>ERZ842401.1141-NODE-1141-length-38851-cov-11.327173_pt1 | contig 38851 bp, 38 predicted proteins | sample MGYA00521270_ERZ842401 | MGnify/ENA primary metagenome ERZ842401 (study PRJEB31892, sample SAMEA3878208) | bioreactor metagenome | biome: Moose rumen | place: Sweden | collected 2011-10 | study: EMG produced TPA metagenomics assembly of the PRJEB12797 data set...
GGTCACTGCTGAAAGAACTGAAGGCAGAATATCCTAATGCCCGCATCGTCGGACATAATGAACTGCCCGGTGTAAAAAAAGCCTGCCCCTGTTTCTCCTGCAAAACAGAGTATGTGGACTTATAGCTCAAAACGAAGACGAAAGCCAAAAAAAAAATCGGAGGCTGCATTATTGGTGCAGCCTCCGATTGTGCGGTAAAAATGGACTACTGCAAAGGGGTCGGAAACGATAAAACAGAAGGAAGCAAAGTATAAAAAAAATTCAAATTATGCAAGATAATTGCGAAAAAAAGTTTTCGTTTTCGTTTTGGTTTTCGTTATATTTTTGTACTTTTGTACCCACTATGAAGATATATACAAAGACTGGTGATAAGGGAATGACGTCGTTGGCGGATGGTCAGCGGGTGTCGAAGTGTTGTGAACGCCTGGAGGCTTATGGCACCGTGGATGAGCTGAATTCGCATCTTGGGGTGCTGATGACTTATTGTACAGAGAAGAGCGACAGGAACTTCCTGACGGAGATACAACGGGCTCTCTTCGTCATTGGTGGAAGCCTGGCTGGTGCAAAGACAGAAAAGTCTCTTTCAACAGACAGTATGGAGGCAGAGATAGACCGCCTCACGGCCATAGTGGAGGAGGCGCAGGAAGATAAACGCTTCCACTTCATACTGCCTGGCGGTAGCAGGGCTGCAGCCGTTGCACACGTCTGCCGCACCGTTTGCCGTAGGGCGGAACGGGCGATGCTAAAAGCTAAAAGTGAAAAGTTAAAAGTGAAAAGTGAGGATGGTGACCTTGACGGAATGGTGAGGTATGTCAACAGGTTGAGTGACTATCTCTTCATCCTGGCGCGAAAGCTGAATGTAGATAATGGGGTTAAAGATGTAACCCTTTGACTATCTCTACCACCTGCTGGGTGCGGGTCATGGTGTAGAAATGTAATACGGCGAAGCCTTCCTTCAGGAGCGTTTCGCCTTGTTTTATGCCCCATTCTATACCGACTTTCTTGACATCGTCGTTGTTCTGACACGCCATAACCTTCTCTACCAACTCCTGTGGCAAATCGACGGCAAAGGTCTGTGGCAGGATAGTAAGCTGGGTCTTAGTGGCGAAGGGTTTGAGACCAGGCAATATAGGAACGTTGATGCCTACCTCGCTGCATCTGTCACGGAAACGCAACAGGGTATCGGTGTCATAGCATATCTGGGTGGCGATATACTCTGCTCCGGCGTCAATCTTCTGCTTGAGGTAGTCGAGGTCAGTCTTGATGTTTGGTGACTCCACGTGTTTCTCGGGATATCCTGCTACGCCGATGCAGAACTCAGAGCGATGGTTCGTATTGGGTTCGGCATCAATGAAGATGCCTCGGTTCATTTCGCTTATCTGCTTCACCAGTGCATCGGCATGCGCATGTCCGCCTGGGACAGGGACGAAGCGGTTTGTGCCTGGCATAGCATCACCGCGCAGAGCCAGAACATTCTTGATGCTGAGGAAGTCGAGGTCTATCAGGAGGTCCTCGATGTCATACTTTGTCTGGCCGCCACAGATGACGTGAGGCACCACCTCAATGCCGTACTTCTGCTTTATACGGGCACACACACCAGTGGTTCCAGGACGACGGCGCACTACGTGCTTCTCAATCAGGCCGTCGGGACGCTCTGTATATTTCATCTCCTCGCGATGTGAGGTGACGTTGATGAATGCCGGGTCGTAAGGCATCAGTGAGTCGATGGCATCAAATATGGCGTGTATGCCATCGCCCTTGAGGGGCGGCAGCAACTCAAAGGAAAAACGCTTCTTGCCACTTGTCTGTGCTTGTGATATGATGTCAGTTACTTTCATAATTTAGAAATTGGAAGTAAAATTGGAAGTAAAATTGGAAGTAAAATTGGAAGTAAAATTGGAAGTAAAAGAGGAAGTAAATTCGCTACGCTCATGGAATTGAGTCAAAGAGAATAATATCCACGAACGTAGTGAGTTAACTCCCTGCACGCAGTGCATAACTCCCATTCTAACTTCCTGTGAGTTTGCTTGCATAACTCCCTATTTAGCTTCATAAATTTATACATTAAAATATTTTGTTGGGGTATTGGCAAACAGCAGTCCGCAAATTGACTCCCCTGGTATTATCATGCTTGTGTCTGTCAGCGTCAGGAAATCTACTTTCAGCAGTACAAAGACGTTGCGCTTCAGAGAATGGTCTGGACATGCTCCGTATCCGAATGCCATCCTGATGTGGCTCGTACCCCATCCGATGCGTTTTTCCAGATATTCCGCAAGAGCTTCCGTCAGGCGGTCACAAAGCAGTTTCGCTATTGTGGCACGATATTCGTCATTATTCTCCCTATAGTGCTCCTGCAACTCTTTAAGTCCTATGCCTGCACTCACCACAAATGGGCAGATGAAATCAACTCCTTCGTCCTTACGCAGTATATAGTCGGCAAGACTTCTTGTCTCACCCTCTTCGTTTTTGCTGCGTGGCATAGGAAGGATGTGCCCATTTATTACGATTTCATCGTGTGGAGTGCTGTATGCAGGCATTATCTGAGCCTTCGCTATAAGGCGGATGGTATTCTGCATCTCCATTTCACGCAGCATCTGCTCTGCGTCAGCCCTCAGCCGTTCTCCGTCACTTTCAGTACGTACGCTGCCTTTCATGCCCCAAGCCTGGAAGAACATATTCCAGTTGATGTATCTTCTGACCTTGGAAATGGGAACCTCCTCGTAGAAAGGTTTCATGGCCTCTGCAGAAGGAACGGCCACCTCTGTCACCTTCTTTATATGGCGCCTCTGGCGTGCTTCGGCAAGAGAAAAGCTGTGTGGTGCCTTTTCCTGCTGGGCAGTCCGGTATTCTTGTCTCAGGAGTTCCTGCTTTGCTTTTACTTCTGCTATATATTCGGCACTGTTCTCTCCCAACAGATGTCTTATGATATTCGCATTTTCGGCTGCTGATGGTGAGTGGATAACAATGCTGTCCTCATATTCAGGTGCCATTTTTACTGCCGTATGCACATCGCTGGTAGTTGCGCCACCTACTATTACGGGGATTGCCAAACCTCTGCGACGTAATTCCTGCAGCACCTTTATCATCTCGTCGAGAGAAGGGGTAATCAGGCCTGACAGGCATATAACAGGTGAATGCTCTTTCTCTGCTGTGTCAACAATAGTATTTGTCTCTACCATAACACCCAGGTCGTGAACCTTGAAGCCGTTACATTGCAATACTACAGCCGAGATGTTTTTGCCGATGTCGTGAACATCGCCCCTGACGGTTGCAAAAACAATGGGGGCGGACATCTTTTGGGTGTTGGCATCATCGCTGACCTCTTCGTTGCTGTCACTTATCATGTATGGTTCCAGTACCGCAACGGCCTTCTTCATTACCCTTGCCGACTTCACCACCTGCGGCAGGAACATCTTCCCTTCTCCAAACAGACGGCCTACCTCCTCCATTGCCGGCATGAGATATGTGTCGATGACAGCCAGGGGAGCGGAAACTTTTTCCAGAGCTTCCTTCGTTAATTCTTCGATATCATCGCTAATACCTTTCAGGAAAGCCCGTGAGATGAGAGAATGTAGATCAGCGCCATCCTTTGAGACAACAGAAGCTCCTTCTTTTGTGGTAGCCGATGATGCTTCAGGCTTATGGCTTTCAGCATATGCCATCAACCTGTCTCCCGCTGTTTCGTCCCTGTTAAGTATTACATCTTCTACAATGCTACGCAAATCTTCCGGAATCTCTGAGTAGATTGTCGTCATTGCCGGATTCAGGATGCTCATATCCAAACCTGCCTGCATAGCATGATAGAGGAATACGGAGTGCATAGCCTGCCTGATGACATTATTGCCCCTGAATGAGAACGACAGATTGGAGATACCACCGGACAGGTGTACCTCCGGCATCTCCTGATGTATCGTCCGGCAAGCCTCGATAAAGGCACGGGCATAATCGTTGTGCTCAGGCATACCAGTCGCTACGGCAAGCACATTAGGGTCAAAGATAATGTCTTGAGTAGGGAAGCCGATATCCTTCAATAAAGTATATGCCCGACGCGCTACAGAAACCTTCCTCTCATAGGAATCAGCCTGTCCTTGCTCGTCAAACAACATCACGACGGCAGCGGCACCCATAGAGTGTATATGTCTGGCTTTCTTCAAAAAAGGTTCCTCTCCCTCTTTTAAAGATATACTGTTGACGATGCTCTTTCCCTGTACATTTTCCAAGCCGGCCTTTATTATTTCCCACTTTGAGGAGTCGAGCATTATTGGCACTCGCGCTATTTCAGGTTCTGCAGAGATGAGGCGCAGGAAGGTAGTCATTGCTTCAACTCCTTCTATCATACCGTCATCCATACAGATGTCTATCACCTGTGCTCCGTTCTCTACCTGCTGACGGGCTATTGAAAGAGCTGCTTCGTAATCCTTTGCTGCTATGAGTTTCTTGAATTTTGCAGAACCGGCAACATTTGTTCTCTCGCCGACATTAATAAAAGTGTTGTCGAGTTGCAGGGGTTCAAGTCCGCTTAGGACGCAATGGGAGAGGTGAGAGGGGATAGGTGATAGTTGATAGTTGATAGTTGATAGTTGAGAGGTGGGGGTGTATTGGCTGACAACCTCTTTTAGAGCCCGAATGTGGTCAGGTGTCGTTCCGCAGCAGCCGCCGAATATGTTTATGCGCAAACCGTCTTCGAGGGCTTGCTTAGCATTTTCTGCAAAGGTTTCTGGGGTTTCGTCATATTCTCCCATTACATTCGGGAGTCCGGCATTGGGGTGTACGGAAATGTTGTATGGAACAATCTCGTTGAGGAGCTTGATATACGGAAGAAGTTGCTTAGCACCAAATCCGCAATTCAAACCTACGGAAAAGAGAATGCTGCTTTGTGTCTCAGGACGAGAGGGTAGGGCGGTACCACCGATAGATGCCACGAAAGCCTCTAACGTCTGTCCGCTTAGTGTCCTTCCGGAATTATCACTTAGGGTAACGCTGACCATTACAGGCATAACGATGCCCTTCTCCTTGCAAACATCCTCTATCGCCTTCATGGCGCATTTGCAGTTTAGCGTATCGAAAACGGTTTCTACAAGCAGAAGGTCTGCTCCACCATCGATGAGCCCTCGCACCTGATCGCAGTAGGTATCATGCATCTCCTGAAAAGATACCTCACGTGCTTCGGGGATGTTTACATCCGTTGACATCGAAAGGGTCTTGCCTGAAGGACCAATGCTTCCTGCAACGAGCACAGTATCTCCTGCAGCTTCGCGTGCTATCTCTGCTGCTCTCTTGCTGATGTCATAAACCTTATCTTCCAGCCCATATTCCGCCAAAGAAAAACGATTGCAGTTAAAGGTGTTTGTTTCTATGATATCCGCACCTGCTGCAATATAATCAGAATGCATCTGTCTTACAAGTTGTGGATTTGTAAGACAAAGCGCATCATTGCAGCCACTGCTCCCATGTTGTTGGAGATATGTTCCAGTAGCACCATCCAGAATGAGCACCCGCTCATTAATTTGTGTTTGTATGTCAGATATACTCTTACTCATATTGTTGAAGGAAGAGATTCTATGTGTTAGGAATGTGGGCGTTGTAATGTGATGTTATGAGAACTGATTTTCTACGATTTCCTTCAATACCTCTCCAATATCCAGACCAGCAGCCCTTACCTGCTGTGGTATGAAAGATGTCTGGGTCATACCAGGAGTAGTGTTTATCTCCAGCATTCTGATTTTTGCCTCTGCTGGGGTGTATGGGTTCTTGATGATATAATCGATACGTATAATACCGTTGGCATGCAGGATGTCGTATATGGCAGATGTAATCTTCGCTACGCGCTCAGCTACTTCTGGTGCCATGCGGGCTGGTGTGATTTCCTGAACCTGTCCGTTATATTTTGCGTCATAGTCAAAGAACTCATTCTCGCTCACAACCTCTGTCGCTGGGAATACCACACTCTTTTCCTTCGTCTTGTATATTCCCTGTGATATCTCCATACCCTCGAGGAATCCCTCTATCATTACTACGTCGCTCTGCCCGAATGAGAGTTCCAGAGCCTTTGGCATATCAGCAAATGATTTTACCTTGCTGACTCCGAAAGAAGAACCGTCGGCTGCAGGCTTTACAAAGCATGGGTAGCCTACTGTCTCCTTTATGCGCTCATCAGTAACAGCCCCCTCTTCGCCTTTGCGTACCAGGATGCTGTCAGCAACAGACACTCCAAAGCCTTTCAGGTAGTTGTTGAGTACGAACTTGTCGAAGGTAAGAGCCTCTACGAGCACACCACTGGTGCTATACGGTATTCCGATAAGGTCCAGATATCCCTGCAGTTGACCGTTCTCTCCAGGGGTGCCGTGAATGGTGATGTACGCATAGTCAAATGTCTTCTTCTCACCATTCTCAACGAATGAGAAATCATTCTTGTCAATAGGTGCCTGGCCTCCATCAGGCAGTTTTACGTGCCAATCACCCTTCTTGATATCAACGATATAAAGGTTGTAGTCACCCTCGTGGAAAAAAGAGTATATTCCAGCTCCGGAACGTAAGGAAACATCATGCTCCGATGAGTCTCCACCACATATTATTGCTATAGTTCTTTTCATAATTGCGTGCAAAGTTACGATTAAGAGAGCAAAATACCAAACAAAAAGAAATTTTTTTTATTTTTGATTGTATTTTCGAGCGAAAGTAACTTCGACCATGGGTCAAAGTTACGATTAAGTGCGTAAAATACCAAATAAATTGCGAAAAAAAAGATTTTTCTTGTGTTATTTGTAAATTATATGGTATCTTTGCGGAGGAATATTCAAGCAAATTCATGAAGATATTGATATTTGATACAGACGTACAGAACTATCATTTCATACATAACGTTCTGGTAGATTATGACGAGAGATATGAAGTGATAGGTCCTTTTACGACGATAGAGCAATGTCGTGATTATATCTTGCGGCATAAGGATATTGATATCATTATCACAGATGTGATGCTGGGAAATGATACCATTTTTGACGTCTTGAATATTGTTCCCAGTTATGTGCCGCTTATCTTTGTTACTTCGCATGAAGAATTTGCTTTGCGGGCATTTGAGTATTACAGTCTCTCATATCTTGTTAAACCTGTTGACGAATCATATCTTGTAAAAGCCATTTCCAAAGCTGTAAGGCTACGTAAGGTGTCTCCATTACTGACCCCTCAGGGCAGTTGGTCAAATGTTGGAGAAGAACAGTCGCGAATGGTTGTCAGGACTTTTAACGGCGAACGTATAATTCATTTCTCTACAATAAGATACATAGTGTCAGAGCAAAAGAATACATATATAAAATTGCTTGACGGGAACTCTTATCGCATTGATAAGACATTGGATGAAATGACATCTCAATTGGGAGAAAAATTTAAGAAGGTAAACAGGAAATATATAGTACCATTAGAGCAGGTTCTGGGTACTGAAAGAAGGGAGAATGGAAAGTTGCTTATTCTGTTGAAAGGTAAAAATTCTCCAAATATTATTGTCAGTCGCACACGCAAAAGAGAAGTGTGCGAATGGTTGAAAATGTCGTGACGTTTCGTCTGATAAAACCGACGTTTCGGTATTTTTGTTTGATTTTTTCATAATCTAAATTTCTAATTTTCTTACTTTTGCACCCGCAAATTGAACAAAAACTGCACAAATGCACAAAATGTGCAGATGTGAGCATTAAAACAGTTCGTGAAGGGTTGCAAAATGGAGAAAACAAGTGATATATTTCATCATCAGATGCCTGCACAGCTGAGATTCTCAGATGTTGACAGGTTTGGACATGTCAATAATTCAGTATATTTCTCATTATTTGATATGTGTAAGACCCGTTACTTCTTTGATGTAGTGGGAAAGGACTTCTTTGAGAAGACGTCAACAGTGATTGTTCATATAGATGCGAATTTTATTTCTCCAGTATATTTTCCTGATGAAATCGTAATTCAAACTGCTATCAGCAAGTTGGGACACAAAAGTTTTACTGTTATTCAGCGCGCCATAAATAAACGTACAGGAGATGTGAAGTGTGAATGTGAGACAGTAATGGTGATGGTGGATAATGAAGCGAAACAGTCAGTTGAAATCTCAAATGACTTCAGAATGAAGGTAACTGCATATGAAAATAACTCAGGCCTATTAAATACAAATAAAGAATAAAAATGGAAATGACAGACTTTAAACAGATATTCGAAAGCCATTATACATGGATAGAAGGTTATATGCGTAATGTTCGTCGTTATGCAGACCGTATTGCTATGATAGCATCCGAAACTGGTAAGAAATGGACTTACAAAGAGTTGAACGAGGACACAAACCGTTTGTGCAATGCGTTAAATGCAGACGGCTTCAAGAAGGGCGATGTAATCATGGTTCAGATGGTGAACCGTCCGGAATTTGCCTTTGCTTATGTTGCGGCACAAAAGATACATGGTGTATGTTGTCCTGTAAACTATCGTATCAGTACTGGTGAGCTGGCATACAATATAGATGACTCAAAACCTTTTATTCTTATGGTTTGTGAGTCAAAACTCGAGAGTGCCATTGCCGCTGTAAAACAAGCACAGCATAAGCCAAAGAAGATAATCGTGGCAAGCGATAAGAATATGGAAGGTGCAATATGCTATAAGGAATATGTGGCAAATGGCAGCATTGAGGAACCTCCATATACATGTGACTACAATATTTATGATGAGACGACTCGTCTTTATACATCAGGTACTACGGGACGTCCCAAAGGCGTTGCTATGACGAGTATCAATGAGGTCCTGTCAGCTCATGATGTGATGATTCACTTCCCAATGAGTTATAGGGATATTACGATGAATACAACCCCTTGGTTCCATCGTGGCGGTTTGCATTGTGCAGGTCCTTGTCCAACATTCTATGCTGGTGCCACATTAGTAATATTGGGTAAGTTTGAGGCTCGTACGGCACTGAAGTTGGTGCAGAAGTATAAGATAACGTTTGTTGTCGGAGTACCTACTGTTCTTGAAGAACTGGCTGATGAGCAGGAGCGTCAGGGCTATGACATCAGCGCATTGAAAGGTATCGTAACAATGGGTAGTCCTTTGGAGCGCTCGGCTTGCATACGTTATCAGAAGGTGCTTACACCTAATATATATAATGGCTATGGTACTACAGAAACATTCTGGAACACCTTCCTGCGTCCGTTCGACCTGCCTGAGAATGCTGGTACAGCAGGAGCATCATGCGTAGATGATGATGTTCGTGTGGTAAAGGTTTATGAAGATCGTAAGGCTGAGCCGGATGATTTTGTAGCAACGGATGGTACAGAGGTTGGTGAGGTTATTATCTGCTCACCTGCGAAGTCACCTTATACATATCATGACAAGCCAGAGGAAACAGAAAAGAAGTTCTATAAAGGTTTTATATATACCAATGACCTCGGTACATGGGATAAGAACCAGTTTGTTACTATAGTGGGACGTAAGGATGATATGATTATCTCTTCTGGTGAGAATATCTATCCTACAGAGGTTGAGGCTGTCCTGAATACCCATCCGAAGGTGAAAGACTGTATCGTTACCTCTGTGCCGGATAAGATTCGTGGTCAGATGGTGACAGCTTACATTGTTCGTAATAATAAGTCTTTGACACCTGAAGAGTTGGATGCCTTCTGCAAGCAGAGCCCTGATATCGCAAACTTCAAGCGTCCTCGTTACTATCGTATGACAGAGCAGATTCCTTTCAACGCTACAGGCAAGAAACTGCATGTAAAGATAAAGAAGATTGCTGAAGCCGACCTTAAGAATGGTCTGCTATATAGGGTGTAAAGGTTAATCGTTAAAGGTTAACGGTTAACGGTTAAAGTTTATAGACATTCGACATAGAAAACGGCTTGCTTTTCATTTAGCAAGCCGTTCTTTATTTTTAGTACAGTCCGAATGCTCCCATAAGAAGGATAGTCAGTAATATAGGAACAATGTATTTCAGCATAACGACATACATTGTCTTTCGTATGAATCGATAGCCATTCAGGCGTATTTCTCCAATAAGCAGATTTGGCTTTATTATCCATCCAAACAGTAAGCAGGTAAGGATTGCAAGACCTGGCATTAGCAAATTGTTAGAGACATAGTCGAAGATATCGAGTATCTGTGCTACTGCTCCGTTTGGCAGTTTGTATTCGAAGTAGAATACGTTATATCCCATACAAACGATGATACTGGAGATGAGGGCTCCTCCCTGCATGATGCAGACAGACTTTGTCCTGCTCCAATGGAAGGCATCCATAACGCTTGACACACAAGCCTCCAAAATGCTCACGGCACTTGTGGTGGCAGCAAAGAGCACAAGCAGGAAGAATGCTATTCCCATGAAAGGTCCGAATGCTCCGAGAGATTGGAATATCTTTGGTAGGGCAACGAAGATAAGACCAGGACCTGCCTTCATACCTTCTGTTCCCATGAAGACATAGACGGCAGGGATAACCATCAAACCAGCAAGGAGAGCAATCGTCGTATCACATATCTCGATACGGTCAACAGCCTGTCCAAGGTTGACATCCTTCTTCATATATGAGCCATAGGCCACCATGATACCCATAGCGATACTCAGAGAGTAGAACAACTGTGCGCAGGCATCCATAGTGATTTTCAGGAATTTGGTAACTGTTAATCCCTCAAAGTTCGGAATGAAATAAACGGCAGCTCCCTCCAAACCTGTACGAGTTACGCCACTGGCATCAGTATGCTCCATGAAGAGGGAATAGATACATATGAAGACAACCAGAACCAACAGCAGAGGCATTACTATCTTTGAGAACTTCTCAATACCCTTTTCAACTCCGCTATATACAACGAAGAAACACGTTGCAGCAAAGAAGAACATGTAACCTATCGGAGCCCATTGCTGGGTGATGAAACCGGTGAAGAATGTATCTTTCACGGCTTCGCTGCCTTCAAATGTCAGGTACTGCATGAAATATTTCAACACCCATCCTCCGATAACGCAGTAATAAGGATATATTATCGATGGAATGATGAATGACAGGAATCCGACGAAGGCCCATTTCTTGTTGAAGAACTTATAGGCTGTCAGCGGTCCCTGTTGCGAACGTCTGCCGATAGCAACTTCTGTAATCAGCAATGTGAAACCAAAAGTGAGGGCAAGAATAATATACACCATTAGGAACACACCTCCACCATTTCGGGCAGCAAGATATGGGAAACGCCAGATGTTACCCAGTCCTACGGCACTTCCTGCTGCGGCAAGTACAAAGCCAAGAGAACCACTGAATGAGTTTCTGTTTTTTTTCTTGTGTTTTGACATTATGATTATATGATTTTTCTTAGATTTGGTTGTTTTGGGGGGCAAAATTACAAAAAAAATATTCAATATTTCTTTTTTTCCGAAAAAACATTGTATTTTTGCAGAAAATTCCAAAGAAACAATGTCATATAATCCAGATTTTGATGAAATCCGCCCCTATAATGAGGATGAAATGCCTGTTGTTTTTGAAGAACTCCTGAATGACCGGCAGTTTAATCTTCTGATGACGGGCTTTGCACCTTGGCTTCCGAAGGGAGTGAGGAATTTCCTTCTCCGATTATTCTTCCGTGGTGTCAAAACAGCTCAAGACTTTCAGATACGGTTTATGAAACCTGTTGTGAAGTTGTGTATTGCACGTTGTACCCAAGGTACCACCTTCACATACCCCAAGGATATGATAAAGCAGAAGCGTTACCTCTTCATGTCTAACCATCGTGACATAGTACTCGATTCAGCATTCCTTGATTTGATGCTCTATAATAATGGCTTTGGGCGCACATGTGAGATAGGAATAGGTGACAACCTCCTCATATATCCCTGGATAAAGAAACTTGTTCGCATGAATAAGTGCTTTACGGTGCGTCGAGGCCTTACCGCCCATGAGATGATGCGCTCCTCACGCCTTATGAGTGAGTACATACATTATGCCGTAAACGAGAAAGACGAGAATATATGGATAGCCCAACGTGAGGGTAGGGCAAAAGACTCAGATGACCGCACTCAGGATAGCGTCCTGAAGATGTTTGCTATGGGAGCGCCGGAAGGAACATCGTTGACAGATGCTCTGAAAGACCTCCATATCGCTCCCCTTACCATCAGCTACGAATATGACCCATGCGACTATCTCAAGGCCGAGGAATTCCAGTATAAGCGTGATGTGCCAGGGTGGAAGAAGAGCAAGCAAGATGATCTCAATAATATGAAAACAGGCATCATGGGGTTCAAAGGTAAGGTGCACTACGAAGTGTCTCCATGTATAGATGAATGGCTCGATGAAATGGGTAAAAAAGATATTCCTCGCAAGGAAATGTTCCATGAGATAGCCCAATATATCGATTCTGAGATACACTCCAGATACAGGTTGTATCCATGTAACTGGATAGCTATGGATGAACTCGATGGTACAAACAATAGCGATAAATATACAGCTGTTGATAAGAAGACCTTTGAAAAATACTTGAAAAAACAGATAGCAAAAGTAAAAGTTCCTAATCCCGACTATGACTTCCTGCGTGAAAAGATACTTGCTATGTACGCAAATCCTTGTCGCAACAAGCTTGCTGCTACAGGCATGCAAAAGTGAGATATACGATACAGGCGATGGTGACCTGTCGTATACGAAGGCAGAGATGTGCGACATATATGCCACTGACAGCTATGTCACGAAGATAGTGACAGACGACGATGTGGAGTTGTCCTTCACCAAGGGATTAAGGATAAACTATGGTGAAGATACTGTAATAAGGCGTATGCTCTATTACAGAAACATACCGTCAGAGCCCATTTCCATACTGTCATCTACAGAAGTGAAGATAATAGGTGCCACAGACACCCTGAAGTTCAACAGAAACTATATTTTGAGTCGTTGGGAATCGCGAAACCAGAAATATATAAATTTCCAGATAGCAGAAAAACAAGGTCCTGATTCCCTCTATACGGAAAAGAAATACTATTCGTTCAAGAAGTAGGTAATAGTAATTTTTCGCCCTTTCCTTTTGGAGTTTCAGAATTTTTGCTTATTTTGCAACCAAATTAAAAGAATACCAAAGAGCACTAGGGAGAGGTTAATGTTTCACTTAAATTTGTGTCTTTAAGTCTCATAAAGGCCAGGCCGATGGCTATCCAGATGATTTCCCTTACGCGGCAGATGATGCTGACAAAGATGCCGAGGGCTGCCGACAGTCCTAATGCTGCGATAGAAAGGACAAAACCGCCTTCCTGAACGCCTAACTGCATAGGGAGGAATCCGATGAGATTGGCAAAAAGAGTGGTGAATGCCAATATCAAGATGGAGTGGAGGAAAGTGAGCATGATACCGCTAAACCCACCTCCGCAGTCGATGCCGAACAACAGGAGCATGAATAGTATCTCGGTTGCCTGAACTATGCGTGAGAGATACTCCAAAAGGAGGCTGTTGTAGAAGGCCTTTTTGTCTTGGCTGAACAGGGCAGCTATCTGGGTGTCGACATTATGGAGAGCCTCCTCGTGTTTGTCATAGAACCTGTGGCTCCAGCCTTTCAGGCCAGGGATATGACCTATCCATCGGATGACATTCACAACGAGACCGTTGCGATATCCTTTGGAGAAGAGATAGAAGGCTATGAGGCAGAAGACGATGATAACACCCATCGTGATGCCAATAGCTGGTGTCATAGGGGTGTCACCAATGGCAGCGAGGGCGAGATAGAGGAATACGGAGGTAAACCACAGCCAGAAGTGTGCAAAGATATGCATCATGGCGTACAGTATGACGGATGATGATGCATGTTGTTTTGATATGTCACGCGACAGCTCCATTATACGATAAGGCTCGCCGCCAAGTCCTCCGACAGGTGTGGCATAGTTGAGAGCATAGCCTGTTACCGTGAGCCTGAAAATACGCCAGAAACCAGGTAACTTCTCATCGGGCTTGATATCATCGGCACTTCGCATCACTCCACGCATCACTTCTCTCCAAGCCAGTCCGTTGATGCCGTATATTATAATCCAAACACCAAGGATAGGGATGAGCCAGTAACCTGCATGACACAGATGCTCCCAAAGCTCAATGAAACTGACATCGAATGTCAGCATCATCACTATCACGGCAACTACGCCAATGATGAAAAAGAGGTCATTTAATCGTTGTTTTGTCCAAGTCATGCTTAAAGTTTTGCTGCCAAACGTTTGCTGAATGCTTCGTGACGATGCTGTATATATGCTGTCAACAGTCCCATTCCGACTATCTCCCATACGAAGTTGAGGGCTGGCACATCAAGCAGACAGAACATAAAGAAGAATGCCGCACGGAAATTGAATGTGAGAAGTCCGTTCCATTTTATCAGGGCAAGGGATTCTCTGTGGAATTCTTCGCGTATATCACTTGGGATGTTGCCGATGCCACCATATTTCTGTGTTGCCACAGAAACAAAGTTCTGGAACTCAGGAGTGGCTACCTCTTGCTTTATGGTATAGTCGATGTATGACTTCTGGAAGGCTATCTCTGCCCATGATGCCTTTTTCTCCTGCAGATCCTTCAGCTTCTGGCGCTGTATTTCGGAATGGTCAAGTTCGCTGCCTTCTTCTCCTTTCAGGAACAGGAGATGTACCTGTATGTAGTAGTCAGCTACGCGTTGCTGACCTCCCATGCCTTGGAATCCTGAGATAAAGGAGAGTATCAGGACAATGCCTGTCGCAATGAGGGTGTTCTGCTCATTGTTGTCTATTCCCAACAAAGAAAACTCTATGTCATGATGCAGATAGAATCTGTAAACGATACAAAGATAGATGGGGATAAACCATACAAAACCAGCCATTCCATCGAGAATACGGCCTATCGGACTCTTCTTTCCCGTAAGGCGTGCCAGCTGACCATCAACACAATCGAAGATGTCGGCCCACATCAGCAGAATGATACCAATGAGGTTTATCAGCAGACCTGTTGTGCCATTATAGTAAAAAGAGGTCTGGGCAAAGAAATAAGCACTTATGACACCAATAATCATCGACCAGATGGTGACGGTATTGGGGTGAATGTCAAACTTAGCAAACAGACAAGCTATCTGATAACAAAGGGGACGGATGACGTGAAGATCAAGCCAGTCTTCCGTCTCTATTGACTTGAGGGAGGCTTGGTAGCCTTGTTTTTGTTCCATACGGGGTGCAAAGGTAGGAAAAAAAATTAAGAATTAGGAATTAAGAATTAAGAAATTAGTGTTTTTGTGTCGATTTGATACTAAAATAACATAAAAACGATAAAAACTTTATGTTTTTAGCTCGCGATTTAAGTTTTTTTTGTAATTTTGCACCCAAATGTGTAAAATTAGAATAATAACATGAATTTTCTTGACAGAAACGAATTTAATTTCTCACCTTCTCAGAAGGTACTGGATGCGATAAAGAATTTCGATCCAATGCAGTTGTGCTTCTATACCCGTATTTATGATGAGGGTAAGAAGAGCATTTTTTCAGTTAAACTAAGTGAGATTTATGGTGTACCGGAAGAGCAGGTATTGCTTGGCTATGGTGGCGAGGATATCCTGAAGAATGCCGTTCACTACTATCTCTCTACAGGTGGTAACAACACTATCATGATACCAGAGTTCTCATGGTGGTACTACAACCGTATAGCCGGTGAGTGTGGCGGAACATTCGAGATGTATCCACTCTATGAGCGTGACGATACTTTTGCTTATGACGTTGATGAGGTTATCTCATTGACTAACAAGATACACCCCCGCATGCTGCTTCTGGCTTCTCCAAACAACCCTACAGGAAACTGTCTGAGTCCTGAGGAGATAGGCAAGATAATGGAGAATATCCCAAATGACACAATGGTTCTCGTGGACGAGGCTTATGCGTCATTCATTACAAAGGATACTGCATATATCGCTCCATTGGTAAGCAAATATCAGAACCTCATAATCTCTCGCACCCTGAGTAAGTTCTATGGACTGCCAGGTTTGCGTATGGGCTTCGGCTTCATGGGTAAAGGTCATGAGGGCTTCCTCAACTATGCCAACAAATACCTCGGCTACAACCGCTTCTCTGAGGCTGTCGCTATGGCAGCAATAGACAGCGATGACCATTATCGTAAGGTGGCAGAGGATATGGAGTGGGACAGACAGTTGTTCAAGAAGGAACTGGGCGACATCCCTGGCTTCAAGGTGTTCAAGAGCGTTGCCAACTTTATTCTGGTAAGATATCCTGTGGCTATCAAGGAGCGTCTGCAGAAAGCTATGGCTGAGCAGGACTACAAGATTAAGTTCATGGGCGACAAGGGCTTGGAGGACTGCCTGCGTATTACCCTCGGTCGTCGTGAGCAGATACAGGTTGTGGTTGACACAATCAAGAAAATTGCGCTTGAGAAATAATTTCATTATAAACGATAAAGGCAAATACTATTTGTTTTATGAGTAAGACTGTAAAACTGCATCGTGGTCTTGATATTTCCCTGCAGGGTGCTGCCGCAAAAGAAAAGTGCGCAGTAAAGATAGGGAAGGTCTACGCCTTGCAGCCGGATGACTTTGAGGGTGTGAAGCCTAAGGTCGTCGTGAAAGAAGGGGATAAGGTGAAGGTTGGTGAACCCCTGTTCATCAACAAGGCTTATCCGGAAGTGAAGTTCGCAAGCCCGGTAAGTGGTACTGTTACACTTGTGGAGCGTGGCGAACGCAGAAAGGTACTTAGTGTACAGGTAGAAGCTGATGCGCAGCAGGAATTCGTGGATTTCGGCAAGAAGGATGTAAAGAATCTCTCTGGAGAGGATGTGAAGAAGGCTCTGCTGGAGGCTGGCCTCTTCGGATACATTAATCAGTTGCCTTACGCCATCTCTACCAACGACCAGACTGCACCAAAGGCTATCTTCGTTTCTGCTTTGAGGGATATGCCGCTGGCTGGTGACTTCGAGTATGAGGTGAAGGGACAGGAGGCAGATTTCCAGGCAGGTCTGACAGCCCTCAGCAAGATTGCAAAGGTGTATCTTGGAGTAGGAGAGGATTCCTCTCTGGCAAATGCAGAAGATGCCGAGGTTGTAGTATTCAAGGGAAAATGTCCTGCTGGCAATGTCGGAGTACAGGTGAATAACATAGACCCTGTAAACAAGGGAGAGGTTGTTTGGACTGTTGATCCTACCGCTGTTATCTTCTTCGGTCGTCTGTTCAATACTGGTAAGGTAAATCTTACCCGTACCATAGCAATTGCCGGTTCTGAGGTGAAGAATCCTGCATATTTCGATGCTGTGGTTGGTGCACAGGTAGAAATGGCAGGTCTCATAGAGGAAGGCAATGTGCGTGTTATCGTGGGTAATCCGCTGACAGGAAAGGTTGCGAGCGATAAGGCTACATGTACTGTCGGAGCACATTGTTCAGAGATTACTGCAATACCAGAGGGTGATGATGCAGACGAGATGCTAGGATGGATATTGCCTCGTTTCAGTCAGTTCTCTGTTAACCGTTCATACTTCTCATGGCTCATGCCAAAGAAGGGCGGCTATAAGCTGGATGCCCGCGTAAAGGGTGGTGAGCGCCACATGATAATGAGTGGTGAGTATGACAAGGTACTGCCAATGGATATCTATGGAGAATATCTCATCAAGGCTATCATAGCAAAGGATATAGACAAGATGGAGGCCCTTGGCATCTATGAGGTAAGTCCGGAGGATTTCGCTTTGGCGGAGTTTGTTGACAGTAGTAAGTTGGAATTACAGAAAATAGTTCGTGAAGGACTGGATATGTTGAGAAAGGAGAATGAATGATGAAACTAAGAAAATATATTGACGAGATAAAGCCTCAGTTTGAACCGGGCGGAAAATTCTCGGCGCTACAGAGTTTGTTCGATGGATTCGAGACATTCCTTTATGTTCCGAATACCACGCGAAAATCTGGTGTGAGCATCCATGACTCTATCGATTCAAAGCGCATAATGAGCATGGTAGTGATTGCTCTTATCCCTGCTCTCCTCTTTGGTATGTATAATGTGGGCTACCAGAATTACCTGGCAGCCGGAACGCTGGCAACATCTTCTTTCTGGGAGGTGTTCCTGTATGGCGCACTCTTGGTATTGCCAAAGATTATAGTAAGCTACGTCGTAGGCTTGGGTATTGAGTTTGCATGGGCACAATGGAAGCACGAAGAGATTCAGGAAGGATACCTCGTAAGTGGTATCATAATCCCTATGATTCTTCCTATCGGTTGCCCATTGTGGGTACTTGTGCTGGCAGTTGCCTTTGCTGTTATCTTCGGAAAGGAGATATTTGGCGGCACAGGAATGAACATCTTTAACGTTGCTCTCCTCGCGCGCGCATTCCTTTTCTTCTCATACCCAACAAAGATGAGTGGTGATACCGTCTGGGTAGCTACTGAAAAGTTCTGTGGTTTGGGAAATGATTTGCCAAATGCTTTCACATGTGCTACTCCTCTCGGACAGATGGCACAGAATGTTGCACCAAGTGCAAGTCTGATGGACAGCATCCTTGGTTTCATACCAGGTTCCATAGGTGAGACAAGTGTTATAGCAATCGCTATTGGTGCTGTCATCCTGTTGTGGGCAGGTATCGCATCATGGAAGATCATGCTGAGCGTATTCCTCAGCGGCGGTGTTATGGCATATCTCTTTGAGAGCCTGAACATGATGCCAGAAGGAGTTGTATGGTACGAACACTTCGTCCTGGGTGGATTCTGCTTCGGAGCAGTATTCATGGCAACAGACCCTGTAACATCTGCACGTACAGAAACAGGAAAATGGATATATGGTATCATAATAGGTGCTCTTGCCATCATCATACGTGTCATGAACCCTGGTTTCCCAGAGGGTATGATGCTCGCTATACTGTTTGGCAACATGATGGCTCCAACAATAGACTATTTTGTTGTGCAGAGTAATATTAATAAACGATTAAGGAGGGCTAAGGCATGAAACTGAATACTAATAATAATGTATATATCATTGCATATAGCTGTGTAATGGTAGTTATAGTGGCTTTCCTGCTGGCATTCGTAAGTAGTACGTTGAAACCACGTCAGGACGTGAATGTAGCGCTTGATAAGAAGAAGCAGGTTCTTGCCGCCCTGAATATTCGCGATTTAAGCGACCAGGAAAGTGAGGCAAAATATGCGGAAGTAGTATTGAAGGATGAGGCTTTCAAACTCAATAGTGCAGACTATAAGGCTGGCAATTATAAAATCTATGAGTGTCAGGTAAATGGTGAGAAGAAGTATGTCGTACCAGTATATGGTATGGGACTTTGGGGCGCTATCTGGGGTTATGTAGCTGTTAATGAAGATGGAAATACCGTCTATGGCGCATACTTCAATCATGATTCAGAAACCGCAGGCTTGGGTGCTGATATCAAGGACTCTAAGGTATGGCAGGACAAGTTCATCGGCAAGAAGATTTATGGAGCTGATGGCACTCCTGCGTTGAAGGTAGTAAAGGCAAGCGACTTAAAGAACCCTGAGAGTGAGGTTGACGGCATTACTGGTGCCACCCTTACTTCAAATGGTGTTTCTGATATGTTGCAAGACGGATTTAAGAAATATAAAACGCTTTTGAATCATGAATAAGATAAAGGAAGTATTTATGGCACCGTTGAATGTGCTCAATCCGGTGCTTGTACAGGTGCTTGGCATCTGTAGCGCTTTGGCTGTGACATCGCAGCTTAAGCCAGCTCTTGTCATGGGTATTGCTGTGACGGTAATTACCTCCTTCAGCAACCTCATAATTTCTGTTCTTCGTAACACTATTCCTAACAGAATACGTATCGTAGTGCAGCTGGTTGTTGTTGCTGCCCTTGTAACTATCGTATCACAGGTGCTGAAGGCGTTTGTCTATGATGTCAGCGTTCAGCTGTCTGTCTATGTAGGTCTGATTATCACCAACTGTATCCTGATGGGTCGTCTGGAGGCTTTTGCTATGCAGAATAAGCCTTGGCCTTCTCTCGTTGACGGTTTTGCCAATGGACTCGGATATGGTATGATACTTGTTATCGTAGGTGCTGCACGCGAGTTCTTCGGACGCGGCTCTCTGCTGGGATATCAGATAATACCAGAAGGCGCTTACGACTTCGGATATATCAATAATGGTATGATGACAATGCCTGCTATGGCGCTTATCATCATCGGATGTGTAATATGGGTGCACAGAGCATTCTTTTATAAGGAGGAAGCATAATGGAACAGATGATTAATTTATTCTTCAGGTCGATTTTTGTCGACAACATGATATTTGCATTCTTCCTGGGCATGTGTTCTTACCTTGCCGTCAGTAAGAATGTGAAGACATCATTGGGACTGGGTATAGCAGTAACTTTTGTGCTGTTTATTACTGTTCCTGTCAACTATCTGCTGCAGACAGAGGTCCTCGGCCCTGACTGTATGGTAGAGGGTGTTGACTTGTCATACCTTGCATTCATTCTCTTTATCGCCGTGATAGCAGGTATCGTACAGCTGGTGGAGATGATAGTAGAGCGTTTCTCTCCATCTCTCTATGGAGCGTTGGGTATCTTCCTGCCGCTGATAGCCGTTAACTGTGCCATCATGGGTGCATCACTCTTCATGCAGCAGCGTATCAACCTCGACCCTGCCAATACGCAGTATCTCGGAAGTGTTTGGGACGCTATGGTATATGCCATCGGTTCAGGCTTCGGTTGGACACTTGCTATCGTGTCACTTGGTGCTATAAGAGAGAAAATGCAGTATTCAGACGTGCCAAAGCCTTTGCAGGGACTCGGTATTTCATTCATCGTTGTGGGCCTCATGGCTATGGCTATGATGTGTTTCTCAGGACTTAAATTATAAGGAGGATTATAGGATATGAATATCAATTTTATCATACTCAGCATAGCAGTATTCCTCATCGTAATACTGATTCTGGTGGTAGTCCTCCTGGTGGCAAAGAAATATCTCTCACCAAGTGGACAGGTGACGCTTACCGTCAATGGCGATACAAAACTCACCGTTGACCAGGGCAACAGCGTCATGGCTACACTCAACGAGAACGGCATCTATCTGCCTTCTGCCTGTGGTGGTAAGGCAAGCTGCGGACAGTGTAAGTTACAGATACTCTCTGGTGGCGGCGAGATACTTGACTCAGAGCGTCCTCACTTCTCACGTAAGGAGATAAAGGACAACTGGCGTCTGGGTTGTCAGGCCAAGATTAAGGGCGATATGGAAGTAAAGGTTCCTGAAAGCGTACTTGGCGTTAAGGAATGGGAATGCACAGTTATAGGTAATAAGAATGTGGCTACCTTCATCAAGGAGTATAAGGTACAGCTGCCTCCTGGTGAGCACATGAATTTCGAGCCAGGTTCTTACGCACAGATTGTCATCCCGGAGTATGACATCGACTACGACCGCGACTTCGACAAGTCACTCATAGGTGATACCTACCTGCCAGCATGGGAGAAGTTCGGGCTCTTCGGCTTGAAGCAGAAGAACGATACTCCTACCATCCGTGCATACTCTATGGCTAACTACCCCGACGAGGGCGACATCATCACCCTCAATGTGCGTATTGCCACTCCTCCTTTCAAACCAAAGGATCAGGGTACAGGATTCATGGATGTTCCATGTGGTATTGCTTCTACATACATCTTCTCACTCAAGCCAGGCGACAAGGTTCGCATGTCAGGTCCTTACGGAGAGTTCCGTCCACAGTATGGCACAGGTCGTGAGATGATATGGGTAGGTGGTGGTGCCGGTATGGCTCCTCTGCGTGCTCAGATTATGCACATGCTCAAGGGCAACGGCATAGCACCTGAAGACCGTCAGCGTGAGATGCACTATTTCTATGGCGCACGAGCACTCGAAGAGGTACCATTCCTCGACGACTTCCTCGCACTGGATAAGGAGTTCCCTAACTTCCACTTCCATCTGGCCCTCGACCGTCCGGATCCAAAGGCAGATGCTGCAGGTATAGCATACACACCTGGTTTCGTAGCTCCTGTGATGGGCGATACCTATCTCAAGGCACACGAGGCACCAGAAGATTGCGAGTACTACCTCTGCGGACCTCCAATGATGGCAAAGACGGTGCTCGACCTGCTCCACTCACTCGGAGTAGAAGACGACATGATACGCTTCGATAACTTCGGAGGATAAAATAAGAAGATGCAAGGTTTTCGCCTTGCATCTTTTTTGTCTAATATAAAATAACCGAGAAGTCAAATGATTTTAGCTATTTTACACTTATAACCACTGTATTTGCAAGGATTAAATAAAATATTTACACTTTATCTTTGTATTTACAATTTTTATTTATACCTTTGCAGCGGGAATTCATAAGACATTGGTAATATGTGGACAGAATTAAGTGATACAGCGATACTAAAGAGTCTTGGAACCAGACTGAAGACCTGTCGCATATCAAGAGGGATGAAACAGCAGGAATTGGCTGCTGAGTCTGGCGTTGGTGTCAGTACTATTGCCAAGATAGAGAATGGTCAATCCGTTGCCCTCTCACTATTTGTCAGCGTCATGAGAACGCTTGGGTTACTTGAAAATCTCGAACTGCTTGTGCCTGAGCAAAAAGTTTCCCCCTTGGAACTATTGAAAATGCAGGGGAAACAAGTAAAACGAGTAAGGACCAAAAAAGAATAGGCTATGGATCAAATACCAGTAATACAGATATATCTGTGGGGCAACCTTGTGGGAGCCATGTCATGGGATGCAGAAAGAGGCTATGCAGATTTCCAGTTTGATGACAGTTTTCGCAGGTCTGGCTTGGACATAGCGCCCCTGGTGATGCCATTGGCAAGAACCCGTGGCGTTGTCTCGTTTCCAACGAATGCAGGAACGAAATGCTTCAGCGGGCTTCCTGGTTTGATTGCCGATGCCCTGCCCGATAAGTTTGGTAGCCAACTCATCACGGAATGGTTCGCCCAGCAAGGTAAAACGGAGAGTATGATTACTCCGCTCGACAGACTGTGCTATGTGGGTAAACGAGCTATGGGAGCCTTGGAGTTTGTGCCTGCAGCCAATGTGGAGGGTGTAAACGAATCGACAGAAATCTACATTCGGGAACTGATGGCTCTGTCTGAGTCAATTTTCAAGGAACGGAGCAGGTTTCAAGAATTGATTAGGCAGAATGACAAGTCGATTCTCGACATCCTTAAAGTAGGAACGTCTGCTGGCGGTGCAAAGCCAAAGGCGATTATTGCTTTCAAAGAAGAAACAGGAGAGGTGCGTTCTGGTCAGGTTCCTGCACCAGATGGTTTTTCTTATTGGCTGCTGAAGTTCGACGGAGGCACTTATAGCGAGCATAATGAGATAACCGATAATCCGCAAGGCATCGGAAATATAGAATATGCCTACTACAAGATGGCTACTGCCTGCGGTATTATAATGTCTGAGAGTCGTCTGTTGCCGGAAGGTGACAACAACCATTTCATGACCCGTCGTTTTGACAGAACGATATCAGGAGAGAAAATCCACATGCAGACAGCAGCCGGCATCGCCCATTTGGACAGAGATGTACGCCATTCTTACGAAGAGATATTTGGAGTTTTACGCAGACTGGAATTGAACTATAAAGACTTCGAACAATTGTACCGTAGAATGGTTTTCAATGTCATAGCGCGTAATCATGATGACCATACAAAGAATTTCTCGTTCTTAATGGATAAGACTGGGCACTGGACGTTTGCTCCTGCATACGACTTATGCTACTCGTATAACCCTGCTGGCCGATGGACAAGCCGCCACCAACTTTCACTCAACAGCAAGACTGACGACTTTACGCGAGAGGACTTGTTGGCTGTGGCGCAGAATATCGGCATACGTGATGCCAATCATATCATTGAAGAGATTCGTTCATCCGTTGCTTCATGGCCTGATATAGCAAAAGACTGTGGGGTAAGACCGGAGCATATAGAGGCTATCAGTAAGACTCTGTTACTGGAGATATGAATTTTTAGTTATCTTCCATCAGCCCTCTTTATTGTACGAAATTTATTTTTCGTTTTGGTCTTCGTTTTCGTTATATTTTCTGTTTTAGGCGCCAAAAATATTTTTTCATGCGCCTGTAACAAATTTTTGATGCTTTATCAGGCTATTTTTTCAAATCTACTACATCTGACATCAGCCATCTAAAGCCTGTCCCTCTGACAATTGACCCACCTAAGACCTTTATTTTTTGTTGTTGTTTACCACATTTGTTAAGATGTCAATTACTACATCAAGATCGTAGACAGCTGCACCGATGTCTTCCGCATTTTTTACAGTTAGCTCAGCAAATTCTGAATTTGATTGGTCGTCAGGAATATTGTCAAAATCATGTTCTTCCTCATCACGGATTATTATCAGGTCATTGTAGGTGTTCTGTAGTGCGTTCAATGCCTGTCCGAGACGGTGTAATCTTTTTTTTTTCATAATTGATAGTTTAGTTAATATTATTCTCTTTTCTATGTGAAGATGTTTTTCATCATAGCACCTAGATTTTGAATTTCTAAAAGCGTAAACTATCAATCGCTGACACATAAAGAAAGCGTGATGCTTCTTATGCGTTAAGCTGGGGTATGCCTAGGAGTTGGGCCCCATCCTGCCATATAAGTATGCATCACGCATATTGCGTTGATGCATTGCTATAATATTGACAGGATGTGAGCATAACAATCTTATACCCACAATCTCTATTACTTCAGAGCGATTCTATCCCAATTTGTTTCCTAGGCATATTGGCTTAACGCGAAATAATAGCAAATGCTTTTTCTACCATAAAATCGTACCGGCACCTCCGCTGAGGTCTATCGCCAGCAACTGTTTGCAAAGTTACGATTAAGTGAGCAAAATACCAAACAAAAATGAGTATTTTTTCATTTTTGCTTGTATTTTCGAGCGGAAGTAACTTGGACGTCAGGTCAAAATTACGATTAAGTTTTGAGATATGCAAGAAAAAGGGCAAAAATATTATACAATTACTACCACCAAATCATCAGCCGTCGCTCGGGCTTTGCACGCTTGCTACTGAAAGGACGCAAGAATCTCGTGGAACATGCCCCGTAATCTCGTTACAGGTGAGCCGTAATCATGTTCAATATTCAATGTTCAGCAATAACCTGCCTTTAAGCGGAAATAAGGCTGCCTTATTCAGAAAAAACCTGCCTCTGTCGTAGAATTCTCGTCATGTGCGTTTTCTATTCATCTTTTCTCATAGAATACTCACATCCGCAGTATTGCTGATTATAGAAGTTGTTTTCTTTGAGTAGAGCGTTGCGTCTGTCTTGCAGCCCGCCTTTGCGCCAGTTCTTGTCCCAGAAGGTTACCATTGGTTGTTCACCATTAACCGTGAACCGTTCACCATTAACCATTTCTGCTGCCCATTTTCCTGCAGCATTGATTTGGTCAAGGGACTTCCAACGTGAAGAGGCGAGGGTAGTGGTAAACTGCTCCAGACCGAGTTCCCTGCATTTCTTCGCTGTCTCCAGTAAACGGAGCTTGAAGCACTCAAGGCATCTGGAACCACGCTCTGGGAAATCCTCCAGATTTGTTGTGTTCAGGTTATGACAAGCCCAGTCTTTCCACTTTTCGTAGTCATAGTCGCCATCAATGACGGTAAGGCCAAGGCTGTCGGCATAGCGTGTGAGCTCGTTTTTGCGAATGAGATATTCTTCCTGTGGGTATATGTTGGGATTATAATAATATAAGGTGGGCCTGATATCATTATTCAGCATCCACTCAATAATGGCAGCGGAGCATGGGGCGCAACAGCAGTGGAGAAGGACGGGGGACATTTATAAAGTTTATAGTTTAAAGTTTAAAGTTTAAAGACAGTTTACTGTTTACCGTTTACAATTTATTGTTGTCATAATTTCATAATAATAACGTCTGTTTTGCAATGTATATTATACAAGGTGGGGAAGATGTGCTAAAAAAGTGGGAAAATAATTAAAATTTTTTCGTTTTCGTTTTCGTTTTCGTTAATTTTTCCCTAACTTTGCGCTCTGGAACCTTTTTTTTAAACGTTTAAAAATAACACAAAACATGGTTAATTACAAAGATTTAGGTCTCGTTAATACACGAGAGATGTTCAAGAAGGCTGTTGCTGGTGGTTATGCTATCCCAGCTTTCAATTTCAACACAATGGAGCAGATGCAGGCTATCGTTCAGGCTGCAGTAGAGACAAAGTCACCTGTTATCATGCAGGTTTCAAAGGGTGCTCGTAACTATGCAAATGCTTCTATCCTCCGTTATATGGCAGAGGGTGCTGTGGCTTATGCTAAGGAACTTGGTTGCGAAAAGCCTGAAATCGTTCTCCACCTCGATCACGGTGACAGCTTCGAGCTCTGTAAGGACTGTATCGACATGGGCTTCTCAAGCGTTATGTTCGATGGTTCTTCACTGCCTTACGAGGAGAATATCAAGATTTCTCGTCAGGTTGTAGAGTATGCTCACAAGTATGACGTAACAGTAGAGTGTGAGCTCGGCGTTCTCGCTGGTGTTGAGGATGAGGTACAGTCAGCTGAATCTCACTATACAAAGCCTGAGGAGGTTATCGACTTCGCTACACGTACAGGTTGCGACTCTCTCGCTATCTCTATCGGTACATCACATGGTGCTCACAAGTTCACTCCAGAACAGTGCACACTCGTAAATGGTGTTCTCGTTCCACCACCATTGGCATTCGACATCCTTCACGAGATTGAGAAGAAACTTCCAGGATTCCCAATCGTTCTTCATGGTTCTTCTTCTGTTCCAATGGAAGAGGTAGAGACAATCAACAAGTTTGGTGGTCACCTTGAGGCAGCTATCGGTATTCCTGAGGAGCAGCTCCGTGAGGCTTCTAAGTCTGCTGTATGTAAGATTAATATTGACTCTGACTCACGTCTTGCTATGACAGCTGCTATCCGTAAGCATCTGGCTGAGCATCCTGGAGACTTCGATCCACGTCAGTATCTGAAGCCAGCTCGTGAGAACATGAAGAAGATGTACATCCACAAGATTGTGAATGTGCTCGGTTCTAACAATAAGTTAGCATGTTGCTAATCCTAATTCTGTTGCCTTCGCAGTAAGCAACTGCATGAGTGGTTCACGCTCATTGGCAACAATACCATCAAGTACGGCATCTTTAAGGTAAGCCTTAAGGATGCCTACTTCTTTTGATGGCTTCAGGTGGAACAGCTCCATTATCTCGTTGCCATCAATAACCGGTTGCAGCAGACGCTTGAAGTCACGCTCCTTAAGGTCTGCAATCTTTTCCCTGACAAGCTGGTAGTTGTCACGGAATTTCGCCTTGCGCACTTCGTTCTTAGAGGTGATATCTGCCTCGCAAAGTATCATCAGGTCATCAATATCATCTCCTGCATCGTTTATAAGTCGGCGCACAGCACTATCTGTTACCTCGTCATCCGCAATATTTATGGGACGCATGTGCAGTTCCACTAATTTCTGCACATACTTCATTTTCGCATCCTGAGGAAGTTTTAATCTGTTGAAGATGCCTGGCACCATTTTCGCTCCTATGAAGTTGTGGGAGTGGAATGTCCATCCGGCTATGTTGTCCCAGCGTTTGCTCTTGGGCTTTCCGATATCGTGAAGAAGGGCTGCCCATCTTAACCATAGCGGAGCACCTGTCTTGGCAACATTGTCGAGTACCTCAAGGGTGTGGTAGAAATTATTCTTATGCTTCCTTCCGTTGCGTTCTTCCACCTTGTCCATAGCGGCAAGTTCTGGAAGAATGTATTCCAGAAGCCCTGAACGTTGAAGGTCAACAAATCCCCTTGAAGGAGTCTTTGTCATAAGAATCTTGTTCAGTTCTTCGCTGATGCGTTCCTTGGAAATTATCTTGAGCCTCTCAACATTGCGTTCGAGGGCGTTGAAGGTCTCGTCTTCAATCAGGAAGTTAAATCGGGTGGCGAAACGGATACATCGCAGCATGCGGAGAGGGTCATCAGAAAAAGTGATGTCAGGGTCGAGTGGGGTGCGAATAACTCCGTCCCATAAATCGTCGAGCCCGCCAAAAGGGTCTATCAGTTCTCCGAACCTGTCTTTGTTGAGGCATATCGCCATAGCGTTGATGGTGAAGTCACGACGATTCTGGTCATCCTCCAATGTACCGTCTTCCACAATAGGCTTTCTGGAATCTCTCTGGTAACTCTCCCTTCGGGCTCCGACAAACTCTATTTCAAGTGGAGGACGATTGCCTGAAGACATTATCTTCACTTGTGCTGTTCCGAAGTTCTTGAATACGGACAGATAAGCCCTCTTGCCCAGTCGTTTCTTGAGTTCTGTAGCAATCTTAATGCCACTTCCCACAACGACACAATCAATATCATCAGAAGGCTGGTCGAGGAAGATATCTCTTACATATCCTCCCACGAGATAGCATTCTAACTGCATTTTGTCCGCCACATCAGAGATGAGGTGGAATGTCTCATTGTCAAGAATGTTTGCTAATTCTTCGTCGCTATAATTCTGGACTTTCATCTATCCTTTTTCTTAAGACTTGTAGAATTCTCTGCAAAAGTACAAAAAAAAGTTTATTTATTTGGATTTTATTACAATTTTTTTGTAACTTTGCACGCAAAATAGTATTATTATGAAAAGAATAAAGACTGCGCTAGTGAGCGTCTTCCATAAAGATGGACTTGACGAGTTGTTGAAGAAACTGAATGCTGAAGGTGTGAAATTCCTGTCAACCGGCGGTACTCAGAAGTTTATAGAATCACTTGGTTACGAGTGCCAGGCTGTTGAAGAGGTGACAACATACCCAAGTATCCTTGGTGGTCGTGTTAAGACTCTTCATCCAAAGATTTTCGGCGGAATATTGGGCCGCAGAGACAATGAGGGTGACCAGCAGCAGATGGCTCAGTATGAGATTCCTGAGATAGATCTCGTTATTGTTGACCTCTATCCTTTTGAGCAGACTGTTGCCAGTGGTGCTTCAGAGGCAGATATCATAGAGAAGATTGATATTGGCGGCATTTCTTTGATTCGTGCTGGAGCAAAGAACTTCAATGACGTGGTAATTGTTCCTTCAAAGGCAGAATATGGCGTATTGCTGGATATACTTAACAAGCAGGGAGCTCAGACAACTGTTGAGGAGCGCCGCATGTTTGCTACCCGCGCTTTCGGTGTTTCAAGTCAGTATGATACAGCAATCAATTCTTGGTTCGTTTCAACAAAAAAGTAATTAAAAGTAATTCAGATTTATGAATTTAGGATTTCTCTCCTTCGTTCAGGAGGTCGCTATGGACCTTGGTACAGCCAACACTATCATCATGCAGGGTGATAAGATTGTTGTCGACCAACCATCCGTTGTGGCAATAGATCGTGATACAAATCAGATGATTGCTGTAGGCGAGCGTGCCAAGAGCATGTATGAGAAAACAAATGATCGCATAAGAACTGTCCGTCCGTTGCGTGATGGTGTGATTGCCGATTTCTCTGCGTGCGAGATGATGATGCGTGGCCTTATCCGTATGGTGCATAGCGGAAGAAATATATTTTCTCCTTCGCTGCGTATGGTAATTGGTGTACCATCAGGTTCTACGGAAGTGGAGCTACGTGCTGTACGTGATTCTGCTGAGCATGCAGACGGACGTGACGTATATCTTATCTATGAGCCAATGGCGGCAGCTGTGGGTATCGGTATTGACGTCGAAGCACCAGAAGGTAACATGATTGTTGATATTGGTGGTGGTTCTACTGAAATTGCCGTTATTTCTCTTGGTGGTATCGTCAGCAATAACTCCATTCGTGTGGCTGGTGACGAGCTGACATCTGATATTCAGGAATATATGTCTCGTCAGCATAATGTTAAGGTTTCAGAGCGTATGGCAGAGCGTATCAAGATTCACGTCGGCTCTGCTCTTACAGATCTTGGCGATGAGGCTCCAGAAGATTATGTTGTTCATGGCCCGAACCGCATAACAGCTCTGCCCATGGAGGTTTCTGTATGTTATCAGGAGATAGCACACTGTATTGATAAGACTGTGGCAAAGGTGGAGAATGCTGTCCTTGCCGCATTGGAAACGACTCCTCCAGAGTTGTATGCTGATATAGTTCATAATGGAATATGGCTCAGCGGTGGTGGCGCTTTGTTGCGCGGAATAGACCGTCGCCTTGAGGCAAAGATAGGTATTCCGTTTCATATTGCAGAAGATCCACTACATAGTGTTGCTATTGGTGCCGGTGTTGCGCTGAAGAATATTGGACGTTTCTCATTCCTAATGAGATAAGACGGTTTTTGAGGGTTGAGAAACCTTATTGAATTCATAAAAAATCATTATAATTGGCTCATCTTTCTCCTGTTGGAGACGGTGAGCCTTACAATGTTATTTCGGTTTAACAGTTATCAGGGGTCGGTGGCATTTACGTCTGCCAACAGCGTCGCTGGGGTTATATATCAGGGAAAATCCAATATAACATCGTTCTTATCCTTGAGAGACGTTAACAGGGAACTTACCATTACTAATGCAAATCTGCAGCAGCAGGTATTGAAACTCAAGGACCAGCTGAAGAAATATGGCGTCATCTCCTATCACATAGAGCAGGCATTACGGGAAAAGAATTATACACTCATCGGAGCCCAGGTGGTTCAAAACAGTGTAAATAAAAGTGACAATCTCATAACGATTAATCGTGGTAGTGCCGATGGAGTAAAAGAAGATATGGGGGTTGTCTCTGGTAATGGGGCAGTCGGAGTGGTATATATGGTAGGTCCTCATTATTCTGTCGTAATGCCTATTATCTCCGTTCATTCCAGCATCAGTTGTGAGGTGGATGGTACAGGCTATGTGGGTTATTTAAGATGGTTGGGTGGCGACAGCCATTATGCCTATATGGAGGATGTGCCTCTTTATGCGGATATAAAGAAGAATCAGTGGGTGGTAACATCCGGCTATTCCGCAATATTCCCTGCAGGTGTGCCAATAGGTAGAATCCGTGCTTCAGAAAAAAGCCCTGATGGAGTGTCATATCGCCTTGTCGTAGAATTGTCAAGCGACTTTGTAAATCTTCGTGATGTATGTGTCATAGATAATAGTCACACACATGGTCAGTTGCAGTTGTTGCAGGCAGCAAAGGACTCACTTGACCTTATCAAGAACCAGTAGATGATAGATTATTTAAAAAGAATAGGAATAATGGCAATAGTCCTGGTTTTTATACAGGTGTTGCTCCTCGGTAATATCCATATTTTGGGTGTTGCCAGTCCTTTGTTATATATCTATTTCGTGGTTCAGACTCCCCGTAATACTCCTCGTTGGCTTATTCTGGTATCTTGTTTCATACAGGGACTCCTTATTGATATATTCTTCTCGACACCAGGTATGGCAGCAGCTTCCATGACTTTAGTGGGCTTCGTCCAGCCTCGAATATTGGAGTTGTACCTTCATAATGCCGATGATAAAAACTATTGTCCTGGCATTCAAACTATGGGTACAGAGAGATTTACGGCATATGTGTTGTTCCTGACTGTTATATACTGTATGGCTTTCTTTACACTTGAAGCCTTCTCTATACAGCATTGGGGATTGTGGTTCTTCAGTATTATCGGAAGCACCTTCGTCACAGTTTTCTCAATTGTTATCCTTTCGATAGTTTTCAACTCTACTGGTGTATTGATGAGTAAAAGGTGATGCGACGCCCTGATTATTCATATCGACGACTGGTAATAGGTGGCATTTCGATATTAATTGTCGTTATCTATGCCATACGTCTTTTTTCCTTGCAGATAATGAGTGAGGACTACCGTCGCACAGCCGATTCAAACGCATTCCTCAAACGTGTGCAATATCCCTCACGTGGCCTTATTTACGACAGAAATGGTAAACTCGTAGTTTATAATGAGGTGTCATATGATGTGATGATAATCACTAACGAGGCAAAAAATCATTTGGATACTCTCGCTTTCTGCGATGCTTTGGGAATTACCAGGGATCAATTCCTGGAGCGTATGGATGAAATAAAAGATTCGCAGAAGAATCCAGGATATTCACGTTTCACACAACAACTGTTCATGGGGCAACTGGACAAAGAAACGTTCCTGTCTTTTAGGGAAAGAATGTTTCGTTTCCCTGGTATCTATGTTCGCAAACGTACCATTCGTCAGTATCGATACCCCAATGGAGCCCATGTGTTAGGAGATGTTGGTGAGGTGTCGCAGAATGATATTGATGAAGCAGAAGACAAGTATTACGGTCGTGGCGATTATATAGGAAAATTGGGTGTAGAGCGCAGTTACGAGAAATATCTTCGTGGTATCAAGGGCATACAAATCATGATTCGTGATGCCCGTGGTAGGGTGAAGGGACATTATCGTGATGGAAAAATGGATCGTCGGGCTGTAGCTGGCAAGAATATTACTCTTAGTATAGACATAGAGTTACAGGCTCTCGCGGAGCGGCTTATGAAAGGTAAGATTGGCAGTATTGTTGCCATAGAGCCTTCTACCGGCGAGGTGTTGTGTATGGCTTCTGCTCCGTCATATGATCCTCGTGGTATGATAGGTAAGCAACGCAGTAAGACACATCAGGAACTGGGAGATAATCCCTTTAAGCCGCTCCTGAATCGTGCCATTATGGGACAATATCCACCTGGTTCTACCTTTAAGCCATCGCAAGCGCTGACATTCCTTACAGAAGGGATACTGACACCTCATACTCCTTTGCCTTGTAACGGAGGATTTAATCATAGGGGCCTACATGTGGGCTGTCATGGTCATCCTTCGCCAATCAGCCTTTCCGATGCCTTGTCTACATCGTGCAACGGATATTTCTGCTGGGGATTATACTATATGTTGGGTAAGCATAAGTATGGCAGTCTGGTGAATGCCACAAATAAATGGCGTGACTATATGGTGTCAATGGGATTCGGCTATAAGTTGGGTATCGATTTGCCAGGAGAAAAACGTGGCATGATACCTAATGGAGAATATTATAACAGCCGTTACCGTCATTCGTGGGGAGCCCTTAGTGTCATTTCTATTTCCATTGGTCAGGGAGAGGTGACACTTACTCCACTACAGATAGCTAATCTGGGTGCCACAATAGCCAATAGAGGATATTACTATATTCCGCATGTAGTACGCCAGATAGAAAATGCTTCGATTGATTCGATATATACTGAGCGCCATTATACAAAGGCAGCTGCATGGGCATACCAATGGGTAGTAAGGGGAATGAGACAGTCAGCTCTCAGCGGTACTTGTAAGGCTCTTTCACGTCTTCCATTTAGCGCTTGCGGAAAAACGGGAACAGCACAGAATAGGGGGCATGACCATTCCGTGTTCATGGGATTCGCTCCGATGGACAATCCTCGTATTGCAGTTGCTGTCTATGTGGAGAATGGTGGATTTGGTGCTGACTTCGGTGTGCCTATCGGAGCCCTATTGATGGAGAAATATATCAATGGCAAATTGTCACCTGACAACGAGGTGAGAGCGAGGGAATTTGAGAATCGCAGCATATACTATAGTACTGAAAGCAGATAACGATGAAGAGTAAGACGCAAAATCCCAACCATACAACTCTTGAGGGAGAGAATATCCTTGATGAGTATGTCCTCGGTCATAGTGATGCAGAACCCGAATATCTGTATCGTTTGTGGCGTGCTACGAATGTGCACATGCTTCATGGACGTATGGCATCAGGACATTTGCAGGGACGCTTGCTGAAAATGCTTGTCAAGATGGTGAATCCTCAAAATATCATAGAGGTGGGCACCTTTTCGGGCTATTCCGCTCTCTGTATGGCGGAAGGGTTGAGTGAACAGGGACATCTCTATACCTTTGAGATAAATGATGAACAGGAACCGTTTACGCGAAAATGGATAGAGAACTCCCCTTGGGCTGATCGCATCACATTCATCATAGGAGATGCTGTTGCTGAAGCAAAAAAAATAGGCAAGTCTTTCGACTTTGCCTTTATGGATGGGGATAAACGCACTTATGTGGAAACCTATGAAGGTCTTCTGCCACTAATGAACAAGGGCGCTTTTATACTTGCTGACAACACATTGTGGGATGGTCATGTGACAGATGCTGAATATGATAAAGACCATCAGACAGTCGGTATCCGTCGCTTTAATGATTATGTGGCAGCCGATAAACGGGTAGAAAAAGTCCTGTTGCCACTTCGTGACGGACTGACCATCATTAGGGTTCTTTAACCGTTAACCTTTAACCGTTAACCGTTACAGGTTCACCAGAGCATCAATTCCCAAGCGGTAGCTGTCAAGTCCAAAGCCACAAATCACACCTTTGCAAACAGGAGAGAGATATGAGTGATGTCTGAACTCTTCGCGTTGGTGCACATTGCTGATATGAACCTCTATGACAGGTGTTGTGATAGACTTGATACAATCAGCCAACGCCACACTGGTATGGGTATAGGCTCCTGCGTTTAGCACAACTCCGTCATAGGAAAAACCTACTTCCTGAAGTTTGTCTATCATCTCACCCTCGATATTGCTTTGGAAATATTCCAAATCTACTTCCGGATACCATTCTTTCAGCATTGGCAGATAACTCTCAAAGGAACTGTCGCCATATATACCAGGTTCGCGGACTCCCAACAAATTCAGGTTGGGACCATTCATAATAAGTATTTTCATCTTTAATTTTGAATTATGAATTACTTCAGTATCTCAATAAGTTTCTTTACTCCTTCGCTGGCTCCACACATCAGGTGTTGAACATCTGTTTTTGCAGCAACAGGCTTTGGGTCGATGAGGTATATCGGAGTACCAGGTTTTACATATTGCACTAATCCTGCGGCTGGATATACGTTAAGTGATGTTCCGATGATGACAAAGATGTCGGCCTTTTGGGCTACAGCCGCTGCGTCATACATGTTTGGAACCCCTTCACCAAAGAATACTATATAAGGTCTTAACAGGGAACCGTCTCCAGCTTTTTCGCCATGTGGCACTTCCAGCCCTGTCTCTCCGAAGCCCTCATGGGGTAGGGTGACGTGATAGCGTGGGTTGTCAACATCGTTTGAAGAACACATCTTCATCATCTCTCCGTGCAGATGGATAATCTTGCTCGACCCAGCAGCCTCATGCAAGGCGTCAACATTTTGGGTGACAATGGTGACATCATAGTCCTTTTCCATCTCTGCAAGCAGTTTATGACCTTCACAAGGCTGTACATCTTTATATTTTACGCGCAGCATGTTGTAGAAATCATTGACATAGTTGGGATTAGCTTCCCAACCCTCATGGGTAGCCACACGCTCTACAGGATAATTGTCCCACAGACCTCCAGCATCGCGGAAAGTGGTCAAGCCGCTTTCTACAGACATGCCAGCACCAGTTAAAACAACAATCTTTTTCATCTTGCACTTAATGTATGTGATGTATTTGGACGCAAAAATACAAAAAAAATATAAAATACAAAAAAACTTTATTCTTTATTCCTTATTCTTTATTTCTTTTTGTAATTTTGCACGCAAATTTTGTATTTTAAAGCAATTTATAATTACCAGATACAATGGATAAAGTAAGTTATGCCTTAGGTTTGAATATAGGCAAGCAATTAGAAAGTATGGGTGCGAACGATTTGAATATTGATGATTTCGCACAGGCAATTAAGGATGTTCTTGCTGGCAAGGCTCAGATGACAATGCCTGAGAGCCAGAAGATTGTTCAGCAATTCTTCCAGGAGCAGGAGGCAAAACAGCGTGCAAGAGCAGCTGAGATGGGTAAGGCGGCAAAGGCTGAAGGCGAGAAGTACCTTGCTGAGAATGCAAAGAAAGAGGGTGTCATCACCACAAAGAGCGGCCTTCAGTATATGGTTCTTACAGAGGGAAATGGTAAGTCTCCTAAGGCTTCTGATAGTGTGAAGTGTCATTATGAGGGCTTCCTTATCGATGGTACAGTCTTTGACAGTAGCGTACAGCGTGGCGAGCCTGCTACATTCCCATTGGGAGGTGTGATAGCAGGTTGGACAGAAGGGCTCCAGCTGATGAAAGAGGGTGGTAAGACGCGCTTCTTCATACCTTACAATCTGGCTTATGGAGAGGCTGGCGCAGCAGGTTCTATACCTCCATATGCTACCCTTATCTTTGATGTGGAATTAATTGAAGTAAAATAATAGTTTTTAAGTAACAATGAAAAAAATCTTTTTTGCAGCAACAGCTGCTATCATGGCCGCAGTGTTCACTTCTTGCGGTAATGGCACTCCAAGTGCAAATCTTAAGGACGATGTTGATACCCTTAGCTATGCTGTCGGTATGGCTCAGTCAGATGGCCTGAAGGAATATCTCGTTCAGCGTATGGGCGTTGATACTGCTTATATCGATGAGTTTATCAAGGGTCTCAATGAAGGTGCTACAATCGGTGATGACAAGGCAAAGGCAGCATATATCGCTGGTGTGCAGATTGGTCAGCAGGTTGGTAGCCAGATGGTCGAGGGTCTCAACTATGAAATCTTTGGCAACGATTCTACTCAGCAGATTTCTTCTAAGAACCTCATCGCAGGTTTCGTAGCAGGTGTTACAGGTAAGAAGCAGCTGATGAACCTTAACCAGGCTCGTATGCTGGCAGAGGAGAAGATGCATACCGTTAAGGCTGCAGCTATGGAGAAGCAGTTCGGTGACTACAAGAAGCAGAATGAGAAGTTCCTCGCTGACAATGCTAAGAAGCCAGGTGTGGTAACTCTCCCTTCAGGTCTTCAGTATAAGGTTATCTCAGAGGGTAATGGTGCAACCCCTGCTGATACTTCTCTCGTAAAGGTTAACTACGAAGGTAAGACTATCGATGGTAAGGTGTTCGACTCAAGTTTCAAGCGTAATGCTCCTGTTGAGATGCGTGCTAACCAGGTTATCAAGGGTTGGACAGAGGCTCTCACCCACATGAAGGCGGGTGGCAAGTATGAGGTATACATCCCACAGCAGCTGGCTTATGGCGAGCGTGCTCAGGGCGAGTTGATCAAGCCATTCTCTACTCTTGTGTTTACAATTGAATTATTGGAGGTAAAGTAAAATCATGAAAAAGATATTTTTTGTAGCGCTTGTTGCAGCTCTTTGTGTCGCTTCTGTTGATGCAAAGAAGAAGGACAAGAAGGAGGATGCTCAGCCAAAGACAGAAGCAGCAGTAGTACTGAAGTCTTCAAGTGACTCCCTCAGCTATGCTGGCGGATATGCTAATACAAACGGCCTGATTCCTTTCTTACAGCAGCAGTATAGGGTCGATACAGCCTATATGGCAGATTTCATTCAGGGTCTCAAGGATGCTAAGGAAAAGGCTAACGACCCACGTTTCATAGCATATAGCGCAGGTGCCCAGATACAGCAGATGCTTGAGCAGCGCATGATATCTGGTCTTAAGACTGCATTACAGGATGCTCCTGACTCCCTCGATATAAATCTCTTCTATGCAGGTTTCTTCGCTTCTTTGAATAATGACTCAACTTTCTTCAAGCAGGATGGCGCTATGCAGTACTTCGAGGCTGGCATGAAGCGTAATGATGAGGCTAAGAAAGAGAAACTCTATGGTGAGAATCGTCGTAAGGGCGAGCAGTTCCTGGCTCAGAACAGCACTAAGGATAGCGTCGTAACGCTTCCTTCAGGATTGCAGTATAAGGTTCTGACAATGGGTACAGGTCCAAAGCCAACAGCTACTCAGGAGGTTTCTGTTAAGTACGAGGGACGACTCGTTGACGGAAAGGTCTTCGACAGCAGCTACACTCGCAAGGATCAGGTAACAAAGTTCCGTGCTAACCAGGTTATCAAAGGTTGGACAGAAGCTCTCACTATGATGCCTGTCGGCTCTAAGTGGGAATTGTACATCCCTCAGGAGTTGGGTTATGGTGATCGCCAGCAAGGACAGATTCCTCCATATTCAACATTGATATTTACTGTTGAATTGGTTGATATCACATCTGATGCTCCAGCAGCAAAGCCTGCAGAGGCAAAGCCAGCAGCTTCTGAGCCTGCAAAGGCAAAGAGAACTGCTAAGAAGTAGTAACCTATGTCATGTAGAGTAACAATACTACAGACCAATATCAAGTGGGCTGACTCCGATGCTAATCAGAAAGCGTTGGAGTCAGCCCTCCTTAGTTCTGAGAAATCAGACCTGTATGTCCTCCCTGAAATGTGGGACACAGGATTCTTGGCAGGCGAAGAGTCGAAGGACTCTTTAATTCATAATTCAAAATTCATAATTCAAAATTTAAAAGAGCTCGCTCGCCGTTATGACGCTGCCATTGCTGGCTCTTTGGATGTTGAGGAGAATGGAAGACGTTATAATCGCTTTTACTTCGTAACACCTACTGACACATATTATTATGATAAGCGCCATCTCTTCTCCTATGCAGGTGAAGATAAGAATTTTGCGGCAGGAGATGAGCGCAATATCGTAGAGTGGCGAGGTGTGAAATTCCTTCTTCAGGTGTGTTATGACCTTCGTTTTCCTTGTTTCTCCCGCAACCGTCTCACAGCCGACGGCATACCCCTCTATGACGCTATAATCTATGTCGCCAATTGGCCTGCCAGTCGTCGTAGAGTATGGGATGTTTTGTTGCAGGCTCGTGCCCTTGAGAACCAATGTTTTGTTGTAGGTGTCAATAGGGTGGGAGATGACCCTAATTGCCACTATGATGGCGGTTCTACCATCATAGACGCTAAGGGAAAAAACCTTGCAAAAGTACAGGATGAAACAGCAGCATCCGCAACTGCTTTGTTGGATATGGAATCACTGAATGCCTTCAGGGCAAAGTTTCCTGTCCTCCGAGATGCTGATAAATAGCGTAAAGAGGGTAGTTTGTCTTTTTTCCGTCCCTAGCGAAAACTTTTTCCGCCCCGTGCGGAAACTTTTTCCGTCCTTAGCGGAAAATTTACGGAAAATAAGATGCTCAGTTCAAAAATTGTAGTTTAACGATTTTAGTTGACTACTTGGAGCCTTATTTGCGATAAGGGTT
>ERZ842401.1142-NODE-1142-length-38830-cov-8.712418_pt1 | contig 38830 bp, 29 predicted proteins | sample MGYA00521270_ERZ842401 | MGnify/ENA primary metagenome ERZ842401 (study PRJEB31892, sample SAMEA3878208) | bioreactor metagenome | biome: Moose rumen | place: Sweden | collected 2011-10 | study: EMG produced TPA metagenomics assembly of the PRJEB12797 data set...
ACTCCTGACCTTTTGAATGCCATTCAAACGCTCTACCAACTGAGCTAATACCCCGTTTCCCGTTTGGGATTACAAAGGTACAACCTTTTTTCGAATAAGCAAAGTTTTTTGCAACTTTTTTCAAATTCTTTCCAGCAACCGGGGAAAACCGGACAGGGCATTGCGGTTGAGGAAGAGGTAGGTCGTGTTCAGGACCATATAGTCCCGGGACATGTACCAGGTCCCCTCGTACGGGCCGCTGTTGCCCCAGGAGTTCTTTACCAGGTAATAGGGCTTACCCTTTTCATCTACGGCTTTTCCGTAGATGAGCATCACGTGGTCATACGTAAATTCCCAGCTGTCCCACTGCTCCTGCCGCATTTCCTGGGTGGGGACCACGCCCTCAGGCAAGAAGGCCACGCCTTCCTTGCGGAGGAAATCCCCGGAAACATCGCCGCCCCAGGCCACCGTATACCCTGCATCCAACGCAGCATCCAGCACATCCATCAACTGGCCGACAGGAATATTGAAACTGGGCTTCAACCGCCATTTATAGGGGGCTTCAATCACGAACCATTCTCCGAAAGGATGGTGCGTATAACTGGTCAGGCTCACGTAGTCATCCAGATTGAGCCCGAGGCTTTCCGCAAAAGAGAGCGGCGTATAGGTCTTCCCCTCGTAAACGAAAGACTCCGGACAAGTCCCTACATAGCGGTCGATCAAAGCCTGCACGCTGTCCTTCCAGTGCAGCATCGGCGCCTTGTTCCTCAGCGGTGCCTGCTCCTCGGTGGTAAACCGGTTTAGTTCCGGCTTGCCTTCGCTCCAGACAATGCTGCTTACCAGGCGCTCCAGCTCCGGGAAAAACACCTTGAAGTTGGCCAGGGAATCCCCCGTGAGGGATCCCGGCGCCGGCATGGCCTCTTCCGGGCAGATGCCGTGGCGGCGGATCACCTCCAGCACATCGTCGCAGGAACCGCCTTCCGAGATCTGGCTGTAGCCGTGCATCCGCACATAGTGCGCGGCATTGTCCATATAGTCCTTGTTCACCACGAACATCTCGCACAGGTCGTACGTCTTGCCCGTTTTACGGAGGATTTCGCTCTCGAAATACCCCAGCGTGGCAAAATCCCAGCAAGTGCCGCTGCGATACTGGTTCTTCACACTTGTAACCGGAATCTCCCTGACCGTACGGAAGGACTGAGGAGCCTGGGCCGATACCGGGGCGGAGGGCAGAATAAGGGCGGCCAGCGCAGCCGCGACGAATCCAACTGGAGCGTTCTTCATAAACCATGTGATTAGTGCCATAAAGGTACAAAACTTTTCCTCCACGGCCAAAAAGAGATTCTCAAAGAAAAAACGTATATTTGTAAATTATGAGCAAACTTGTAGTAATCGACGCCTGCATCCGGCAGCAGGACTCCCGGACCCTCCGAATCGCGACGCCCGTCATCGAGGCGCTGCGGCAAAGATACGAAACCACCATCTTCCATCTGACAGACATGCCGATGGAGCCGCTTACCCCCAGGACCTACGCGGAGAGAGCGGCGGGGATCATCCCTGGATGGGCCCTGGAAGCCGCCAAAACCGTGGCCGGGGCCGACCGCATCCTGATTGCCGCTCCCTTCTGGGACATGAGCTTTCCCGCCGTCCTGAAAACCTTCATCGAGCATATCTCCCTGTTCGATGTCACCTTCACGGACAACGGTCATTCCTGCGTCGGCCTGTGCAAGTGCGAAAAAGTGATGTACATCACCACGCGGGGGATGAACATCCCCACCGGAGACCCGCGGGAGCAGGCTACCCCTTACCTCCACGCCCTCTCCACCCTCTGGGACCTGGGCACCATCCACACGGTGGCGGCCTGGAACATGGACTACTCCACCCCGGAAGAAATCGAAGAAAAGATAGAAAAGACCGTCCGCTTCGGCCTGAGACTGGCAGAAGCATTCTAAAACATGGAACTGGAACAGATTATCGATATCGTTAAGGAAGCATCGGCCCTGATGGTGCGGGGCGGATTCCGGGTGATGCAGAAAGAGTCCCGGGAGAACCTCGTCACGTCGTCGGACCTCGCCGTGCAGCACTTCCTGGTAGACAAACTGGAAAAACTGCTTCCCGGCAGCGGCTTCCTCTGCGAAGAGGAAGATTTCCGCGAACTCACGCATGAGTACATCTGGATCATCGACCCGATTGACGGCACCGCCAATTATGCCCGCGGCATTGCCGACTGCTGCATCAGCGTAGCGCTGGTCAGGGGCGGGCAGCTGTACATGGGCGTGGTCTACAGCCCCTGGCGGCAGGAGCTCTACTGTGCCGAAAAAGGGAAGGGAGCCTTCTGCAACGGCCATCCCATCCAGGTTTCCGGCAGGCCCTTCGAAGACGGTCTCTTCTGCACCGCCATGAGCACCTACCGGAAGGCCTATGCAAAAACCTGTTCGGACATCATCTATGACATCTACATGCAGTGCAACGACACGCGCCGCTTCGGATCGGCCGCCGTGGAACTCTGCATGATGGCCGCCGGCATCATCGAACTCTACTTCGAAATGCGCCTCCAGCCCTGGGACTATGCCGCCGCCACCCTCATCCTGCAGGAAGCGGGCGGCCACATCTGCAACTTCGAAGGCAGGATGCCGTCCCTCAACAAAGCGTCCTTCATCCTCGCCGCCAACAACCAGCAGAACTGCAGCCGGATGCTGGACATCGTCCACAAACACATGGAAGCCCTTCCCTACTGATATGAGCAAAAACGTCGCACTCGCCCTCGCCAGCGGCGGCCCCCGCGGGTTCGCCTACATCGGCGCCATAGAAGAACTCCTCGGACGAGGATACACCATCACCTCCATCTCCGGAGCGTCGGCCGGCGCCCTGATCGGCGGCATCTATGCTGCCGGCGGCATGCAGGCCTTCAAGGAATGGCTCTTCGGCCTGGATCCCGTTAAAGTGGTCACGCTCATGGATTTCTCCGTGAGCAAAAACTACCTGGTCAAAGGAGACCGGGTCATTGACGCCATCAGACAGCGCGTGCCCGACGTGAACATCGAAGACCTGCCCATCCCCTTCACCGCCGTGGCGACGGACCTTTATACCGGAGAGGAAGTGATCTTCCGCCGCGGTCCCCTGTTCCAGGCCATCCGCGCCTCCATCTCCATCCCCTCCATGTTCCGCCCGGTAAAATGGGAAGGACGCACCCTGGTAGATGGTGGCATGGCCAACACCTTCCCGCTGAACCGCGTGGAAAGGACCCCCGGTGACATCCTCGTAGGCTTCAATGTGAACCGCATCGACGCCGACGAAATCAACACTTACCTGCACAGCAAGGCCGCCTTCTTGGAGAACGAGAGCGCCATCCGGGAAGAAGCCCGGACCCTCCTGAAAGACACCCTCCGCCACGAGCGGGGCGAGTTCCTCCAGAAAGCCCGGGAAGCCGGCGAGAAAGGCACCCGGCTCATCAGGGAACGCTGGGAGACCGGGAAGCAGGAACGTCAGCTGATGGCCGACAGCAAAGAAAACCGCATCCCCCTCGGTGCCGACGACAACTACGTAAGCATCCTCCAGCGCAGTTTCGGCATCATGAACCATACCATCGCCCGCATGGGCATCGAACTGTGCCCGCCGGACGTGCTCGCCGAACTCCCCTTCGACTCCTACCACGGCGTATACGGCTATTCCCACGCCCCGGAAATCGTGGAACGCGGCCGTGCCCTGATGGCGGAAGCCCTTGACAAATACGAAAACGGACAATAACAATGGACCTGAAGGCCAAAGTACTCATCCTGGACGGCGCCATGGGAACCCAGATCCAGCGCCGAGCCCTGACGGAAGACGATTTCCGCCGGGGACTTCCGCTGAGCCCGGAGGCCGGCCTCAAAGGCAACAACGACTGCCTGAACCTCACCCGCCCGGATGTCATCCTGGACATCCACCGCGCCTACATCCAGGCCGGGGCCGATATCATCGAAAGCAACACTTTCAGCGCCAACCGCATCTCCCAGAAAGAATACTCGCTGGAGCAACTGGCCGGGAAAATGGCCCTGGAAGGCGCCCGGCTGGCCAGGAAAGCGGCCGATGAAGCCCCGCGGAAAGTGTGGGTGGCAGGCAGCATCGGCCCCACTTCCAAATCCCTCACCCTGGCGCCGGACATCTCCAAACCCAGCTGGCGCCCCTACAGCTTCGACGAAATGGCCGATGCCTGCCGGGAGCAGGTGCAGGCCCTCCTGGAAGGCGGTGCAGACCTGCTGCTTATTGAGACTGCCTTCGACGCCCTGAATACAAAAGCCGCCCTGTACGCAGTCCAGCAAGTGAAACCCGGATTCCCCGTGATGGTTTCCGTGTCTGTCAGCGACAGAAGCGGACGCACCCTTACCGGACAGACCCTGGAAGCCTTCTTCACCTCCGTAAAGCACTACCCGCTCACAGCCTTCGGCATCAACTGTTCGTTGGGGGCCGCGGAACTCCTTCCCCTGGTGAAGGAAATCGCCTCTTTCACGGACATTCCCGTCCTCTGCTACCCCAATGCCGGCCTGCCCAACGAACTGGGCGGATACGACCAGACCCCGGAGCAGATGGCCCTGGAAGTGGGCCGGATGGACGGTCTGGTGAACATCATCGGCGGCTGCTGCGGAACGGGGCCGGAGCACATCAAGGCCTATCCCCTCCTCCATCCCCTGCCTCCCAAGGAAAAGCAGAAACGCCTCACCGTCAGCGGTCTGGAAGCCTGGACGATTGACACCCGGAAGCGTAATTTCACCCTCATCGGCGAACGCACAAACGTAGCCGGGTCCCGAAAATTCGCCCGGCTCATCGCCGCCGGCCATTACGATGAAGCCCTGCAGGTAGCGGCCGACCAGATAGAAGGCGGCGCCGGCATCATTGACATCAATATGGACGATGCCATGCTGGACGGGCCCAAGGAGATGCAGACCTTCGTCCGCACCCTCCAGAACGACCCTGCCGTCGCCCGGGCCGCCCTCATGATCGACTCCTCCCACTGGGAATGCATCCTGGCGGGCCTCAAGAACGCCCAGGGCAAATGCATCGTCAATTCCATCAGCCTGAAAGACGGGGAGAAGGCCTTCCTGGAGAAAGCCGCCGAAATCCACCGCCTGGGCGCCGCCATGGTCGTGATGGCCTTCGACGAGCAGGGGCAGGCCACCACCTATCAGCGGAAAATCGAAATCTGCCGGAGGGCCTATGCGCTCCTTACCGGCATCGGCATCCCGCCGGAAGACCTCATTTTCGACGTCAACGTCCTCTCCATCGGCACCGGCATCCCGGAACACGACCGCTACGGGGTGGATTTCATCGAAGCGGTGCGCTGGATCAAGGAAAATCTCCCCGGAGCCTACACTTCCGGCGGCATCTCCAACCTCTCCTTCGCCTTCCGCGGCAACAATCCCGTCCGCTCCGCCATGCATGCCGTCTTCCTCTATCACGCCATCCAGGCCGGCCTGGACATGGCCATCGTGAACCCCGGCATGCTTCAGCAGTACGACGACATCAGGGCCGACCTCCGTCAGGCAGTGGAAGACGTCATCCTCTGCCGCGACGCCGGTGCCACCGAACGCCTGATCGCCCTTGCCCAGCAAGAGATGCAGCAGGCCGATGCCGCCACAGCGCCCCCCTCCGTGGAAGCACCGGCCCTTTCCCCCGAGGAAAGGCTGAAAGAAACCCTCATCGCCGGGAAAGGCGCCCGGCTGCAGGAAGACCTCCTGGAGGCGCTCGGAAAACTGGGGTCGGCCGTGCAGGTGATTGAAGGGCCGCTGATGGAAGGCATGGAAGAAGTGGGCAGACGCTTCGGCGAAGGCCGCATGTTCCTGCCGCAGGTGGTGAAATCGGCCAAGATCATGAAAGACGCCGTGGCTGTTCTGGAGCCCTATATGGCCGATGAAGGACGCAGTACGGACCGTCCCGTGGTGATCAATGCCACCGTAAAGGGCGACGTGCACGACATCGGCAAAAACATTGCCGGCATCGTGCTGCGCTGCAATGGTTTCGAGGTCATCGACCTGGGCGTGATGGTGGACAAGGAGACCATCCTCTCCGAGGCCCGGAAGCACCATGCCGCCCTGATCGGGGTCAGCGGCCTGATCACCCCCTCGCTGTTCCAGATGGAGGAACTCTGCCGGGAAATGAGCGCCCGCGGGCTGGACACGCCCCTTTTCGTAGGCGGCGCCACCACTTCCCCGCTCCATACCGCCGTCAAGCTGGCTCCACTGTATCCGCACGTGTTCCACGCCCCGGACGCTTCGGCCGGCGCCGTGATGGCCAAGCGCTGCCTGCAGGACCGCACCGCCTTCGAGGCCGAACAGCACGCCCGGCAGCAGCAGCTCCGTGCCCTGCACGAAGACCGCCCGGCAGCGCCCGCCAACCCGCAGCCTTTCCCGGAAAACAGTTATCTGGATGCCTGTCCGGCCGATCTTCCCCTCACGGAGATCCCTGCAGAAGAACTGATTCCCCTGTTTGACTGGGACCTCTTCCACGCCGTCTGGGGGGTCAGGAAGCCTTCCCGCACCCTTACGGCGGAGGGCCGCGGCGTCCTGGAGCAGATGGTCCGGGAGGGCAGCCTCCGGATCCGCATCGCCGCCCGGTTCTTCGCCGCCCGGCGGAAGGGCGATTCCATCGACCTGGGACCTGTCTCCCTCCCCATGCTCCGTCAGGAAGAAGGCGCCTGCCGTTCCCTGGCCGATTATGTTCCGGAGCTTCGTACGGGACCTTTCGGCGTCTTCGCCATCAGTGTCCACGACCAGGGTCACCCGCAAGGATGCACCTGCGAAGCCTGCCGTAACCAATACGACAGCATGATGCGGCGCTCGGTCCGGGTTACCCTGGCCGAAGCCGCCTCCGCGTGGCTGGACCGCCGCCTCGCCGCCGAAACCGGCACCAAGATTACCAAACCTGCCGCCGGCTATGCCTCCTGCCCGGACCACAGCCTCAAGCGGGACATCCTGTCCCTGTTGCCGGAAGGGCTGCAAATCACCCTTACAGACAGTTGCGCCATGATTCCGGACGCCTCCATCTGCGGATTCGTGGTCCTGCACCCGGAGGCCGCCTATCCCGACATCCGGCACATCTCCCCCGAACAGTACAACGCTTATGCACATGCCCGCGGGTTTTCGCCCGCACAGGCCCGCACGTTCCTTTCCCACCTGCTATGAGAATCACCGAACTTTTCAAATCCGGCCGCCCCTTCCCTTCCCTGGAAATCGTCCCTCCCCTGGGCGGCATCACCAAGGACGAACTGCTCAGCAGCATAGAACCGCTGATGGAATTCCAACCGCGCTATATCAACGTAACCACGCACCGGGACGAATTCCAGTACATCCGCAAGGCCGACGGCAGTTTCCTGCGCCAGGTGGTGAACAGCCGCGTGTCGCCGGTCGCCGTCTGCGCCAGCATCCAGGCCCGCTACCAGGTGGAAGTGGTCCCGCACATCATCTGCGGAGGCCAGAGCAGGCACGACATAGACCGCCAGCTGATGGACTTCCGTTTCATGGGCATCGACAATGTCATGGCCCTCAGAGGGGATTCCCTCGCCGGTGAAAAGCGGTTCACGCCCACCCAGGACGGCTATTCCCACGCCAGCGAACTGGTGGCGGCCATCCGCGGGTTCGACCATTTCTGCATCGGCGTAGGGGCCTATCCCGAGAAGCACTTCGAAGCCGCCAATCTGGAAACCGACATTGCCTTCCTCAAGCAGAAGGTCGATGCCGGCGCCGACTACATCATCACCCAGATGTTCTTCGACAACGACGTGTTCTTCCGCTTCGAGCAGCGCTGCCGGGCGGCCGGCATCACCGTTCCCATCATTCCGGGCCTGAAGCCGCTTACCACCAAAAGGCAATTGCAGCTGCTTCCGGAGTCATTCTCCATCGATATCCCTGTCGCCCTCACGGAAGCCGTCGACCGGGCCGGAGACAATGCGGAAGTAGTCTGGCGTCTCGGCGTGGACTGGTGCATCGGTCAATGCAAAGGACTGCTGGCACGCGGGGTACCGGCAGTCCATTTCTATACCATGAGCAAATCCCGAAGCGTCGTGGAAGTGCTCCGAAGCTGTTTCTAGGCTTTTTTCTCCATCCGCGACACAAAGCAGTGGATGGTGTTCTTCATGAGCATGGCGATGGTCATGGGGCCCACTCCGCCGGGAACGGGCGTGATCCAGGAGGCCACGGGCTCGGCGGAGGCGAAATCCACATCGCCGCAGAGTTTCCCTTCGGCGTTGCGGTTCATGCCCACGTCGATCACGACAGCTCCGGGCTTCACCATGTCCCCTGTCACCAGGCCGGCCTTGCCGACCGCCACCACCAGCACATCGGCCGTGCGGCAGACCGCACCCAGGTCGGCGGTGCGGGAATGGGCAATGGTCACCGTGGCGTGACGGTCCAGCAGGAGCTTGGCCATCGGCTTGCCCACGATGTTGCTGCGGCCCACCACAACGGCGTTCTTGCCCTTGAGTTCGCAGCCGATGGTGTCAATCATACGCATCACGCCGGCGGGAGTGCAAGGGACAATGCAGTCCTTGCCCAGCCACAGACCGGCCACATTGCCGGGGTGGAAACCATCCACGTCCTTTTCCCGGGCGATGGTGTCGATCACTTTCTCCTCGTCGATATGCTTGGGAAGAGGCAGCTGCACCAGGATGCCGTCCACCACAGGGTCGTTGTTCAGTTCCACGATCTGCTTCAGCAGGGCCTCCTCGGTAATATCGGCCGGGAGTTCCACCAGGCGGGATTCCATCCCCGTGTAGGCGGCAGCTTTCACTTTGTTCCGCACATACACCTGGCTGGCGGGGTTCTCCCCTACTATGATCACTACCAGGCAGGGCTTGCGACCGTATTTCGCCTCCAGCTGAGGCACTTCCGCGCGGACTTCGTCCTTCACGGCCTGGCTCAATGCTTTTCCGTCAATGATATTTCCCATAATCTGTTATTTTTCGAATGCGATGTGTGCAATGTCTTTTCTGTAGTATAAATTATCGCAGGCAATCTTCTCCACCTGGGCGTACACCCGGTCACGGGCGTCGGCAAGGTCCGCTCCGCCGGAAACCACCATCAGCACGCGGCCGCCATTGGTGAAGACCTTCCCGTCCCGGACGGCCGTGCCCATGTGGTACACTTTGGCATCGACCTGCTCCAGGCCGGCGATGTCGAACCCTTTCTCGTAGTGGCCGGGATAGCCTTTGGAAGCAAGGACGACGCCGAGGGTTACGCCGTCGGACCAGACGGGGTCAGCAACCGGAGTGCCGGTGGCGACACCTTCAAAAATATCGTAAATGTCGCTCTGCAGCAGCGGGAGCACCACCTCGGTCTCCGGATCGCCGAAGCGGGCGTTGAACTCGATTACCTTGATGCCCTGCGGAGTCTTCATAAGGCCACCATAAAGGACGCCGGAAAGCGGCAGCCCTTTGGCGCACATGGCCGATGCCGCCTTGCACATGATTTCCTTATAGGCGAATCTGCGGTCTTCCTCCGTAATGAACGGAAGGCCGGTATAGGCGCCCATGCCGCCGGTATTGGGTCCCTTGTCGCCGTCGAAGGCCCGTTTGTGGTCCTGCGAAAGCGGCATCGGGTACACCCGCTCCCCGTCCACGAAGCAGAGGAAGGAGAATTCCGGTCCGGTGAGGAAGTCCTCCACCACCACCCGTCCTTCGCCGAAGGTGTGGTCCAGGAGCATGTCGGCCAGTGCCGCACGGGCCTCGGCCTGGTCCTGGGCAATTACCACGCCCTTTCCGGCAGCCAGGCCGTCGTACTTGAGCACGGCCGGGAAGGGCCGGGAGAGCACATAGGAGAGCGCCTCGTCAAAATCGGAGAAACTGCGGTAGGCGGCGGTAGGGATTCCGGCGCTTTCCATCAGTTCCTTGGCAAACTCCTTCGAGCTCTCGATGGCGGTGGCCGCCTGGGTGTGCCCGAAAATCTTGAGTCCTGCGGCCCGGAAGGCATCCACGATACCGGCCGCCAGGGCGGCCTCGGGCCCCACGACGGTGAGATCGACGCCATTTTCCAGCGCGAAAGCCTTCAAGCCCTCTACATCCGTGTCTTTCAGCGGAACGTTGAACGCCTGTGCGCCGATACCGGCATTACCGGGAGCGCAGTAGATTTTCTCTACCTGCGGGCTGCGGCTGAGGGCATCCACGATGGCATGCTCACGGCCGCCGCCGCCGACTACCAGCACGGTTTTTCCCAGACAATTCTCCAGGTTGATTTCCTTGGCTCCGGCAGCGGATCTTTGAGAAGGAAGCGGATAAACTAAGCCCATACTATTTCGATTTTTACCAATTTTAAGTCCCTCCCCCGAGGGGAGGGGGTTCGACTATTGGTCAACCATTGATTCGATCAATGTTTGAAGTGTCTTACGCCCGTGAAGAGCATCGTAATACCCAGTTCATCGGCCTTGGCGATGGCATCCGCGTCGCGGATGCTGCCGCCGGGCTGGACGATGGTGGTCACGCCGTACCTGGCGGCGAGGGCGACCGTGTCATCGAAAGGCAGGAAGCCGTCGGAAGCGAGCACCAGCCCCTCCGTGAAGCCGGCGTTCTTCGCCTCGTTCAGGGCAATCTCGGCCGATCCCACACGGTTGGTCTGTCCGGCGCCGATACCGATGGTATGGTTGTCGCGGACCACGGCGATGGCATTCGATTTCACGTGCTTCACGATCTTCCAGCCGAAGTTGGCATCGGCGAGCTGGGCCTCCGTGGGCTTCACCCGGGTCACGCACATTTCAGGAATCACCTTCTCCACCTGGGTATCCAGCTGCTGGGCCAGGAGGCCGCCGTTTACGCTGATATACTGCGGAACAACGGCGTCGGAGCGGGTCATGTCCACCTTCATCACGCGGAGGTTCTTCTTGGTGGAGAGAATCTCCAGGGCCTCGGGCGTATAGTCGGGAGCGATGACGATTTCCAGGAAGATGGGCTTCATCCCGGCGGCGACTTCGGCGGTGAGGGTGCGGTTCACGCCCACAATACCGCCATAGATGCTCACCTTGTCGGCCTCATAGGCGGCCTGCCAGGCTTCCTCGATGGTCTTGCCGACGGCAGCGCCGCAAGGGTTCATGTGTTTGAGGGCCACGCAGAAAGGTTCCTCGAAGTCCCGCAGCACGTTCAGGGCCGCATTGGCATCCTGGATGTTGTTGTAAGAGAGTTCCTTGCCCTGAATCTGGGTAGCGAAGGCCAGCGAGAACGGGGCAGGTTCCAGCGCAGCGTAGAAATTGGCGCTCTGGTGCGGGTTCTCGCCATAACGGAGGCCCTGCTTCAGATCGTACTCCAGGAAGAGTTTCTCGTTCAGTCCGGCCTGCTTGCGCATGTAGGTGGCGATACAGGCGTCGTATTCGGCCGTATGGGTATAGGCCTTGGCGCTGAGTTTCAGGCGGGTTTCGGCCGATGTCCTGCCGTTTTCGCGGAGCTCGGCGAGCACCGTGTCATAGTCGGCAGGGTTGCAGACGATGGTCACGTCCTTCCAGTTCTTGGCGGCGCTGCGCACCATAGAAGGGCCTCCGATGTCGATATTCTCGATGGCATCCTCCAGGGTGACGCCTTCCTTGGCGATGGTCTGCTTGAAAGGATAGAGATTCACGCACACCAGGTCGATGGTTTCAATGCCGTTCTCCACGAGGGTCTCCATGTGGGCGGGAACATCCCGGCGGGCCAGGATGCCGCCATGTACCTTGGGATGCAGGGTTTTCACCCGGCCGTCCAGGATTTCCGGAAATCCGGTCACCTCGGAGATGCCGATGGTCTTCACGCCTTTTGACTCCAGCAGTTTCTGGGTACCACCGGTGGCAATAATCTCCCAACCCAGGTCTACAAGGCCCTGGACAAACTCAACAAGACCCGTCTTGTCGCTTACACTAACTAACGCTCGCATAATAATTTATTAATAGTTTCTACATATAATTCGTGTTCGATCACCTGCCCCAGGCGGTGCACCTCGGCAGGGTCGGAGCCTTCGTACGGGAAGGCGCGCTGGGCGATGATCTTGCCTCCGTCCAGTTCGGCATTCACCCAATGGATGGTGATGCCATATACCTTCACACCGTAAGCCACCGCATCTTCCACGGCATGCGCACCCTTGAAAGAAGGCAGCAGCGACGGGTGGATGTTGATGATTTTTCCGTCATAGGCCGTCAGCAGGGTGTCCCCTACGATCCGCATATAGCCCGCCAGGCACACCAGATCCACCTTTTTGGCATCCAATATCTTCACGATCTCCGCCTCGAAGGCAGCCTTGGACGGATAGTCCTTCGGGGAAAAAACGAAGGTCTCCACCCCCAGTTCACGGGCCCGGTCAATAACGGCGGCGCCCGGCTTGTCACACACCATCACGGCCACGCCGGCGTCGATCACGCCCGAAGCGCAAGCCTTGGCGATCGCTACGAAATTGGTGCCGGTACCGCTGGCAAATACAGCTAACTGCTTTTTCATTTCAGGACGATGTTAACACCCGGAACATCCGTAACTTGGCCGATAACAGCGGCATTCTCACCGTGGGAAGCCAGGATGGAAATGACCTTCCCGGCCTCGGAAGCATCTACGACGGCAATCATGCCGATACCCATGTTGAAGATGTTGAACATCTCACGGTGCGGGACGCCGCCCCACTTCTCCAGCATCTTGAACACGGGGAGGATTTCCCAGGTACCTTCCTGGATTTCCAGGCCCTGGCCTTCCTGAAGCACGCGCGGGATATTCTCGTCGAAGCCGCCGCCCGTAATGTGGCAGATACCGTGCACGTCGCACTGGCGGATCACGTCCAGCATCTGTTTCACGTAAATCCTGGTGGGGGTCAGGAGCACTTCACCCAGTTTGCGGCCGCCGAATTCGGGAATCTCGTCCGTATAGCTGAGTCCGGCATCGGCCACGATCTTCCTCACCAGGGAGAAGCCGTTGGAGTGGACGCCGGTAGAGGCTACGCCGACCAGGACATCCCCTACCTTCACCTTGGAACCGTCGATGAGCCTGGATTTCTCCACCACGCCGGTGGTATAGCCGGCGATATCGTATTCATCGCCCTCGTACATGCCGGGCATCTCCGCCGTTTCGCCGCCCACCAGCGCACAGCCGGCCTGGCGGCAGCCTTCGGCGACACCGGCCACAATGGCCTCCACTTTCTCCGGAACATTGTGACCCAAAGCCACATAGTCCAGGAAAATGAGCGGTTCGGCCCCCTGCGCCAGTACATCGTTCACGCACATGGCCACGGCGTCGATACCGATGGTGTCGTGCTTGTCCAGGGCGAAGGCGATCTTCAGTTTGGTTCCCACGCCGTCGGTGCCGCTCACAAGGACCGGCTCCTTGATATTCAGGGCGGACAGGTCGAACATACCGCCGAACGAGCCGATATTTCCCATCGACCCGGTGCGGGAAGTGGATGCTACGTGCTGCTTGATCCTGCGGACAACTTCGTATCCGGCTTCCAGGTTTACACCTGCGTTTTCGTAAGTTTTGGCCATAGTTTATTCGTTTTCAACTATTTCTTCGTCATAAAGGAGGGTAGGATATTCGCCCGTGAAACAGGCCTGGCAGGGATCCGTGCAGCCGAAGCAGGAGTCGCGGGTGGATTCCGGACTGAGATACCCCAGGGAATCGGCCCCGATGGCCTGCCTGGCCTCTTCCAGGGTCCGGTGCGAACAGAGCAGTTCTTCCGGGGTGGACGTGTCCACGCCATAGTGGCAGGTGAAGCGCATCATGGGGCTGGCGATACGCACGTGCACCTCGGTGGCGCCCGCCTCCCGCAGCAGCTTCACGATCTTGAGGGAGGTGGTGCCGCGGACGATGGAGTCGTCCACCAGCACGATCCGTTTCCCTTCCACGATGCTCCTCACGGGGGAAAGCTTCATCTTCACGCCCAGTTCACGCAGCGACTGTACCGGCTGGATGAAGGTCCGGCCCACATATTTGTGCTTCACAAGGCCCATTTCGTAGGGCATGCCGCTTTCTTCGGCATAGCCCATGGCCGCGCTGAGGCTGGATTCGGGAACGCCTACCACGATGTCGGCATCGGCCGGACACTCCCTGTAAAGCCGGCGGCCGGCTTCCTTGCGGTAGGCATGCACGTTGCAGCCGTCGATGTCGCTGTCCGGACGGGCGAAATAGATATACTCCATCGCACACATCCTGTGGCGGGAGAAATGGGAATACAGCGTGCTGCGGATGCCGTGGTGGTCCAGCGAAACAATCTCGCCGGGATGGATGTCCCGGATGAAGGTGGCGCCCATGATCTCGAAGGCGCAGGACTCGCTGCTCACCACGTAACCGTCGCCCAGCTTGCCGATGCACAGGGGCTTGATGCCGAATTTGTCGCGGCACGCATAGATACGGTTCTTGGTCATGATCACAAAGGTGAAACCGCCTTCGATCATGTTCAGGGCCTTGACGATCTTCACGATACGGTCGCCGGGCGTACCTTTCTTGATCAGATGGGCCAGCAGTTCGCTGTCGGTGTCGGTCTGGAAGATGGATCCCCGCTTTTCCAGATACTCGGCCACCTGGCGGGCATTCACCAGGTTGCCCTCGCCGGCAATGGCGAAATCGCCCGTATGATGGCGGAAATAGAGCGGTTCCACATTGTCCAGGCCGCCCTTGGAGGCATTGGCATACTTGACGCTGCCGATTCCCATGCGGCCGGGGAGATGGTCCAGTTCGCCGTTGGTAAAGATTTCACTCAGAAGGCCCTGCCCCCTGTAACGATGGCTCTGTCCCTGATGGTCGAAGGTGATGATGCCACCGCCTTCCTGTCCCCGGTGCTGGAGATTGTGAAGTCCGTAATAGATAAAGGTCGATGCGTTTTCTACGCCGTATACTGCCAGTACGCCCATCTTGCTATGATTCCTTGATTTGATTCAGTCTGTCCAATACTTTCCTGTACGATTCCACCACGCGGCTCAGGTCCAGGCGGAAGCGGTCCTTGTCCAGCCGGTCTCCGGTCTCCGAATCCCAGAGGCGGCAGGTGTCCGGGCTGATTTCATCGGAGATGATGATGGCGCCCGTGTCGGAAGCCCTTCCGAATTCGAGTTTCATGTCCACCAGTTCGATTCCCGCTTTCAGGAAGAGCGGGCCAAGCAGGTCGTTCACGCGGCGGGCCCTGTTGTACATGAGGTCCAGGTCCTGATACGAAGCCAGGCCAAGGGCGACAGCGTGGTCGCGGTTGATGAACGGATCGTCCAGTTCGTCGTTGTTGTAACGCAGGTCCACGATGGTGTTGGGATGCCGGAAACCTTCCTCCACACCCAGGCGGGCGGCCAGCGAGCCGGCGATCCGGTTGTGCACCACCACCTGGAGGGGGATGATCTCGATCTTGCGGCACAGCTGCTCCGTATCGCCCAGGGTGCTGATGTAATGGGTCTCCACCCCGTTGCGGTTCAGATAGTCCAGCAGAATGGCCGATATCTGGTTGTCCAGGGCGCCTTTTCCCTTGAAACGGGCCCGCTTCACATTGTTGTAGGCGACCGCCACGTCTTTGTAGCGGAAAATAACCTGGTCGGGGTTGTCCGTCGCAAAGACCTGCTTCTCGTTTCCTTCAAAAATTAACTCTCCCTTTATCATGGTATCAAGCGTTGATTTTTCTGAAATAATTGACTGCATTCCGGAACAGCGGCTGGCTGGGGTTGCCGGCGATGTTCTTGAAGAGATTCTCCTCGTAGCGCTCGGAGTGCCCCATCTTGCCCAGGATATGTCCGTCCGGGCTCAGGATGCCTTCGATGTCGTAGTAAGAGCCGTTGGGGTTGTCCACGTAGCGGAAGGCCACCTGTCCCTTGGCGAAAAGCTCCTTGGCAAGGTCCTCTTCCACCACGAACTTGCCCTCGCCGTGGCTGAAAGCGATGCTGTGGCGCTCTCCCCGGGTCATGCCCGTAAGCCAGGGGCTGTTGACCGAAGCCACCTCGGTGGTGGCCACCAGGGAGATATGGCGGTTGATGTCGTTCCTGAACAAGGTAGGAGAGCCGGCCTGGACCATACCCGGCTTGCCGTATGGCAGCAGGCCGCTCTTGACCAGGGCCTGGAAGCCGTTGCAGATGCCCAGGATCAGGCCTCCGCGTGCCTGCAGGTCCATGATGGCCCGGCTCACTTTTTCATTGCCGATCACATCGGCGATGAACTTGCCGCTTCCGTCCGGCTCGTCACCGGAGGAGAAGCCGCCGCAAAATGCCAGGATATGGGCTTCGCCGATCCGCTCCGACAGCTGGTCGATGGAACGGAGCACATCCTCTCCCGTCAGGTTCCGGAACACGAAGGGACGGACCTCGGCCCCGGCCTTGCGGAAGGCCTTGGCCGTATCGTAGTCACAGTTGGTTCCGGGGAAGACCGGGAGGCAGACCACCGGATGCTCCACGGGAGCGCCGGGATATACGAGATGGGACGGGTCGAAGGGAACAGCCTCCACCTGAGGCACTTCCTCGTTGAAGGCGGCCTTCACACGCGGTGGATACAGTTTGAAATAACGTCCCTCGTAAGCGGCCTCCAGGGTCTCCAGGACCATCTTGACGCCATTGATGCAGATGCCTTCGGCGGTTACTTCGCCCAGCAGTTCCACCTGCGGACCTTCCAGGAAAGCCGGAGCCTCGAACACCACGCTTCCGTAACCCAGGGAGAAGAGATCTTCCTCCGGGACTTGGACCTTCACGCCAAGGGCATTGCCCATGGCCATCTTCACCAGGGCTTCCGCCACGCCGCCATAACTGAGCGACCAGGCCGACACCACCTTTCCGGCAGCGATCTGCCCGCGAAGCCAGTTCCAGTTGGCCTGGAGCTGGTCCGTGTCCGGCATATAATCGGCCAGAGGTTTATGGCGAAGAAGATAAAGCTTGTTGCCGGCCTTCTTGAATTCCGGCGAAATCACCGTGCGGGCGTCCACCGTAGTGATGCCGAAGGCCACCAGGGTGGGCGGAACATGGATATGCTCGAAGGTTCCGCTCATGGAATCCTTTCCGCCGATGGACGGAAGCCCCAGAGCCGCCTGCATCTTCAAGGTACCCAGCAGGGCGCTGAGCGGCTTGCCCCAGGTATGGGGGTCGGAGGTCATCCGTTCGAAATATTCCTGATAGGAGAAACGCATCCCGGACCAGTCGGCACCGGAGCAGGCCACTTTGGTGCAGGCCTCCACCACAGCGTAGGCAGCGCTGTGGTAAGGGCTCCACAGGGCCAGGTCGGGATTGTAACCGAAAGCCATCACACTGGCCGTATGGGTGAAACCGTCCGTGGGCAGTTTCTGCACGGAAACCTGGGTTTCGGTGGCCTGGCGGGCTCCGCCGTAAGGCATGAGCACCGTGGAACGGCCGATGGTGGAGTCGAACATTTCCACCAGGCCCTTCTGCGAAGCCACGTTGCGGGAGGCCATCACGGCCGCCATCTTTTCTTCGAGGGTATCACCTTCGGGCTGCTGCGCGAAGGGATTCTTCTTCTCGACGGCCGGGATGCAGGCCTTGGCGTAATGCCGGGCGCCCGCACTGTCGATGAATTCGCGGGACAGGTCGCAAACCTTCTCTCCGTGGAAGAACATCCGCATGCGGCCCGTGCCGGTGACATCGGCCACATGGGTGACTTCGATATTGTCCGCGGCGCAGAGCGCCATGAATTCCTGCATGCGAGGGGCTTCCACCACCACGGCCATCCGCTCCTGGGACTCGCTGATAGCCAGTTCCGTTGCATTGAGGCCGGCATACTTCACGGGAACGCGGTCCAGGTAGATGTCCAGGCCGTCGGAGAGCTCGCCGATGGCTACGCTCACACCGCCCGCCCCGAAGTCGTTGGACTTCTTGATCAGACGAGTCACGGATTCCCGGCGGAACAGGCGCTGAAGCTGACGCTCTTCGGGGGCGTTGCCCTTCTGCACCTCGCTGCCGCAGGTCTCCAGGGAGGCCTCCGTGTGTTCCTTGGAAGAACCGGTGGCACCGCCGATACCGTCACGCCCCGTGCGGCCGCCCAGCAGCAGGATCACATCGCCGGGGGCGGGAGTTTCGCGACGCACGGCCGATGCCTTCACGGCACCCGCCACGGCGCCGATTTCCATCCGCTTGGCGGTATAGCCGTCGGCATAGATTTCCCGCACATGGGTGGTGGCCAGGCCGATCTGGTTTCCGTAACTGGAATAGCCCTGGGCGGCCTTGCGGCTGATCATCCGCTGCGGCAGCTTGCCCGGGATGGTATCGGCTACGGCGGTACGGATGTCACCCGCACCGGTCACGCGCATGGCCTGGTAGACATAGGCCCTGCCGGAGAGCGGGTCGCGGATGGCGCCGCCCAGACAGGTGGCGGCCCCGCCGAAGGGCTCGATTTCCGTAGGATGGTTGTGGGTCTCGTTCTTGAATTGGAGGAGCCATTTCTCGTTGACGCCGTCCACATCTACGTTCACGAAAATGCTGCAGGCGTTGTTCTCCTCGCTCTGCTCCAGGTCTTCCAGCTTGCCCTTGGCCTTGAGCCAGCGGGCGCCGATGGTGGCCAGCTCCATCAGGCAGAGCGGCTTCTGCGTACGGCCCAGTTCCTTGCGCATGTCCTGGAAAAGGTTCAGGGAGGCGGCGAATTCACCGGCCATGAAGGAATCGTCAATGGTGATTTCTTCTATCTGCGAGGTGAAGGTGGTATGGCGGCAGTGGTCGCTCCAGTAGGTGTCCAGGATGCGGAGTTCGGTCTCGGAGGGGTCCCTCCCCTCCTTCCCGAAGTAGCGGACCACCTCGCGGAGGTCGTCCGTGTTCATTGCCAGGCCGTGGCTCTTGCAGAAGGAGGCGAAAGCCTCTTCGGGCATGGCGGTGAAGCCGGAAAGGTCTTCCAGGGGCTTCACGTCGGCCTTCTCGGCCAGGGAAAGCACGCTCAGGTCTTTGGGGCGGCTCTCCACGGGGTTGATGAAATACCGGGCTATCCGGGAGAGCGTCTCTTCGGGAATATCGTCCTGGAAGATCAGCAGGCGGGAACTTTTGATCTCTACCTCGGCGGCCGGGTCGATCAGGTGCACGCAGTCCACGGCGGAACTGGCGCGCTGGTCGAACTGGCCGGGGATATACTCCACGGCAATGTATTTCTTGCCTTCCAGGTCCATCCGGTCCGTAACCGTATCCGTAACCACCTCACCGAAAACGCTGTAGCGGCATTTCTCCACCAAGGCGTCCGGGAAGCCGAACAGGTCGTACACATTCACCAGCCGGAGGGATTCCAGGCTTAGCGAAAGGTTTTCGTTGAACTCGGAAAGGAGGCTCCGGGCCTCTACCTGGAACCGATCTTTTTTCTCTACGAACAAGCGCCGATTTTTCATAGTATTCATTTGTAAGAAGATGCCCACCTGCGCCTGCGCGCAGATGGGCACCCTGTTATATGACAGTATTCAAGACTTTCTCGCTCTGCTGGTAGCGGAACTCCTTCAGTTTGTTGGAAAGGGCGGTATCCCGCAGCGCCAGGATGGAGACAGCATAAAGGGCAGCGTTCCGGGCCCCGTCGATGGCCATCGTGGCCACAGGGATGCCCGAAGGCATTTGGACGATGGAGAGCAGGGAGTCCAGGCCGTTCAGCGCCTTGGACTTGACAGGGATGCCGATTACCGGAAGGGTGGTAAGGGCGGCTATGACGCCCGGAAGGTGGGCGGCACCGCCAGCGCCGGCGATGATGATTTCACAGCCCTTCTCCGGAGCCGATGCCACATAGTCCGCCAGGGGACCCGGATTCCGATGGGCGCTGAGCACCTTCTTCTCGTACGGAATGCCGAATTCCTCCAAGGTGGAGCAGGCCGGGGCCATTACGTCCCAGTCGCTGGCACTGCCCATGATTACAGCCACTTTCATCATGCGAAGAACAGTTTGGAAAGGGTCATCGGGTCGATATACTGACCGTCCTTGTAAACGCGCATGTTGCCGGAGGCGATCTCGTCGATGAGCATCACGGAGCCGTCGGGGGCGTAGCCGAACTCGAACTTGATGTCGTACAGCACCAGTCCCTTGGCCTTGAGGTCGTCGGCCACCACCTGGGTGATGCGCTGGGTCATCTCCTTGATGGCGTCGTACTGTTCGCCGGTCATCACGCCCAGGACGATGAGGCCGTCGCGGGTTACCAGCGGGTCTCCCTTGGCGTCGTTCTTGAAAGTCATTTCCACATAGGCGGGAAGGTCCGTCCCCGGCTCGATATACTCGCCGTAACGCTTGATGAAACTGCCCACTGCCTTGTGGCGGCAGATCACTTCCAGACCATGGCCGAACACCTTGGCGGGAAGCACCTCCATGGTGGTGTCATCCAGGTTGGCGCCCACATAGTGCGTCTTGATGCCGGCAGCGTTGAGTTTCTCGAAGAAATAGATGGACATGCGGAGATTCACATCGCCCACGCCTTCGATGGTGAGGCCTACGGAGTTCTCGCCCGGGTCGAACACGCCGTCCTTGCCGGTGCAATCGTCTTTGAACTTGAGGAGATAGTGACCGTTGTCGAGAGCGAAGACATCCTTTGTCTTGCCGGAATAAACACGTTTCATATAAAAAGGGTTAAAAATTTCCACTAACAACGGGATGCAAAGTTAAAACGAAATTCCGACTGTCGCAAATCTCTTTCTTAAATTTTTTGATAATAATTTTCAACAAGCCGGATGTTGATAAAAACCACAGTTTTTTTTGGATTGTAAGCAGTTTTTGACTTATCTTTGCATTCAAACCGTGTAAAGATGTGCAAATCCTTCATATCCTTCTCGCCCAGCGTCGCAGGAGTAAGCGAAGCACCCGCATCACCTTTTACCGTATTGTTATAGGCAGCCTTTAAAGGTTGTCTTTTTTTTGGTCCTTTGGTTATTATGGTAGGTACTATTCTGCTGCAAGGAGGCACCGTGGCCCTTCCGGGGGGCATGCAGGTCTCAGACGTACTCATCCAGGACGGAATCATCCGGGAGACAGGCCGCGGCATTCCCGCCCCCGCTTCCGCCAGGGTCATCGACCTGTCCGGAAAACTGGTCAGCCTCTCCTTCGCAGACCTCCACGTCCACTTCAGGGAACCGGGACAAACCTACAAGGAGACCATCCGTACCGGGTCGCTTGCCGCCGCCAGGGGCGGATACGGGGTGGTCTGCGCCATGCCCAACCTGGATCCGGTGCCGGACAGCCCGGAAACCCTTGCCATAGAGCAGGCCGCCATCGACAGGGACGCCGTGATCACCGTCCTTCCCTACTGCTCCATCACCAAAGGCCGCAAAGGAGAGGAGCTGACGGATTTCGCCGCGCTGAAAAACCGTTGCATCGCCTTTTCGGACGACGGTTCCGGCGTGCAGCGGGAAGAGATGATGCTCTCCGCCATGCAGGCGGCCGCCCGCGAAGACGTCATCCTTGCCGCCCATTGCGAAGACAACACCCTCCTCAAAGGCGGATACATCCACGACGGCCGCTACTGCGCGGCCCACGGCCACAAAGGCATCTGCTCCGAAAGTGAATGGGGGCAGATCAAACGGGACCTGGAGCTCTGCGCCCGGACCGGCTGCCGCTACCATGTCTGCCATATCTCCACCAAAGAAAGCGTGGAACTGATCCGGGAGGCGAAAGCCCGCGGAGTCAGGGTCACCTGCGAAACGGGGCCCCACTACCTTACCCTCTGCGAGGACGACCTCTGCGAAGAAGGCCGCTTCAAGATGAATCCCCCGCTCAGGAGCGCCGAAGACCGGGAAGCCCTGATCCAGGGCCTGCTGGACGGGACCATCGACGCCATCGCCACGGACCATGCCCCGCATTCGGCCGAAGAGAAAGCGCGCGGCCTCAAGGGCAGCGCCATGGGCATCGTGGGGCTGGAAACCGCCTTCCCCGTCCTTTACACCAGGCTGGTAAAGACCGGCAGGGTGCCGCTGGAACGCATCCTGGAGGCCCTCACGACGGCTCCCAGACGCATTTTCCGCATCGGCGGAGCACTGGCAGAAGGCGCGCCGGCCGACCTGACGGTCCTGGACCTGGAAACCCCGTACACCATCGACAGCCGCGAGTTCGCCTCCATGGGCAAGGCCACTCCCTTCGACGGATGGGAAGTCACGGGCAAAGTGCTGATGAATATCAAAAACGGTAATATAATATATAAGTGCAACAATGATCAGGCCTGAAAAAAAACTTGTCCTTGAGAACGGTCTCGAATTTTACGGGACAGGGTTCGGGGCCGATTGCCGCAAGGTGTGCGAAATTGTCTTCAACACTTCGGTGGTCGGTTACCAGGAAATCATTTCCGACCCCTCCTATGCCGACCAGATTGTGGTGATGACCTATCCCCTCATCGGGAACTACGGCATCACGGACGAAGACTTCGAATCCCGCACCTCCTGCCTGGGCGGGCTGGTGGTCCGCGAATGCTGCGACACCCCCAGCAACTTCCGTTTCACGGAAACCCTGGAGGAAGAACTGGAAGAACACGGCATCCCCTGCGTCAGCGGTGTGGACACCCGCATGCTCACCAAGATCATCCGCGAAACAGGACGGCCGATGGCCGCCATCGTCGAGGCCGACATGCCCAAGGAAGAAGCCCTGGCACTGATTGCCGCCACTCCGCGCCCGGCAGACCAGCTCAAGCGGGTCAGCTGCCGCAAGCGCTGGGTCACCCGCACCCCGCACCACCGCTTCCACGTGGTGGCCGTGGACTGCGGCATCAAGAGCAGCATCCTGCGCTGCCTCAAGGAGCGCGGCTGCAACGTGACCATCGTCCCGTTCAATACGCCCGAGAGCGCCATCCTGGCCTTCAATCCGGACGGCATCCTGCTCTCCAACGGCCCTGTATCGGCCATGGAGGCTCCGGAGATCTGCGCCCTGTTCAGGGAAATCAAGGGAAAGCGTCCTGTCCTGGGCATCGGCCTGGGCATGGAGGCCATCGGCCTGGAATACGGGGCCGAAATGGTGGCCATGGGATGCGGCATGCACGGGGACCATCCCGTGAAAGACTGTACCACCGGCCGCATCAACATCGCCGTCCTCAATCAGACCTATGCCTTCAAGACCATCGAGGGCACCACACTCACGCCCACCCACACACTGGTCCCCGAGGGATATGTGATGGGCTTCGAGAACAAGGCCGACAAGGTGTTCGGCGTCCAGTTCCACATGGAGTCCGCCCCCGGTCCGCAGGACAATGTGAATCTTTTTGACCATTTCATTCAAATGATGGAGGAACAGCAGCATGCCTAAAAGAACCGATATCAAGAAAGTGCTGGTGATCGGGTCCGGCCCGATCGTGATCGGCCAGGCCGCAGAATTCGATTATGCCGGCACGCAGGCCTGCCTGGCCCTCAAGGAAGAGGGATATCAGGTCATCCTCGTGAACTCCAACCCGGCCACCATCATGACCGACCCCAACATGGCCGACAAGGTGTACATGGAGCCCCTTACGCTGGAGTACGTGGCCAAGATCATCCGCTACGAGCGTCCGGACGCCCTGGTGCCCGGCCTGGGCGGCCAGACCGGCCTGAACCTGGCCGTCCAGCTGGCCAAGAAAGGCGTGCTGGACGAGTGCGGCGTGGAAATCCTGGGTACCTCTTTCCGGGATATCGAGAAGGCCGAAGACCGAGAACTGTTCAAGGAACTGTGCCTCTCCATCAACGAGCCGGTGATTCCCTCCGAAATCTGCTACAGCCTGGAAGAGGGGCTGGCCGCTGCCGAAAAGATCGGCTATCCCGTAATCCTGCGTCCCGCTTTCACGCTGGGCGGCACGGGCGGCGGCTTCGTGAACACCCCGGAGGAAATGCCGGACATGATGCGCAACGCCCTCTACCTCTCCCCGGTCCACGAAGTGCTGGTAGAAAAGAGCATCAAGGGATACAAGGAGATTGAATTCGAGGTGATGCGCGACAGCAACGACACCGCCATCGCCATCTGCTCCATGGAAAACATCGACCCGGTGGGTATCCATACCGGTGATTCCATGGTGGTCGCCCCCGCCCTCACCCTTACCGACAAGGAATACCAGATGCTGCGCGACAGCGCCCTCAGGCTCATCCGCGCCCTGCATATCGCCGGCGGCTGCAACGTGCAGTTCGCGCTGGACCCGCTGTCGTTCAAGTACTATATCATAGAGGTGAATCCCCGCGTGTCGCGTTCGTCGGCCCTGGCATCCAAGGCCAGCGGCTTCCCCATCGCCCGCGTGACGGCCAAAATCGCCGTCGGACTCACCCTGGACGAAATCACCGTAGCGGGCGCTCCGGCCTGCTGCGAACCCGCCATCGACTATGTGGTGGCCAAGGTGGCCCGCTTCCCCTTCGACAAGTTCAGCGAGGCATCCAACGAACTGGGCACACAGATGAAAGCTACGGGTGAGGTGATGTCCATCGGCCGCACGCTGGAGGAGAGCATCCTCAAGGCCATGCGCTCGCTGGAAAGCGGCTGCTGCCACATCCACAAGAAGAAATTCGACAACTGGACGGAAGAACAGCTGCTGGACTACATCTGCACGCCTACGGACGACCGCATCCATGCCATCGCCCAGCTGCTGCGTCTCAGGATCGACCTTTCCCGCATCTACGACCGCACCAAGATCGACATGCTCTTCCTGGAGAAGATCTACAACATCATCCGGATGGAGCGGCGCGTGAAAGCGGCTCCCGGCGACGTGGAAATCCTCCGAGAGGCCAAACGCATGGGCTTCGGCGACAAGTTCATCGGAGAACTCTGGGGCTGGAAAGAGGCCGATGTCATCCGGCTCCGCTTCAAGGAAGACATCATGCCGGTGTACAAGATGATCGATTCCTGCGCCGCAGAGCACGATACCTATGTCCCCTACTTCTACTCCACCTACGAGCAGGAGAACGAATCCATCCCCTCCTCCCGCAAGAAGATCCTGGTGCTGGGCTCCGGCCCCATCCGCATCGGACAGGGCGTGGAGTTCGACTATTCCACCGTCCATGCCATCTGGGCCATCCGCGAAGCAGGCTATGAGGCCATCATCATCAACAACAACCCGGAAACCGTTTCCACCGACTATACCATCTCCGACAAGCTCTACTTCGAGCCGCTCACCACGGAGGACGTGATGAACGTCATCCGCCTGGAGAAGCCGGACGGAGTGATCGTGACCCTGGGCGGCCAGACCGCCATCAACCTGGCCGGTCCGCTGGAAGAGTTCGACGTGCCGCTCATCGGCACCGGACTGGAGGCCATCGACAACGCCGAGGACCGAAAGCTCTTCGAGGCCGTGATGCGCCGCACGGGCATCCGCCAGCCCAAGGCGCACGCCGTCACCACCGTGGAAGAAGGCGTAAAGGCGGCCGAAGACATCGGCTATCCGGTGCTGGTCCGGCCCAGCTTCGTGCTGGGCGGCCGTGCCATGATGATCGTCGGCAACGAGTCCACCCTCCGCCACTACCTGCAGAACGCCGTGGAAATCAACGAGGACTCCCCGGTGCTGGTAGACAAATACATCATGGGCAAGGAAACCGAAGTGGACGCCATCTGCGACGGAAAGGATGTCTTCATCCCCGCCATCATGGAGCATGTGGAGCGCACCGGCATCCATTCCGGCGACTCCATCAGCGTGTACCCTTCGTTCAGCCTGAGTCCCAAAGTGAAGCAGGAAATCATCGACGACACCGTGAAACTGGGCCTGGAAATCGGGATCGTGGGCCTGTTCAACATCCAGTTCATCGTGGATGCCGATGAGAACGTATATGTGATTGAGGTGAATCCGAGAAGCTCCCGCACCGTGCCGTTCATCTCCAAGAGCACGGGCATCCCGATGGCCAAAATCGCCACGCGCGTGATGATGGGCCATTCGCTGAAGGACCAGGGCATCAACGAAGTCTACTTCCCCGAACGCAAGCGCCACTTCGTGAAGACGCCGGCCTTCTCCTTCGGAAAGATCAAGGGCATCGACACGTACCTCTCCCCTGAAATGAAATCCACCGGCGAAGCCATCGGCTACGACAAGTCGCTGAACAGAGCCCTGTACAAGTCGCTGCAGGCTTCCGGCATGGACATCAAGGCCTACGGCACCATCCTCGCCACCATCGCCGACAAGGACAAGGAAGAGGCGCTGCCGCTGATCCGCCGCTTCTACAACCTTGGCTTCAACATCGAGGCCACGCGGGGTACGGCCGCCTTCCTCAAAGAGCACGGCATCCGCACCAAGACCCTCAAGAAACTCAACGAGGGCAGTGACGAGATCTGCCAGGCCCTGAGGAAAGGCCATGTGAAATATGTGATCAACACCATTGACCTCAACCAGAAATCCAGCCATCTGGACGGTTACGAAATCCGCCGCACCGCCGTGGAGAACAACGTGACCATCTTCACCGCCCTGGAGACGGTGCGGGTGCTGCTGGACGTACTGGAAGAAATCACCCTGGGCATTTCCACCATCGACGAAGAGTATAAGTAAATGAAAGATGTGACCTTCACCGTCCTGGAGAACAGGCCCCTCGCGCCCCGGACTTTCCGGATGAAACTTGCCGGCGACACCTCCGGGATCCGCTGCAGCGGCGAGTTCGTGCAGGTGGCCGTCGAGGGCAAGTTCCTGCGGCGTCCGATCTCGGTCCATGACTGCGACTGGGAAACGCTGACGCTCGTATACAAAGTTGTCGGCGAAGGCACAGCCATCCTGTCCGCCAAGCGTCCCGGAGACCGAATCCGCGCCCTGACCGGCCTGGGCAACAGTTTCGATATTGACGCCTGCCGGGGCAAGGCGCTCCTTATGGGCGGCGGCGTGGGAGCGGCCCCCCTCTATCTCCTCTGCAAGGAGCTGAGCGCCCAGGGCAAGGAAGCAACCGTCATCCTGGGGTACAATACGGCGGAGGAAGTCATGCTGGCAGAGGAGTTCGGGCAGCTCGGCGCGGAAGTCCACATCGCTACGATGGACGGCTCGGCCGGGACCAAGGGCTTTGTGACGGATGTCCTGCGGCTCAAGAACATCTCCTACGATTATTTCTATGCCTGCGGACCCAAACCCATGCTGAAGGCCGTCTGTTCGGCCATCCATACGCCCGGCGAAGTATCCCTGGAAGAGCGCATGGGCTGCGGAGCGGGCTTCTGCTACGGGTGCAGCATCCAAACCAAAAACGGACCCCGCCGCGTGTGCAAGGACGGTCCCGTGTTCAAGAAGGAGAATCTGATATGGTAAAAGACCTTTCTGTGGAATTGTGCGGCATCCGCCTGAAAAACCCGATAGTCCCGGCCAGCGGCACCTTCGGATTCGGCCTGGAACTCTCCGACAGCCTGGACCTGAACGTGCTGGGCGGCATCTCGCTCAAAGGTACCACCCTGGAGCCCCGCTACGGCAATCCTACGCCGCGCATCGCCGAGTGCGAAGCCGGCATGATCAATTCCGTCGGCCTGCAGAATCCCGGCATCGACGTCCTGGTGAATGAAAAGGTGCCTGCCCTGAGAAAACTGTACGGCGGCGTCGTAATCGCCAACATCAGCGGCTTCTCGCTGGAGGAATACCGCATCTGCTGCGCCAAGGCCGATGCAGCGGAAGGCATCGACATCATAGAAGTGAACATTTCCTGCCCCAACGTGCATGGCGGAGGACTGGCATTCGGCACTTCCGTCTCTTCGGCCGCCGAGGTTGTCCGGGCCGTGCGCGAAGTATGCCGCAAACCCGTTTTCATCAAACTGAGTCCCAATGTGACGGACATCGTGGAGATTGCCCGCGCCTGCGAGGATGCCGGCGCCGACGGGCTCACGCTGGTGAACACCTTCCTGGGCATGCGGATCGACATCGCCCGGCGGCGTCCCGTCCTGGCCAACCGGACGGGCGGTTTTTCCGGGAAGGCCATCTTCCCCATCGCTTTGAGGATGGTGTATCAGGTGGCCCACGCCTGCCGGATTCCCGTCATGGGGTGCGGCGGTGTGGCATCGGCCCGGGACGTAGTGGAGATGATGATGGCCGGTGCCACGGCCGTACAGGTGGGGGCGGAGAATCTGCGGAATCCCTACGCCTGTCCGGAGATCATCGAAGGGCTGCCCGCCCTCATGGAAGAATTGCACATGGATTCATTGAAAGATATAATTGGAACTGTATGAAGCGAGACGTTATCATAGCCTGTGACTTTCCCGACAGGGCGACCACCCTGGCCTTCCTGGACCGTTTCCCCGCCGGAAAGAAGCCTTTCGTGAAAATCGGGATGGAACTGTTCTATGGAGAAGGCCCGGAGATCGTGCGGGAAATCAAGGCCCGCGGACACCGGATTTTCCTGGACCTCAAACTGCACGACATCCCCAACACTGTGAAGAAGGCCATGAAGGTGCTTTCGGCACTGGACGTGGATATGGTGAACGTGCATGCCGCCGGCACCGTCGGCATGATGCAGGCGGCCCTGGAAGGGCTCACCCGTCTGGACGGCACCCGGCCGCTCCTGATCGCCGTCACCCAGCTCACCTCCACTTCGGAGGAAGTGATGCAGAAGGAACTCCTGATCGGAGCCGGCATCAACGAGACCATCGTCAAGTATGCTTCCAATGCCAAGGCGGCGGGGCTGGACGGCGTGGTATGCTCGCCGCTGGAGGCCGGGCTCGTGAAGCTCTCCTGCGGGAAAGAGTTCCTCACCGTTACGCCGGGCATCCGCTTCGCCTCCTCGGCCGCAGACGACCAGGTGCGCATCACCACTCCCGCCAGGGCGCGGGAAATCGGGTCCGACTTCATCGTGGTTGGACGCCCCATCACGGCCGCCGGAGATCCGGTATCGGTCTATGAACGTTGTCTGGAAGAATTTGTTTAGGAATATGGAACGCAAGATTGCCAAAGAACTTCTCAGCATCGGGGCCGTTTTCCTGCGGCCGCAAGAGCCCTTTACCTGGGCCAGCGGCATCAAGAGCCCCATCTACTGCGACAACCGTCTCACCCTTTCCGCCCCTGCAGTCAGGGAGCAGATCGAGGCTGGCCTGGCGCAGTTGGTAAAGACATATTATCCTGCCTGTGAGATGCTTATGGGCACCTCCACGGCCGGCATCGCCCATGCCGCCATCACGGCCACCCTCCTGAACCTCCCCATGGGCTACGTGCGCGGCGAGGCCAAGACCCACGGCCGCACGAACCGCATCGAAGGGAAGATGGAACCGGGCACCAAAGTGGTTGTCATCGAAGACCTGATCTCCACCGGCGGCAGCGCCATCGAGGTGGTGGAAGCCCTCCGGGAAGCCGGGGCCGATGTCCTCGGCATCGTGAGCATCTTCACCTACGGAATGAAGCGCGGCCTGGAGAGAATCGCTGCCGCAGGGACTGAAAACCACTCCCTGTGCAACCTGGACGCCCTGGTGGAAGTGGCGGCGGAGGAAGGCTATATCGCTCCTGAATGGAAAGACCGCATCCTCGCCTTCCGCGACAATCCCTCAGACGAAAGTTGGATCAATAAGTAGCATACCCCATGAAACATCTCATCGACCCGATGGACCTCACCAAAGAGGAACTGGACCAGATCATTTCGCTGGCCGAAGACATCATCGCCAACCGGGAGAAGTACCAGGAATCCCAGGCTCACCGGAAACTGGCCACGCTTTTCTATGAACCCAGCACCCGTACGCGGCTCAGCTTCACATCGGCCATGATGGAACTGGGCGGCAACGTCCTGGGGTTCTCCGATGCGAAGAACACCTCCGTGAGCAAGGGAGAGACCGTGCAGGACACCGTTCGCGTGGTAGGCTGCTTTGCCGATGTGATCGCCATGCGCCATCATATCGAAGGGGCGCAGCTGTATGCCTCCGAGGTATCCCGCGTGCCCATCATCAACGCCGGGGACGGCTCGCACAGCCACCCTACCCAGACGCTGACCGACCTGCTCACCATCAAGCGGGAACTGGGCCACATCGACGGAATCACCATCGGCTTCTGCGGTGACCTCAAGTTCGGCCGCACCGTGCATTCGCTCATCAAGGCGCTGTCCCGTTTCAAGGACATCAAGGTGGTGCTGATCGCCCCGGACGAACTCAAACTGCCGGATTACATCAAGCAGGACGTCTGCGAGAAACTGGGCATCAGCTACAAGGAAGTCCGCACCATGGAAGAGGTGATGCCGGAACTGGACGTGCTGTATATGACCCGCGTCCAGCAGGAACGTTTTCTGGACATGGACGAGTTCGACCGCGTGAAAGACAGTTTCGTGCTGGACAACGCCCGGATGGCCCTGGCCAAGAAAGAGATGGCCGTGCTGCATCCGCTCCCGCGCGTGAACGAAATCCTCACGGAGGTGGACGACGACCCCAGGGCCGCCTATTTCCGCCAGGTGGAGAATGGGAAATTCGTGCGCATGGCCCTCATCACCAAACTGCTGGAGTGGAAGGACGACCCTTCTCACGGCATGCCCGCCGCCGAGCAGCCGGTGCTGGATTCCACCCTGCGCTGCACCAACGCCAAATGCATCTGCAACAACGAACATGCCCCGCACAAGTTCCGCAGGAACGACTCCGGCGTGCTCCGCTGCTGGTACTGTGATTCCAAGATCAAACAATAAAATCCCCATATGAAAACCCACGAAAGAAAAGTAGGGACTGTGTCCCGCGGCATCCGCTGCCCCATCATCCGTCAGGGCGACAACCTGGCCGAAATCGTTACCACAAGCGTTCTGGAAGCTGCCCAGGAAGAAGGCTTCCAGCTGCGCGACCGTGACGTGGTAAGTGTCACCGAATCCATCGTGGCCCGCGCCGGCGGCAACTACGCTCCGGTAAGCGCCATCGCCGCCGATGTTACCGCCAAGACCGGCGGCGGCACTGTCGGTGTCATTTTCCCCATCCTGAGCCGCAACCGTTTCGCCATCTGCCTGCGGGGCATCGCCCGGGGCTGCAAGAAAATCGTCCTCATGCTCTCCTACCCTTCCGACGAGGTGGGCAACGAACTGGTAAGCCTCGACAAGGTGGATGAAGCCGGTGTGAACCCGTATTCCGACGTGCTCACACTGGAGCGCTACCGGGAACTGTTCGGCGTAAACAAGCACGAATTCACCGGCGTGGATTATGTGGAGTATTATGGCGACCTTATCCGTGAATGCGGGGCCGAGGTGGAAATCATCTTCGCCAACCGCCCGGCCACCATCCTCAAGTACACCGACACGGTAATCACCTGCGACATTCATACCCGCGCCCGTACCAAACGGATCCTGCGCGATGCCGGCGCCCGCGTGGTGCTGGGTCTGGACGACATCCTCACCGCTCCCGTCGACGGCAGCGGCTACAACGAGCGCTTCGGCCTCCTGGGCTCCAACAAGGCTAACGAAGACATGGTGAAACTGTTCCCGCGCGACTGCAAGGACCTGGTGCTGGACATCCAGGAGCGCCTGCTCAAGGCCACCGGAAAGCATGTGGAAGTGATGGTATACGGCGACGGCGCCTTCAAGGACCCCAAGGGCAAGATCTGGGAACTGGCCGACCCGGTCGTTTCCCCCGCCTTCACCGACGGTCTCATCGGCACGCCCAACGAGCTCAAGATCAAGTACCTGGCCGATAACGACTTCGCCTCCCTGAGCGGCGCCGAACTCCGCGACGCCATCGCCAGGAGCATCAGGACCAAGGACGCCGACCTCAAGGGCCAGATGGCCTCCGAAGGCACCACGCCCCGCCAGCTCACCGACCTGATCGGCTCCCTGTGCGACCTCACCTCCGGCTCCGGCGACAAAGGGACCCCTATCGTCCTTGTCCAGGGCTACTTCGACAATTACACCTCCGAATAAATTCGCGACTCCGGAAACAAATAAGAGGTTGTATTCAACAGTGAGTTAACCTGTTTTGTAGGGAGGGGCCCCGCCGCTTTGCGGTGGACCCCTCCCCCCTATATTTGCCACATTGATTTTCGGAACAAACTAATTATCATTCACATACAGCGCCCTCGGTGGCAATCATATGGTTTCAATTGCACCTTTGCCGGCAGGTGTCCCATAACAGACTCATTCTCAACCATATACAGCGCACCTGGTGGCAATCATATGGTTTCAATTGCACCTTCGCCGGCAGGCGCCACATAACAGACTCATTATCAACCATATACAGCGCCCTCGGTGGCAATCATATGGTTTCAATTGCACCTTCACCGGCAGGCGCCCCATAACAGACTCATTCTCAACCATATACAGCGCACCTGGTGGCAATCATATGATTTATTTAAACAGATTGACAAAAGAAATAGCTATTCATTTGATTATCAAAATAATAGCTATTGTCTAATACCTGATTTGGAAGGAGGAAGGGAGGCCCTCAGGGGGACTCCACTTCGCTTCGCTCCGTTCCGGCCCCTACCCTTGTCCGAGGGTGGACAAGCCCCCTGGAGGGCCTCCCTTCCTCCGACCTCTCATCGGCACATAAAAAGAGAGTGACCAAAGTCCAGTTGACTTAGGTCACTCTCTTATCGGTTTCGGGAAATTACTGGAACGACCAGTTGGTAGGATCGGTATCCAGCGGCTGGAGCGTGATTTCGTCGTAGGTGCCACTGGGAGACTGCACCCGGAAAGTGGTGGCTTTGTCGCCCATCCGCACAGGAAACTTCCAGATTACGCCGGTAGGTTCGCCGGTGACGGCGGCTCCGCGGATGACGGCTCCGTCACACATCACCTGCAGGGAAGGAGCGTTGGAATAGACCGTGAGCGTCAGATCTACCGACGCCGGGCAGTATTTCAGGCGCTTGTTGGCGATATAGACCGTCTCTTCCGACTTGTTCCACCAGGACTTGTAGAGGTAGAAGGAGTCTTTCTTCAATTTGCGGTCCCGCGTGACGATACCTTTGTCGTTGGTGTACTTCCGGTCATCATTGAAACGGAACAGATAGCCGTTGTCGGTATCCACGAAGCCCTCCTCGCGGCTGGCCACGGCGAAGTCGAACATGACCCAGATAGAGGTGAAGTTCAGATACGGGGCCTGGGCGATCTGCTGGGCAAAAGCCTCATGAGCGAGGTTTCCGTACTCCTCCACATGCAGGGAGTCGGTCCGGTCACGGATGATGCCTGCAGGATCCCACGTGTGGCAATAAGGGTTCACGCCCACGCCGTACTCGGAAAGGTTGGTGACACCCATGTTCTGCTGGATCCACTCAATATCGTCGGCGAGTCCCCAGAAATTGCCATAGTTGTAGTACCAGCCGTGATAGCGGTTCTCGGAGTAGTAATCGGCCTTGAGTTCCGTATAATAGTCACGCTGGAACATGGAGTCGTCCGTGAGGCCCACATAGCGATAGGGATCCAGTTTCTTGGTGAAATCGTACAGGCGGGCGCTCTCGTCCACCACCCGGCGGGCATCCAGGGCTCCCTGCAGAGTTCCGGGACGGTTACCCCAGGAATCCAGCTCGTTCCACATGCCCCAGAAGACGATGGAGGGGTGATTGTAGAGTGAAGTCACCATCTCTTCCATCTGCTGGTAGATATTCTGGAAGTAGCCTTCGGGGGCGTCCACGCCCAGGTTGTTCACCCAGGGAATCTCCGTCTGGACGATGATGCCCATGCGGTCGCAGAGGCGGAAGGCGTAGTCGTTGTGGGGATAATGGGCCAGGCGCAGGAAATTGGCGCCCAGTTCGCGGACTATCTCGTAGTCGGCGTCATAATCGGCCTGCCAGAGGGCGGAAGCCTTTCCTTCCTTGTCCTGATGCATGGCCACGCCGCGCAGCGGATAGGATTTTCCGTTGAGGAAGAATCCCTTCTCACGGTCCATCGCATAATAGCGGAAACCCACCTCCGTAGAGGCCTCGTCGTTGCCGGCTTTCACGGAAACCGTGTAAAGATACGGGTCGATGGTTCCGTTCCACAGATGCGGCTGGTCCAGGGTGAAGTCCCAGGACACGTTGGCCGATCCGCCGGCGGCGACAGGAACGGATCCGGCACCGGTGAGGACAGCGGCGCCGGAGGCATCGCTGAGGGTCCAGACGATGTCCACGTTCTGCTCTGTGGCGGAAGCATTGCAGACACGGGTCTCCGCCCTGGCGACAGCCTTTCCGTCACTCACCTCCACCTGCGACACATGCAGCCGGTAAAGGCCGAAGGCATCGGGAGAGAAATGCACGGGAGGGCATTCCAGCAGCCACACGGGATTGTGCAGGCCGCCGTTCTTGTTGAAGTCGGAGGTCAATGGAATGCGGTCCAGCACCTCGCTGTTGTCGCAGATGACCTCCAGTTCGTTGGCAGATTCCGCCAGCTTACCGGTGACATCCACCCAGAAAGGCGTATAGGCGCCGCTGTGCTCCTTGAGCAGCTGTCCATTCAGATAGACTTTGGCCGATTGGGCGGCTCCTTCGAAAAGGAGATACCGGGGCTCGGCGGCATCCGCTTTGGGAAGGGACGTCTTATAGTGCGCGGTTCCACGGTAATAGGATTTGGAATGACCGTCGACGGCATTGTAGGAATGCGGGACGGAGACTTTTTCCCAGGACTGGCCGTCTTTGCTGAACTGCCACTCCACAAGGGCCTTGCCGGGGACCGAACGGTCTGTCCAGGCGGCTTTGCGGCCTCCGGTGCAGGCAGACAGGAGCAGGACAGAGAGCAGGATCAAAAGGGGAATCAAATACTTTTTATTCATGACTGTCATTTACTTTTCCATGCAAAGATAGCTGGAAGCCGGCAACAAATCAAATTTTAACGGAAGATTGTTCACAACTCCGGCAGGATACCAGACAAGCAGAGGCTCCAGGGGGACTTGCAAGATTGGACAAAGTTGCTTACTTTTGCACCGACATTCGAATCACACAAAAGTGAAAACGGTTAAAAGACAAGTTTTTGGCATCTTGCTGCTGGCAGTCTTTCTGCCGGCATTCGCCATTTCCGTTTTCCATACCCATCCCCAGATCCACACAGACGGCTGCAGCCAGTGCGTCCGCCATCTGCCCCACGCCGGCCACCTGAACATCGGTCATCAAGGCCTGGAAGAATGCGTCCTCTGCCACTTCCTCACCCTTCCGCAGCTTCCCGCTTCGGAACTGGTCCTGCTGCCCTTCAATAGCCATTCCGTCCGGCTGGAAACCGTTTGCAAGGCGCTCCACGCTGAACTGTCTTTCCCGTTCGCACCCTCCCGCGCCCCACCTGTTACGGTATAATAACCCCTCCGGCAGGCTGCCCTCCGGCAGCGTAGTCTGAGTGCCCGACACCGGGCATTCAGTGATCCAGTGAATCCAATTATTATACACGAACACGTACAAATGAGAAGCATCATGATTATTCTGCTGCTCCTGGGCATGTCCCGGGCAGCAGCACAGCAAAGCATATCCCTTTCCGGTACCGTCACGGACGAAATCTCCGGAGAACCTCTCCAGGGGGTGGCGGTTTTCTTCCCGGACCTCCAGCAAGGAGCGCTCTCGGACAGGGAGGGCCGATATACCATCGGCCCCCTTCCCCTGATCAGGACCGAAATACAGGTATCCCTGCTGGGGCACCAGACCATCGTCCAATATGTAGACCTGAAAGAAGTCCAAACCCTGGATTTCTGTCTCAAAGAATCCAACGCCACGCTCAACGAAGTGGTGGTGACTGGCCTTACCGGCACCGAGACCAAGCGGAACTCCCCCGCCCCGGTCACCATTGTCACACCCGAAACTCTCCGGGGCCAGGCCTCGTCCAACCTGATTGACGCCCTGGCCAAACAGCCCGGCGTTTCGCAGATTACCACCGGCGGAGGCATCTCCAAGCCGGTCATCCGCGGCATGGGCTACAACCGGGTGCTGGTGGTGACCGACGGCGTGCGGCAGGAAGGCCAGCAGTGGGGCGACGAACACGGCGTGGAAGTGGATGCCGAAAGCGTGCATTCTGTCGAGATCCTGAAAGGTCCCGCCTCCCTGATGTACGGATCGGACGCCATGGCCGGCGTACTGGTGCTGCATGGCGCCGCCGTGCCCCCGCAGGGAAAGATCGGCGTCAGCGCCGGGGCGGAGTATCAGTCCAACAACGGCCTGCTGGCCTATACGGTGAATACTTCCGGCAACCAGCAGGGATGGGTTTGGAACTGGCGATGGACCCAGAAGGCGGCGCATGACTACCGGAATGCGGCCGACGGCCTGGTTCCCAACTCCCGCTACCGCGAACAGGGCGTTTCCGGACTTGTCGGCCTGAGCAGAAGATGGGGCTATTCCCACCTGAAACTGAGCTGGTTCCATCTGACGCCTGGCATGGTGGAAGGAGCACGGGAAGAAGACGGCACGCTGGAAGCCTTCGACGACGGAAAAAGCTACCATCCCGGACTTCCTTTCCAGCAGGTGAACCACTACAAGGCGGTCTGGGACAATTCCCTGGTCCTGGGAGAAGGCTCCCTGAAGGCCACCGTCGGCTATCAGCAGAACCGGCGGCAGGAATTTGAAGAATCGGCCGAAGAACCCGGCCTGGATTTCCGTCTGCACACGCTCAACTACAACCTGTATTACAAGAGCTCCGAAAGGAACGGCTGGAAGAACGTAGCGGGCGTGGGCGGTATGTGGCAGGCTTCGGAAAACCTGGGCGAAGAGGTTCTCATCCCCGCCTACAATCTCTTTGATGCCGGCACTTATCTCACCACCTGCAAAGACCTGGGCAGCTGGCACTTGAGCGCCGGTATCAGGGCCGATGCCCGCTGGCTCAGCTCCCACGCCCTGGAAGGGCGCTTCACCCCTTTCAACCGGACATTCCTGGGCATCACAGGCTCCGTCGGAGCCATCCGGAACCTGGGAGAAAACGCCAACCTGCGCCTGAACCTGTCCCGCGGCTTCCGGGCGCCCAATGTCAGCGAGCTGGGCAGCAACGGGGAGCACGAAGGCACCTTCCGCTACGAGATCGGCAATCCGGACCTCAAGCCGGAATACAGCTGGCAGCTGGACGGTGGCTTTGACTATTCGTCCGAGAAGATATCGGCCGAAATCTCCCTTTTCACCAATCTGGTACAGAACTACATTTATCTGGGCAGAAGCGCCGGGGAAAGGATGGATGACGTCCCCGTTTACCGCTTTCTCAGCGGTCTGGCCTGGCTCTCCGGCGGCGAAGCAACCGTGGACGTCCATCCGGTGGAGCGCCTCCATTTCGAAAACGCCTTTTCCTATGTCTGCGCCGTCCGGCCCGGCGAGCCCGAAGAAAGCCGATACCTCCCCTTCACGCCCGCTCCCCGCTGGCTTTCTACCCTGCGCTACGACCTGGTCCGCGACGGGAAAGTGCTGAACAATACCTATGTCAGCGCCCAGATGGACTGGAACTTCGCCCAAAACCATATCTACGCCGCCGGCGGCACGGAAACGTCCACGCCCGGATATATCCTGCTGAACCTGGCGGCCGGAACCGACTTCCAGCTGAAGGGAAAGACCGTAGCCTCCCTCTACCTGACGGCTGACAATCTGCTGGACACCGTATACCAGAGCCATCTGAGCAGACTGAAATACGCCGCTGTAAATCCGGTAAGCGGAGTACAGGGCGTATTCAATCCGGGAAGGAATCTCGGAATCAAGTTGATTCTGAAATGGTAATTATTTCTGGACAGGCTGGCCGGCTCCCGGATGGGAACCGGTCAGTTTTTCGAATTCGGCATCTTCAATCATCTTGCAGTTGCCGTTGAAACGGGCCCCCAGTTCCACCTGAAGGCGCTTGATGTGAAGGTCTCCGTCAACCGTGCAGCCACTCTTGAGGGTAAGGGTGTCTTTCACGTAGAAATTGCCTTTCATCGACCCGCAGAAATCCATGTTCTGGCAGATGACGTCGCCGGTCAGGCTGGCTTTTTCGCCCACGACCACGCGACCCCTGGATACCAGTTTGCCGTCAAAGGAGCCGTCGATCCGGATATCGCCCGGAGACTGGATTTCACCTTTGAACAAGGTTCCGGCAGAGATACGGCTAACATCGTTTACACTAACAGAATTATCCATTTTCGTTGCCATAGATTCACTTTGTTCAGAATGACATCATGCTCTATACGAGACCTTTGCCGTGGCAGTTCTTATACTTGAGCCCGCTGCCGCAGGGGCAGGGGTCGTTGCGGCCCACCCGCTTGTCTACGCGCACCGGCATGCGGCCCTGCTGCTCAGCGTTGGTGGAGAGCTGTGAAGGATCGGCCCTCCTCATCTGCTGGACGTTCCGGGCAGGCTGCTGGGCGGGACGGGCCTCGCGGGCGTCATTGGCATCCCTCAGCGGGATGAAGGCACGCAGGAGGAAGGTGAGAACGGCCTCGTTCAGCTGTTCCAGCATCTCGGAGAACAGGTTGTAACTCTCCAGTTTGTACACCACCAGCGGGTCTTTCTGTTCGTAGGCCGCGTTCTGGACGCTCTGGCGCAGGTCGTCCATGTCACGCAGATGCTGCTTCCAGTACTCATCGATATGGTAGAGGATGATGTTGCGGCTGAGGGCCTTGGCAATTTCGCGGCTTTCGGTCTCGTAGGCCTTCTTGAGGTTGACGGAGAGGGACAGCTGGCGTTTGCCGTCGGAGATAGGGATGGCGATGTTCTCGTACATGCTGCCCTGCTTCTCGTACACCGTCTTGATGATGGGATTCACCTTCTGGATCATGGTTTCCATACGGCGGTCGTACACTTCCTGCATGTGGGCGGCGAGTTTCTCCGCAATGTCCTGTTTCTTGGCGTTGGCGAAGAAATCCGCGTCGAAGCCCAGGTCGATGGAGAGTTTTCCGATGACGAACTCTTCGAACGCTTCGTAGGTCATACCCTCGGACTGTTCGGCCAGGATATTGGCCGTATCCTGCATCATGTTCTGCACGTCGATCTCGATGCGTTCGCCGGAAAGGGCGTTGCGGCGGCGGGAATAGATGGCTTCGCGCTGATAGTTCATCACATCGTCGTACTCGAGGGTACGCTTACGATAGCCGAAGTGATTCTCTTCCACTTTCTTCTGGGCGCCTTCGATGCTCTTGGACAGCATGCCGCTCACCAGGGCCTCATTGTCTTCCATGCCCAGTTTGTCCACCACGCCGGCGATCCTCTCGGATCCGAACTTCCGCATCAGGTCATCTTCCAGGGAAATATAGAAGCAGGAACTTCCCGGGTCTCCCTGACGGCCGGCACGACCACGCAGCTGACGGTCTACGC
>ERZ842401.1143-NODE-1143-length-38785-cov-6.737955_pt1 | contig 38785 bp, 32 predicted proteins | sample MGYA00521270_ERZ842401 | MGnify/ENA primary metagenome ERZ842401 (study PRJEB31892, sample SAMEA3878208) | bioreactor metagenome | biome: Moose rumen | place: Sweden | collected 2011-10 | study: EMG produced TPA metagenomics assembly of the PRJEB12797 data set...
CCTGCTGCGCCGGCATCTCGCGTTGCTGTCCCGGACGGCCGAAGAAGAACTCAAACAGGTCCATCTGCTGGGACGAAACCTGGTTGCGGTAGGTCGTCTTGACGTGGACTACGGCATTGACGGAGAGCTCCGCTGCGTTGGTAAAATCCGTCTCGCCTGCCTGCGGCAAAGATGCGAAGCGGCTGTAAGCAGCAGGGATTCCGAGGGAATCATTTGAGGATTTGAGAATTTGAAGATTTGAAGATTGCGGATTGCTGTATTTCAAGACAGCGAATGTGGTTGCGGCGCTGACGGCTGCGACGAGCAGCACGACGCCTAAAAATCTGAATATCTTTTTCATAGTTCCGAATAATTTTAGTTGTACATGGGTAGTTGCAAAATCCGTGCCAAGACCGACAGGTTTACATAAAAACAGCCGCCAGTGTCATGCGACCTGACGGCTGATTGCTGATTACTGACAGCTGAAAAACTTACTTCACTTCCTCTACATCCTCGATGTCGATGACTTGGTGGAAGCGGTCTGCCAGTTTGTTGAGTTTCTTCTCTACGCGGTTGACAGCAGCCACTTTAACCCAGTTGCCGATACCGTCTGCAATAATACCGAGACCTACCAGCCAGGCGATGGTAGTAGCCGAGATGGAGGGATCGCAGAAGAAGCAGTAGCAACCGCCGCACATAGCCAGCACGCCGAGCAGACAGAGCACCCACCAGCGGCGGAAACCGAGTTTCTTGTAGTTGAACGAGTCCAGCGTCAGGTTCAAGCCCTCATAGAACACCCAGAAAGCGAAAATGAAAGGCAGAGCCACAACCAGCGGAGCCGGCATAACGATAATTGCCACGCCGAGGAAGACCTGCAGCAAGGCAGCAAGGAAAGTCAGTCCGCTGAACGGATTGATAGCACGGAGCGTAGCCCACGCACCGAAAGTGCTGCAACCGCTGATGATAAGCATCAGACCAAACGCCCATGTCAACGAAACGAGGGTGCTACCCGGATAGATGATACAGAGCACACCCAGTACCACGAGGGCAATACCCGCGAGGCACATCAGAATTTTAGTACTTGTCTTCATAGATTTAAATAGTTAAAATGTTTGATATTCTCAATTGAGAGTGCAAAGTTACTAATTTTTCTGGAAATAAGCAAATAAAAAGTATGTTTTTCTTGCACATTCCGAAAAAATATCGTATCTTTGCAAAGAAATTGAGAAAGCGATCTAAGTTAAGTACCAAGTGACCAAGTACCAAGGGGATGGAAAAAAAAAGCAGCGAAGTTTCGCTGCTTGTGAACCAGCTGGGGCTCGAACCCAGGACCCCATCCTTAAAAGGGATGTGCTCTACCTGCTGAGCTACTGATTCAATCCATTTACGCATTTTGACATTTACCATTTATTCATCTATTTGGTCATTTTGTCAAAAGCGCTTAGGAGCGATTTTCTCGGTGCATAGACACCTTCAACTCAAAAGCGGGTGCAAAGGTACTGCTTTTTTTTGACATGACCAAATTTTTTTGAATATTTTTAGCAAAAAAGTGCTGTTTGGGGCTTTAAAGGCGAAAGAAAGTTGGTTTTTAGTCCAAAATTATCAAAATTTAAAGAAAATTATTCGGAAAACATAGATTTATCTTCTATATGGAAATAAAGTTAGCATATAAACGTAGAAAGACCAGCCAAGTGCAGGTCGGAAACATTTTTATCGGTTCGGACTACCCTATCCGTGTGCAGACGATGGCGAATACCAGCACGAATGATATTGACGGTTCGGTGGACCAGGCGCGGCGGTGTATCGAGGCAGGCGCAGAGCTGCTGCGGTTTACGACGCAGGGACTGCGCGAGGTGGAGAGTCTCAAAGAGATTCATGCACAAGTGCTGACGGCAGTGCCGCTGGTAGCGGATGTGCATTTTCAGGCGGACGTGGCAGACGCCGCGGCGCAAGTGGTGGAGGCTGTGCGTATCAATCCTGGCAATTATATCGACCCTGCGCGCAAGTTCCAGCATATTGACTACACGGACGAGGAATACCGCGTGGAGTTGGGGCGGTTAGAGGAGCGTTTTGTGCGGTTGTTAGACATCTGCAAGGCGCACGGGACGGCAATCCGTCTGGGCGTGAACCACGGTTCGCTGAGCGACCGTATCATGTCGCGTTACGGCGACACGCCGGAAGGAATGGTAGAGAGCGTAATGGAGTTTCTGCGCGTGGCGGTGCGGCATGATTTTCAGGATATCGTCATTTCCATCAAAGCGAGCAACACACGTGTGATGGTAGAGACCGTGCGGCTGTTGGTCAAGCAGATGCACCACGAGCACATGGCTTTTCCGCTGCACCTGGGCGTGACGGAAGCCGGTGAAGGCGAAGACGGGCGTATCAAATCGGCGGTCGGAATAGGTGCGCTGTTAGCAGACGGTATAGGCGACACGATCCGCGTGAGTCTGAGCGAAGCGCCGGAGAACGAGATTCCTGTTGCCCGGCAGTTAGTGGATTATTTTGCGGACGAGGAGTCGGTGCGATACGACGGCAGCGTAACCGCAGAGGTGCTGGACAACATCGGCGGTTACGCCGAGGTGCGCTATTCGAGCATGGAGGAAGACTGGGAGACGTTCTGTCTGCAAGCCGCGGCAGAGTGCGGACGGTTGCTATGGGAGTACAGAGCACAAGAGCTGACGATGGTCAATCCGCATTTCTCGGAGACGAAATTGAATTTCCTGAGCAAAGACATTCTGCAAGCCGCGCGCGTGCGTATTTATAAAACGGAGTACATCTCCTGTCCGGGTTGCGGAAGAACCCTCTTCGACCTCCAGAAGACCATCGCTGAAGTCAAAGAAGCTGTCAGCCGTCAGCCGTCAGCCATCAGCCAAGGTCTGAAGATTGCCGTAATGGGCTGTATAGTGAACGGTCCGGGCGAGATGGCGGACGCGGATTACGGTTATGTGGGAGCAGGTCGAGGCAAAGTGAGTCTGTACAGAGGCAAAGAGTGCGTGCTGAAGAACATCCCGCAGGAAGAGGCGGTAGAGCAGTTGTTGAAGTTGATTGCATCTGACCGAGGCACATCTCTCTCCACCGACCGATGACCGACCGATGACCGACTCACAACCGAGACAAGACCGAGACAAGACCGAGACAAGAAAAACACGCCCAACGCGCGTAAATATTGGAGTGTTCTTAAAACCCGGCTCAAGAAGGAAGGAAGTGAGTTGGCTACAAATTGTAGTCAACTGAAATTGCAGGCCTCCGATGGCAAACGATACCTTACCGACGTGGCTGATACTGAGCAGGTTCTGCGTCTGATACAATCAGTGCCATCCAAGAAAGCAGAGCCGTGCATTTTACGACCCCGCAAGATGAACTGCCACTCCCTAAACCCAAAGACGAATTGGATGATTTAACATCCATCGAAGAGTAAAGGAAGAGAAGAAAAATTGAAGAAAATGATATACGTTCTTGCGTATGTCATTTATTTTTTGTAATTTTGCAGCCGTAATGATTCACGCTGGGGAAATGTGGGCGGGAAAGTCCTGCTCGGAGAACCTCAAAATGGGACATTACATGACATAAAAGGCGTTTATTGACGTTGTTTGCGACTAACTGAAATCTTCGCAACATTTCATTAGAATAAAGTCCGAACAGCAACAATGAATGTCCCGTGGATATGTAATTTATGGTCCTCGCCCGTATTATGGGCGGGTGGGTTGTACATATCGGGCGTGGACTTCGGTTGTTTTTCTACTTTATTCGGGGATTGCGAAGCCCTCAGTTAGCGTGAAGAACAGACGGACTTCACGCTTTTTACATGTATATACGCGCACGGACAATATTAATTAAATTAAATAATTACAATTATGAAACACAAACTATTGACTCTTTTGCTTGCGATGATTGCAAGTACAAGTATGTTATTCGCCCAAAGCGGTACTTGTGGCAACAATCTTACATGGGATTTAACAGCTGGTGTACTCACCATTAGTGGAACTGGAGTAATGTCGGATTACACAGTTCTAACCCACTCTAGTTCTTTGGAAGGTGATGAATACTATACCACAGATGCTCCGTGGTATGGAAAAATAGAGCAAATTGTTATAAGTAATGGAGTCACAAGCATAGGAAGGGATGCTTTTGCTGGTTGTACAGGTTTGACTTCTATTACAATCCCTAATAGCGTCACAAGCATAGGAAGGGAAGCTTTTGCTGGTTGTAGTGGTTTGACATCAGTAACTATTCCCAATAGTGTCACAAGCATTGAAAGTAGTGTTTTTTGTGGTTGCAAAGGTTTGACTTCTATTACTATCCCTAATAGCGTTACAAGTATTGGAAGTAGTGCTTTCTATGGTTGCAAAGGTTTGACTTCTATTACTATCCCTAATAGTGTCACAAGTATTGGAAATAATGCTTTCTCTAATTGTACAAATCTACTGTCTGTGACTATTAATGGTAATATCTCTAATATGGGGAACAATGTTTTCTCTAATTGCAGTAAGTTAACAAGGTTAAACATTTCTGACATAGCTGCTTGGTGTGCAATTAATTTTGCATCTTCTGGTAGCAATCCCTTAAGTTATATACAAAATTTATATGTCAATGATGAATTAATCACTGATTTGGTTATTCCTGATGGAGTCACCAAAATAGGGAATTATGCCTTTTACGGTTATAACCGTTTAACCTCAGTAACTATTCCCAGTAGTGTCACAAGCATTGGAAATAATGCTTTCTCTAATTGTACTAAGTTAACAAGGTTAAACATTTCTGACATAGCTGCTTGGTGTGCAATTAATTTTGCATCTTCTGGTAGCAATCCCTTAAGTTATATACAAAATTTATATGTCAATGATGAATTAATCACTGATTTGGTTATTCCTGATGGAGTCACCAAAATAGGGAATTATGCCTTTTACGGTTATAACCGTTTAACCTCAGTAACTATTCCCAGTAGTGTCACAAGCATTGGAAATAATGCTTTCTCTAATTGTACAAATCTACTGTCTGTGACTATTAATGGTAATATCTCTAATATGGGGAACAATGTTTTCTCTAGTTGTAGCAATTTAAATAAAGTTTATTGGAATGTTCCTAATGCAGATATTTCAGAATCATTATTTTCAACCAATATAGATTCTTTGATTATTGGAGAGGAGGTAGAGGAAGTTGGTTTTACCTCCCAGCCTCAATATGATGTTATATTGCTAAATCCAATGACGTTAGTTAAATTTAAGATTCCCCGCGCAGCCATCAAAACGAATCTGTACGATACACAAGGTGTCGGACAGATGAATGCCATTATAACTCACCAAAAATATAATACTACTAATATTCTTATCGACAATCTGTATGGTACAACCATAGACACACTCATTTCCGATATAGCAAATACATCCAAACAATGGAATGCTTGTAACATTAACAATGACTCTATTATTGATTTGCATTTAGATGGTGTTGTATATGAGTCCGATGGAAATGGCGGATATATACAACATGACTTTTCAGTTCCTGATCCAGGACGATACGCTAATTACAACCATATATTCCAATTGGATGCAAACTTAGACGGATTGCAAGATTTCTACTCCTATGAAAACAACAAGCATTATTTTCAACTTCGCCAATGGGATGGCTCCTACCTTAAAACAGAACTGAATGTTTTGTCAGACACAGCAGCAATTGACAGTGCCATCTATCAGAAATGGGAGAAAGTATCAGATGAGGTGGTCTTTATTACATCTACTTGGGATGAAATAAGTCTGAAGAATCATATGTATATTGCAAACGGCGATCCAGAAGACCCGTACTCCACCGGATTCGATTTTATTGATACAGCGATAGATTTGGATAGAAATGGTTTAGTAGATTTATTATCGTCTTCTAAAGGAGCCGTACTTTACAACTTGGGAGACAATACCTACATAAAAGGATCCTTCCCCGGAAATGTTACGCCTAAAGACTTGAATGGAGATGGTATATTGGATTATGTTATATACAACAAAACCACCAAGACAGTCTCTTTGCAGATTTATGAGGGGAATGGAAACGTGACAACCAAAACATTGATGCAAAACATGAATATCTCCAATGTATGGTGCTATGATTTCGACAACGACGGGGATATGGACATCCTTCTTCCTTTTGACTGGACTTCCCAAGCTGGTTATGCTTATTTGGTTTTCTTCCGCAACGATGGAAACAATACATTCAAAAAGATAGAGAATGCCTTTGATGACCCCGTTATGCAATTGGAGTTCATAGATTGCAGGGATGTGGATAATGATGGTAACTATGAGATCATCGCACGAGAATTTGCAAGTTCCACAGAATATCAGAATTATCTTATTCGATATAACAATCGGTTCAAAGTTACATTGGATAGATCATTTGCAGCAGGAACCTCCTCCAAAAGTGAACATCTTTATGTGTACGGTGACTTTGACCAAAATGGCATAAATGATTTCTATTATAACACAAGAAATAAATATGAATATACCCTTTCACATTTCCCATATCAGGCAATCAATACACCTCCGGCAAAGATGTCCTCGCCACGTATAAACGTGGATGCGGAGAAGGCAATGTTAAAAATCAGCTGGGATAGAGGAAGCGATGCACAGACTTCTTCATTGGATTTGGAATACTCAATTCGCATAGGTTCCACTCCCGGCGCTTGCGATATGTGGTTTGCTGCTGCCAATGCGAACGGAACACAACGCAGTTTATGGGGAGCAAATGTAGGTGCATACCTAAGCCAGATGGTTAATGTGTCCACTTGGAAAGCCGGAGACTACTACATTGCCGTACAAGCCGTTGACCCGAACGGGTTAGGCGGTGAGTGGAGCGATGAAGTGGTGTATCATCATACTCTCCTGCCCTATGGATTCAATGTGTCTGATTATAATATAACTACAGCAGATACAATAACCGTGCAGTATGCCGGTGCGATAGACGAGAATAGCACGTACAACTGGAATTTTGGTGATAGTGCTGTCGTCCTTTCGCAAAACGGACAGACATATACTATCATTTATACCACACAAGGTAATAAGACGGTATCTTTACAGGTAATATCCGCAGACGGACGTACATCGTCACTTGTTACACAAAAAGTGAATGTGCTTCCTATACGCATAGAGAGAAACCCGAATGGTCCTAATAATATAGATCCATTTTTTACTCTGTCTTATTTTGATATGGATATGAATGGAGTGATGGATGCTATTGGTTACCAAACCAATTGGTCCGGTTATCAAAAAATACAAGAGGGATTCTTCAAAGGACGAGGAGACGGAACATTTATTAAATTGGCTAAAACTTACAACTCGGATCTTTCAGTAACCGGCACTATCGGCGAGTGCATATTTGCTGATGTCAATATGGATGGTCTGCCCGATGTGGTTGTTAAGACAAGCAAGGGTAATATTATTTACAATAGAGAAGATTTTGATGCAGAGTTTTCGAATGAGACTTATACACTTCCATCTGCCCCGGATCCTATGTATGATTTCAATAATGATGGTAGAGCAGATAGTTATTCTATTAAAAATAAACATACTATTCTCTTGCATTTAAACACAGAAGCAGGTGTCCAAACAAAAGAACTATATTTGCCAAGCGATTTTCAGTTAAATGAGTTAGAAACCAGATATTTAAAGGTGGGATATGATTTTGATAACAATGGTTATCTTGATTTTATATCTACAGGAAACTCTTCAGCAGCAAAAGTATTCATAATATATATGTATGATGATTGTACGGTTTCTTGTCAATATATCAATGAAAGTAGTTATACATTCATTCGTGATATAGATACCTATCCATTTGCAGATTTAAATGGTGATGGTGTGCCGGACTTGAATGAGTATATACTCAAAAGTAATATAGCCAATGCGACTCCTTCAACACCTACTAATCTGCGTGCTATACAAGAGAGTGACGGAGTGTATCTCTATTGGGATGCGGCGAAAGACAAGGAGACTCCGGTGTCACAAATGCGGTACAATATCAGCGTCAAGAAACAAGGTGTGGCAGTGGGAACAGATAATGCATTTATTGTTTCTCCGATGAACGGTCTTTATGATGAAGCAGCTATCATACCAGGCTATTACTATCCTCATGGCACCAGTTATTTCATCCCGATAAACAAACTAACAGGAGGACAGACCTATGAGTTCCAAATTCAGTCTATTGACCTTTGGAACGCGCATAGTCCTATGTCTGCTGCATATACTTTCACGGTTCAACCGCAAGTACTAATTTCCATGCCTGCGAATACTTGTATCAACGAGCCTGTTACAGTTGCTTATACAGGCACGAACAATGGCAGCATATCGTGGAACTTTAACGGCGGTACGGCATCTCAAAACAGCGATGGAACATACTCTGTTTCTTGGTCAACTGAAGGCATAAAGACTATTACTGCTACCATTGGAGGTAAAACATCGTCACGGGTTATCTATGTGCAGAATGCAGAAAAAGATCTTACCTTCAGTCTTCCCGAAAGAGTACTGAATAATTCTTGGGTTGATGTTACTTTACCGGAAAATTACTTGAATTTGGAGAACTTGGCTATCCGTGCTTCTGACAACTGCACGGGATATGTATTGCCTAAGAAGGACTCACGTATCTTCCGAGTTCGTTTTAACGGTACCTCAGCCAATGATTCTGAGATAGGTTGGATTGAGTTCTACCAGAACAATCCTGTTTGCGGAGAAGTAAATACATTCCGTGATACCACAATCATTATAGGAAACGGTAATGCACCTGCTATTTCTTTGGTAATGGTAGATGTTGCAACGGGAAAGAATATGGTTACATGGGATGCTCCGGCGAACCTGCCTGCATATGTAGATAGCGTGATTGTCTATAAGGAAGAAGGCAAAACCAACAACTGGGTAAAACAAGCCAAGGTTCCTGTTTCTGCCGGACAATGGATAGACCATGCTTCTGACCCCTCGGTAAAGAGCGATTCTTATTGTATTGCGTACACCTCTATATACGGAGGCGAAAGTCCTAAGAGTAAACCGCATAAAACGCCGCATTTGCAGACTAACTATGGTCTAAATGGGGCTATTAACCTCTATTGGACATCTTATGAAGGCGATGTAGTAGATTCATATCAAATCATGAGAGGTTCTTCTGCTTCCAGTCTGCAAGTTCTCGCTATAGTAGCAGGGAACGAGTGTACCTATACAGATAATAGTCCTTTAGAAGACGGATATTATGCTATTGCCTATTCCAATGAGGCGTTTACGGAAGAGTGGATAAGTAATGGCGGTGCAGCTAATGCCCCAGCTCATAAGGCAATGGCTCAGGCACGGCAGATACGTACCGGACAAAGTAATATCAAGTCCTCTGCATCTTCTATCCGCGCAACATTAGCTCAATCGCTTAACATCCTATCTATGGAGCGCACATACACGCTATCACCGGCTAAAACCACCTTGCATCTCTATGCCGAGTTTACACCAATGCAGGCTACCTACAAACAGGTCAACTGGACAATTGTTAGCGGTACTGAATTAGCTTCGATCAATAGCAACGGATTGGTGGTTGCCAATACTGCAGGATTAAACGGTATTGTCACGGTTCGCGCAACGGCTATTGATGGTTCCGGAGTTTATGCAGAACGGGATATTACTATAAGTGGAATGGTTACATATTACACCATTCGTTTCCTCGATTGGAATGGCGAAGTATTACAGAGTAGCCAAGTTGTAAGGGGAGCAATGCCTATATATAACGGTTCAATACCAGTACGTGCAAAGGAAGGTCAATATACATATTCGTTTAGCGGTTGGTCTCCTGAGATAGTCGCTGCAACAGCAGATGCTGATTATATTGCGCAGTACGATATGATAGCCTATTACACTATACGTTTCCTCAATTGGAACGGAGCTGAGTTACAGAGTAGTCAAGTGAAAGAAGGTGATATGCCTGCTTATAGTGGCGATACACCTATGCGAGAAGAAAGTGAAACATATACCTATACGTTCAAAGAGTGGGCTCCATCTATTGCTGCGGTTAATGGCAACGCCGACTATATAGCGCAATATGATTCCGTGCCTATTCACTATTACACCATTCGGTTCCTCAATTGGGACGGAACAGTGCTTCAATCAGAGAGACTAAGAGAAGGTTCCTATCCGGAATATAAAGGAGAAATGCCTACACGTCCAGATGATGATTGGAATACTTATAGCTTTAGAGCATGGTCTCCGTGGCCAAATGTTGTTACAAAAGATGCTGACTACACTGCAATATATTATAATACAGTTATTCCGCATTATTCTATCCAATTCCGTAATTGGAATGGAGATATTCTTCAACGGGGATTACTGAAGGAAGGCATGATGCCTGTTTACGCAGGTGTTACCCCGACTCGTGAGGAAAATGATTACTATACTTATACATTTAAAGGTTGGGAACCGGAAATTGATGTGGCTATAGCAGATCAAGACTACATTGCTCAGTACGATTCTGTAGCTATACCTTATTACACTATCCGCTTCCTCAATTGGGACGGAACAGTACTCCAATCGGAATCGCTTAAAATAGGCACTACACCGGAATATAAAGGCGAAACACCGGTTCACGGAGAAGAAGGATATTATTTCAGCCGGTGGTCACCCACTATTGTCGCTGCGACAGCCAATGCGGATTATATAGCGATATACAAGACGTGCGAGGATCTGCATGCTATATGGTTGCAGACAGGTGAAGGTAGTGGTGGTTATGGTAACTTGGGAGAAATGGAAAAAGACAGCTATAAATGGACTTTCGATATCTATCGTGGCGCGTATATATCCGGTTCGGGTTATGACTTCTTGCGTACTCCTGCAAAAGATTTAACCAATATGACATCTATTACATTGTCGTTCAGTCATTTGTATTCAGAAGTAACTAATCCGTCATACGATTTGTCACTCTGGGTTTGTGCGAATTACAAAAACAGTGACGATGATACATGGCAGGAACTTACTATCCCATCTTACGGTAACTGGAAATATGTAGATGTAATTATTGATGTCCCTGATAACTATGTAGGAAAGAATACTGTATTCGGATTTTCTTATGATACAGAAGATTCTAATGCAAGATGGCAGATAAAAGATCTACAATTAGACGCTTCCTGCATCGAATCCACAACTCCTCAACCGACGTATTACACCATCCGCTTCCTCAACTGGGACGGAACGGTATTACAAAGCAGCCAAGTGGAAGAAGGTGATATGCCTGCTTATGACGGCACTACGCCAATACGCCCCGAAGATGAGCAGTACACTTATTTGTTCGATGGTTGGTCTCCGACTATCGTTGCTGCAACGGCAGATGCTGATTATACCGCAACCTACACGGCCACAGCCAAACCACAACCCACTTACTACACCATCCGCTTCCTTAACTGGGATGGAGAAGTATTGCAGAGTAGCCAAGTAGAAGAAGGTAGTACTCCTTCCTATGAAGGTTCAACTCCTATACGTCCGGATGATGAACAATACACATATTCGTTCAGCGGATGGACGCCTACAATCGTTGCGGCTACTGCCGACGCGGATTATACTGCGCAATATACCGCTACTGCAAAAACCATAGGTGGATGTCAGGATATACATGATTTATGGTTAGTTACGGGAAGCAATGATTTCGGGGAAATTACTACCAATAATGCGGAAGTATGGACATGGGATTCCCGGTATGGAGCCGTTGGTACTAAGAATGGTGTTTTGACAGGTTGGTTACTTACGCCGCAAAGAGATCTGACGGGCAAAGAAAACATAACACTCTCGTTCAGTCATGTACACCGATATGCTGTTGATTTCGAGAGTGAAATGACACTATGGGTATCTGCGGACTATCAAGGTAGCGTAGATGCGTCCACATGGCATCAACTTCCCATCTCGCCCTATGCGTCAAACACCAGTTGGACTTATGTCACAGTAACCATTGATGTCCCAGAAGACAAAGTGGGTGAACACACTGTCTTTGGCTTTAAGTTCACAGACGACATAGTGAGAAACTATGCTAAATGGGAAATCAGGAATCTACATCTGGATGCCCAGTGTTCTGAGGTCCCGACGAGTATCGAAAACACGACTCAGCAATCCACTGATGCAGTCCGCAAAGTCATTATTGATAACAAAATCTATATTCTCCGCGGGGAGAAGGTATATACCGTTACTGGGCAAGAAGTCAAGTAAAGTGACCAAGTGACTAACTACCAAGTACAAAGGCAGCAGGCGGGCGAGAGTCCGTCTGCTTATGTTATTACAAAATCTTACTAATCGCCCATTGGGCTACAAAATGCAAAAATGCAAAAAAAATGAAAAAAGTTGCCATAGAGGTGATAGATTTTGCCTCTTTTGTGACTATATATAGACGAGAATCATAATAAACGAACACTTTTCACGGAGCGATTTAAGGCACTCCGCTATTGTTCTGATTGTACTTTTCTTAGGCCGTTCTCGGGACATGGTCCCGTGATGGTCCTGTCCTAATCCGTATATTTATGCGGAACAATTATTACTAATCCTCACACACATTTACTACGGAACGATTATTACCCAATAATAGAAAAGTAGCAGAAAATCGCCCTTTCTCTTGCATATATCAAAAAAAAGCAGTAAATTTGCAGGCAAATTTGATGTATGACATTCAAGGAGCTGAAACAGATCACCAAACAACGCGAAAAACGTACGATTGAGTACAAAGAAGCGTGGAGCGAGTTGCCCGGCAACTTGTTCGAGACCGTTTGCGCGTTTCTCAATCGCGACGGTGGTGTGATCGTTTTAGGGGCACATGACGACGGCTCGATTTCGGAAGGCGTCAATCCGCGTGCGATAGACCAGATGTGCAAGAACATTGCGAATGTGAGCAATAATAGCGAAATCCTCAAACCGTCATTCCTGCTGCAACCGGAGATAGTGGATGTAGAGGACAACCGACAAGTGATTGTTATTCAAGTCCCTGCCAGCAGCCAAGCCCATCGATTCAAGAATAAGTTCTACGACCGCAGTGTGGACGGAGACTTTGAACTCCGCACGGACGCAGAGATTAGCGCGCTCTATTTGCGCAAGAGTTCCGGCTACACCGAGAACACGATCTATCCTTATCTTCGTTTTGAGGATTTGAGCGCAGAGTCAATAGAGTTAGCCAAAAGACTAATGGCGAATCTCCGCCCCAAGCACCCATGGCTGGATTTGTCCGACTTGGAAATGTTCAAACAAGCCAATTTATACCGTCGGGATGTTGCCTCGAATCAGGAAGGTCTGACTTTAGCGGCATTGATGCTGTTCGGGAAGCAAGAGGTTATTCAAAGTACGTTGCCGTATTATAGGATTGATGCAGTAATAAAACTGGAGAATATAGATCGATACGATGACCGTCTAGAAGTGTTTGGCAATATCATTGACGGTTATAGAGATTTGATGGATTTCATGGGAAAACACCTGCCTGATCCATTCTACATGGAAGGCGACCAAAGGGTGTCTTTGCGTGATAAAATTCTTCGTGAGATCATCGCTAATATGCTGGTGCATCGGGAGTACCTGAATCCGGCTCCGACCCTCATTGAACTTAATCGCAACGGCCTTATTGCAAAGAACGCAAACCGCCCGCTGAAATCGGGAGTTGTTACACTATCCAACTATGAGCGTCATCCCAAGAACCCTCATATTGCTAATTTCTTTGTTCAAATAGGCCGTGCGGAACATTTGGGAACAGGGATCCGCAATCTATACAAATACGTCCCTATTTATACCGGCAAACAACCGGAGATCGAAGATGAGGATATGTATATCGTGCGGACGGCTTTGCCGATAGTGATGCCGGTAACATGGAATCATACAGAAAACCATACAGAAAACCATACAGAAAACCATACAGAAAACCACACAGAAAATCATGCCGGGCTATCACGGATTCAACGAGAGATTCTCCTAAGACTCAAAGCTAATCCAAGTTATAGTAGGCAGGAACTGGCTTCCATGATAGAAAAAGCCTCTTTAGGTGGTGTTATATCTGCATTGAAAAGATTACAAGAATTAGGCATCATCCGTCGTGTCGGACCGGATAAAGGCGGTCATTGGGAGATATTGTCCAAAGATATATGAGCAAAAATAATCAAAACACAAAATATAACTATTATGCAAAAGAGTCCATTACAAATTGCGCGTCAGAGTTACCAGCCGAAGATGCCGGTAGCGTTGCAGGGCGCAGTACGCCTTGTTGAAGGCGAGAAAACCCATTCAGTAGCAGACCAAGAGGAGATCCAGAAACTGTTCCCGAACACGTACGGTCTGCCGGTTATTACCATGGAGCCGGTGGCGGAGTCGAAAGTCGAAAGTCAAAAGTCGAAAGCAGAGCCGTTCAATGTCGGCGTGATTCTTTCGGGTGGACAGGCTCCGGGCGGACACAATGTGATCAGCGGTCTGTACGATGGATTGAAGGCGTTGAATCCGGAGAACAAACTATACGGTTTCCTCGGCGGTCCTTCGGGTCTGATTGACGGCAAATACCAAGAACTGACAGGCGCTATCATCGACGAGTACCGCAACACCGGCGGCTTCGACATCATCGGTTCGGGTCGTACCAAACTGGAGGAGACCTGGCAGTTTGACAACGGTATCGAGATCTGCAAGCAGTTAGGAATCAAGGCAGTAGTGATCATCGGCGGCGACGACAGCAACACCAACGCTTGCGTGCTGGCGGAATACTATCTGCAGAAGAAATGCGGCATCCAAGTCATCGGTTGCCCGAAGACCATTGACGGCGACCTGAAGAACGAGATGATCGAGACCTCGTTCGGTTTCGACACCGCCTGCAAGGTTTATAGCGAGTTGATCGGTAACATCCAGCGCGACGCCAACAGCGCGAAGAAATACTGGCATTTCATCCGCCTCATGGGTCGTTCGGCAAGTCATATTGCATTGGAGTGCGCATTGCAGAGCCAGCCGAATATCTGTCTGATTTCGGAGGAAGTAGAGGCAAAGAACATGACGCTGAATGACATCGTAGAGGACATCGTAAAGGTCATTGTAGCCCGTGCCAACGCAGGTCTGAACTTCGGTACCATCCTTATTCCGGAAGGTCTGATCGAGTTCATTCCGGCTATGCGCGTACTGATTCAGGAGCTGAATGACATGCTGGCGAACAACGAGGAGTTCACGTCTCTGGACGGCGACGACGCCAAGCGCGAGTATGTAAAGAGCATGCTGAGTCCGGCTTCCTGCGATCTCTACCGTTCGCTGCCGAAGGGTATTGCGCGCCAGCTGACGCTTGACCGTGACCCGCACGGAAACGTAATGGTAAGCCAGATCGAGACCGAGAAACTGCTGATCGAGATGGTACAGAAACGTCTGGCTGTTCTCAAAGCGAACGGCGAGTACAAGGGTAAGTTCTCTGCGCTGAACCATTTCTTCGGTTACGAGGGCCGTTGCGCCATCCCGTCTAACTTCGACGCCGACTACTGCTACTCAATCGGCATCACCGCAACGCATCTGATAGCAGCCGGCAAGACCGGATACATGTCGCTGGTACGCAACCTGACGAAGCCTGCTGCAGAGTGGATTGCCGGCGGTGTGCCTATCACGATGATGATGAACATGGAGAAGCGTAACGGCAAGATGAAACCGGTTATCCAGAAAGCTCTGGTTGACCTCAACGGCAAGCCGTTCCAGTATCTGGAGGCTCACCGCGCCGACTGGGCAGATCCTGTGACCAGCTATATCTATCCGGGTCCGATCCAGTACTACGGTCCGACGGAGGTATGCGACCAGCCGACACGAACGCTGCTGCTGGAGAGAGGCAAATAAATTGAAGTACCAAGTGACTAAGTACCAAGTACGAAGGAGAGCCTTATTGTTGCTCCTGACGGTAATCAGCATGACCCTGTCCGCACAAGATTTTTCTGCGGACAGGGAACTGTTTGACGCCTACCGGCAGGAGAATATGGCGGTTTGGAAGGAATATATAGAGAGCCTTCAGCCATCAGCCGTCAGCAGTCAGACATTGCTCTATGAATACGGGTACTGCGGGTATATCGTAGCAGAGGCGAAGAAAGAGGGGAAGGAGGCATTGCTGCCGGAAGCCAAGCGGTACGTGCAGCTATTCCGTGAGCATGTGGAGGCGCAGAAAGGCCAGTTGCCGGCAGGTCATTACGAGATGTACCTAAGTGCCGTCATGGTTTATGAGTTACGGCTCCACATCGCCATACGTCCGATCAAAGCAATGAGTTTAGCCAAGGAGGCAACGCGTCTGGCGCCGGAAGATCCATTGGTACTATCGTATTACGGGACGAGTCTTTTCTATGCCCCGAAGCCGTTCGGCAGCAAGAGCGAAGCACTCACCTGGTTCGAGAAAGCCGACTCGCATTTCCGCGATCCGCAATGGGAGTATTGCTGGGTCCGCGAAGCGACGAAGATGTATATCCGCCAATGCCACGAAAAATTAGGTAGATGATCAAATACGTTTCATTACATTGGAAGCAACTGCTGTTGTCCACCGTCAGAGACAGTCTGTCGTGGCTGCTGATGCTCATCACCGGAACGGGAGCACTGATCGCTTTCATGCCGGAAGAAGCGGCTGATTGGTTGCGAACACTTGTCAATAGGGGCTGGACGCAAGTATGGCCGCTGATTGTAGTCATTCTCATTATTCTCGCTGTGGCGTTGCTGCGCAACTGGCCGACAACGAAGGCAGTTTATGTCGATAAGAAAACGGATCTCAAGGTTATTATCGAATGCTGCGACCTGCTCCGCCAAGAGGGACTCAAGGTGATTCACACGGTGGACACTTTTGACATGGAGTTGAACACAATCATCAGCCCCCGGTCTCTGCACGGCGCTTTTCTCAAGCAATGCCAAGAGCAAGGAGTGGACATCGACGCCCTGATTGACCAAGCGACGGAGAGAGTGAAGCCCGTACGCACCAACAAATCCCTTCCCGGCAGGAAGGAGCAGTATTCGCTCGGTACTATTTGTCCAGTCGAGATAAAAGGAGAGCCCTACTGCTGCGTGGCTTTCACAAGGTTACAGCCGAACGGGACTATAGAGATCAGTAAGGATGAGTATATCAAATGCCTCACGCGCATGTGGCGCGGTCTGGCTGACCCGAGAGTGCGTCACGAGGTGGTCAATGTAGCGGTAATGGGCAACCGTTTCGTGGACCTGCCGGCGGAGTTCTCAACGGAACAGAAAATAGATTTGATGATTCAGACTTTTTTCGCCTCAGCCCGTGAGAAAGCGTGTTGCCACACCTTGCGCATATGCGTTCATCCGAACAACGTGACCGACATTGATTTCGAGCAATACCCCGTGATCATCGAGCATTTAGCCAAAAGACCCGTTATCTGACATGTACCAGTATTTTGCGTTTATCAGTTTCCAGAGCGCGGATGCCAGTGCCGCCTTGCGTCTTCAGCACGCGATAGAGAGCTATCGTTTGCCGGCGGTGCTATGCAAGAAGCACGCCGTTCCGAGACGGATCCGGCCGCTGTATTGCTACCTAAACGACATGCATTCGGGCGAAGAACTGATGCAAGAACTGAAACAACGGATGGAGCAGTCGCGGTATCTGATTGTAGTATGCTCCCCCCAGTCCGCCCGGTCGGTGTATGTCAACAGCGGCATCGACTATTTCGTTTCGCTGGGCCGGCGCGACAGCATCATCCCCATCATCGTGGACGGCGTACCATACAGTTCCGATCCCGAGACGGAGTGTTTTCCGGAAGCCCTCAGGCGCCATTTTCCCAAACATGCCGACCCACTGCAGGACCATTCGATATTGGGAATCAACGTGCGTGAAGCGGGTGTCTCCCGCCGTCAGGCGTACGACAGAGCCATGCTGATGGTAGTAGCCCGCATGTTGCAACTGGACTACGACGGGCTGCTGTTGCGCGAGAGAGAACGCCGCCGCAGGCGTGCCATAGGATGGACAATACTAAGTAGTATTATGGTGCTTGCTTTAGCCTGCACATGGTATCTATCCCAGACTGTCACGGTGGGAATCACCCCCTATGAGGCTACGCCCAGGAACGAATCACTGCCGCCATGCCGCCCCATTTCCGTTTCTCTGACAATAGCGAACGAGCAGAAGCGAGACACGCTCCTTCCAGCCGACAGCACCTTGCTCTTCCCCAACATCCCTCCGCGTTATATAGGCCGCGAGGCGCACGTCCTCATGCGTGCAGACGGATTTATCCCCTGCGACACGACGATCGTGCTCCGGAAGCAGAACACTTTACCCCTCCGGCGGGATGCAGAACTATACGGCCACATCCGTTTCCGCGCGATAGGAAAACGTCAGCTCCTGACCGTAGCCGGACACACGGTGCAGCCCGATGAGAACGGTTTCGTTGACCTCCGTGTGCCCATCGGGCAACAACACACCTCCTACCCCGTTGCATGGAAGAACGGACGGGATACAATATTCATGCCCTGCGGGGAAGACGATGTAATCATTATTGAGCCATGAGAGTACGCATCCTACTATTCGTTATGACCTGCCTGAGCGCTCTCAACAGCCTGGCGGTGACTCAAGAAGGCCATGTGCGGACCATAGCCCGTCCCTGCATGAGCGGCACCCCTGTCGAAGGCGCCGTGATACGTCTGCAAGGCTCCCATAACCGCGTAGCCAGCCGCTCAAACGGAGATTTCAGTCTGCTGTTGCACGACCTGCAGAACGGACAAGCCTATACTATCGCCAGCATCGTCAAGTCCGGCTACGAACCTGCCGAGCAGGAGTTGATCGGCAAACGGCTTCCTTGCTCCGACCAAGTGCCTCTGGAGATATTGCTGGTCAGCAAGTTGCAACTGATGCAAGAACGCGAAGAGATAGAGACGAAAGCGCGTGAGAATGTAGAGATATACTATCAGGCGCGAATAGACAGTCTGGAGCAACTACTGGCTGCGCATCGGATCACGGAAAAAGAAATGCAGGCGCAGCGGCAACAACTGGAGCGCCAGTATGAGAACTTCGAACCGCTGTTGCAAGCCATGTCCGACGTGCTGGCGCGAACGGACTACGCACGCATGGATTCATTAACTACTCTGATGCAGCAAGCCATCGAGAACGGCAACCCGGAAGAAGCCGAACGGCTATTGCTCGAGAAAGGCAGTATCGCCCAGCGGGAAACCGTCCTGCGCGAATGGGGCAAGAACATAGCGGCTCTGCAACAAGAGGTAGATAGAAACCAAGCGGAGTATAAGAGACAGAAACGGCAGCTGGAGGACGACTGCTACCGCCTCTACTCAGCCTTCCTGACACGCTTCGCAAACGACTCAGCCGGATATTACATACAGAAACGCGCATCTCTGGACACCCTCAACATCGACTATCAGTTACAGGCAGGTCAATTCGCCCTGTCCATCCTCTCGGACCTCAAGAGCGCCCGTCCGTTTTTCGAACGCGCTTACCGGTTGGCAGAAAGCCAGTACGGCGTTTACAGCGGCCAGATGGCTACTACATGCAATGAGTTAGGTATGCTTGCAAAAGCCTGCCGCAAGTACGATGAAGCCAGCCAATGGTACAGCCAATCGCTCAACATCCGCGAGAAACTGCGCGGCAAGAACTCGCTTGCCACGGCAGAGGCACTCAATAACTTAGGCGAACTGTACCGCGCGCAGAAGGACCTCAAGAAAGCTATGGATTGCCACAAACGCGCCCTCAAGATCCGTGAGAAAGAAGCAGGCAGACCGTCGCTTGCAACCGCCGAGAGCCTGAATAACATCGCCGGCATTCTCTTTCAGCAACAGCAATACAGCCGGGCGCAGAAACTATTCCTGGAAGTGATGGATATCTACACTTCGTCCTCCGGCGTGCAGCAGAGCCGTATCGCCGCCAATTACAACAACTTAGCCGGCACTTACTTTATGCTTGCCGACTACGCTTCCGCCGCTCGGTATTTCGACTCCGCGGTAGAGATCTACCGCCGCGTGCTGGGAGAGAGCCACCCCTTGACACGCAACGCGGTGAACAACCGGGAGTTATGCCGACAGAAAATACAGAACCCTTAACCAACCAGAAAGCATGAAACGATTTTATTTATTCGCCTTATGCATAGTGACCGCCTTGGAACTCTCCGCCAACGGCGTGGAGATCGACGGTGTTTACTATCTGCTGGACGGCGAAAATTATACCGCGACGGTGACCTATCCCAATGAGACGGCCCCGGTATGGAACAGCGCGCCCAGCACCTACTCCGGCACAGTCATTATTCCCGACCGAGTGACCTACGATGGCGAAATCTATACCGTGAACGCCATCGGTCCGAAAGCGTTTTTGGGTACCAGGCTGGACTCTATCTCGCTGACAGTCAATATCACCTCCATCGGCTCCGCCGCTTTCTATGACCACCGCGGTATTCATTATTTGAATCTGCCTAACCTCACCTCTATCGGGAACGAGGCGTTCCGCTATTGCTCTTCGCTGACGAAGGTGGTCATTCCGGAATGTATCTCCAGCCTCGGTATCACCATCTTCCAACGCTGTGTCTCCATGACGGAGATCACACTGCCGCAGTCGCTGAAGAGCCTTCCTTACGCGTTTCTGTATGCTTGTTCCCGGCTGACGGAAGTCGTCCTGCCGCCGGATATCACCGCTATCCCGAACGAATGCTTCACCTCCTGCGCCTCACTCAAATCCATCTCTCTGCCGGAGGGCGTAAAGAGCATTGGTTATCAGGCCTTTAAGGGCAACCTGAGTCTGGAGAAATTCTACATCCCGAGTTCGGTTACCTCGCTGGGCGACGAGATCTTGGAAGGCTATCCCCAGGATCCCTATACAGGCGGAGCCGTCCCCGGCGCACCAAGCAGCAGTTCGCTCAGGTCGATCTTCATTGACTGCGTCACGCCGCCTACCTGTACCGGGACATACAAGAGTCCTTTCATGCGCGTGAACAAAGAGAAAGTGAGGCTCTTTGTCCCCAAAGAAGGACTGGAAGCCTACAAGGCGAATGAGTCCTATGCCGGTTTTTTCAAGGATATATACGCGTTCGGGGAAGAGGTATCTAATCCGATGGAGATAACCGACAGCAGCGCCGTAATCACATGGTTTCCCGCTCCCGGCGTGGTAGAGTACACGGTCAAAGTATATACCGCAGGCCATCAGATAGCGCTGTATACCGTAGATGGAGACGGACAAATTACGTCCTCCCAATTCTTCAAGCCATCCCTGCCTGCCTTTAAAAAGGACACGACCAACAGTTCGACCGAGTATTTCGTCATTTCCCTGAACAATCTCACGGCGAACACGAATTATGACTACACCATTGAAGGCAGAGAGGAGACGAACGAAGTGATCTATCACTCCCAAGGCTCTTTCACCACCAACGACCCGCAGGGTCTCACCCTTCAATCCTATGACCCGGCTCCCCCTACCGCAATCAAACGTCTCCGCGGAGGCCAACTGTTCATAGAGCAAAAGGACAGGACTTATAATGCCGTAGGACAAATAATACAAATACATCAACAACAACAATGAAAAAATTTCTTTTCCCCCTCACAGTTGCGTTGGTTCTTCTCGCCGGCTGCAACACCGACAAAGGCCAACGAATGCTCCGTACGCTGGACAAACAGCCGGAGACAGGCATGGTGATTTACAACCAGGGTAAAACTTCCTATTATTATGCTCCCGGCGTGGATGATCTGATGCAACTGCTGGCATCCGATCCCGCTATTCTGAAAGACGCTATTGTAGCAGACCGCCGTGTAGGCAAAGCCGCAGCGGCATTGCTGATAAAAGGCGGAGTGAAGAGCGTCTATACGCCGCTGGTATGCACTCCTGCCCGGGATATGTTAGAAGACGCCGGTATCGCCCTCGTTGCCCGCGACGAGATCCCGTATATGGTAAACGCAGACAGCACGGGTCTCTGTCCGCTGGAGAAGCTACTGGTGTGCGCCACTACCGCCGAGGAGTGCCAGGTAGTGCTGTTTGGAGGTTCGCTGACCGGATGCGAGATGTTAGACATGCTCAATGAGCAGGGACTGAGCCTGTTGGTACACAACAACGACTCCCTCTCCACCCATGCCAACCGCGGCGTGAGGGACTTGCTGGAGTTGCTTTCAGCCGAACCGGAGCGGCTCCGCGGCGCTATCGTAGCGGACAAGATCATCGGAAAAGCAGCCGCTGCTCTGATGGCCACCGGCGGTGTACAGGAGGTTCATACCAATGTCATCTGCACCCCTGCGCGCGAGTTGCTGGAGCAAGAAGGGATCAAGGTCTTTGCACGCGAAGAGGTGGAGAAGATCCTGAACAAAGACAAAACGCACATGTGCCCGATTGACTCACAATTAGAAGGGATTGAGACTGTGGAGGAATGCGTCCGGGTGCTTAAAAACATGCCTCCCGTTCTATGAAAAAGCCCTCCCACCCTCTTCGTCTCATACGGACGGTGCTTGCCGTCTTTTTCTTCACGGTTATCACGCTTCTCTTTCTGGGTATCGGAGGGACGTTCAATGCATGGTTCGGCTGGGCCGCCAAGATCCAGTTCCTTCCGGCTTTGATGGCATTGGACTTTGCCGTACTGGCAGGGTTGCTCCTTCTCACGCTGCTCTTCGGACGGCTCTATTGCAGCGTGATATGTCCGCTGGGGGTCATGCAGGACCTTTTCGGATGGATGGGTAAGAAACAGAAGAAGAACCGCTATTCTTTTTCGCCGGAGAAGAAATGGCTCCGCTATTCGGTTCTGGCGGTGTTTGTCGTATGCCTTGTCATTGGTTTTGCACCGGTCACTACCCTTCTCGCCCCTTATTCGGCATACGGACGTATTGTCCATTCGCTGTTCGGTCCTCTGTATGACCTGCTCCGGAATGCAATAGCTTCCGTGGATGCACATTACGAATGGAACATGATTCCTGAAAAGGAGTTATGGCTGCGTAGCGTGACCGTACCGGTAGTGGCTCTGCTGACGCTGGTTCTGCTTGCGGTGCTGGCATGGAGGAACGGAAGGACCTATTGCAACACTATCTGCCCCGTAGGCACTATGCTGTCTTTCTTCGCCCGTTTCTCGCTCTTCCGCGTACAACTGGACAAATCCAAATGCAAGAACTGCTCGCTCTGCGAGAAGAACTGCAAAGCCTCGGCAATCAACTACAAGGACGGAACGGTGGACTACAGCCGTTGTATTGCCTGCGGCGACTGTCTGGACCAATGCCATTTCGATGCGCTGCACTACAGACCGCTCAAATCTTCAAATCTTCAAATCTTCAAATCACCGATTACTAATGCGAAGCCGGACAAGGGCCGCCGCGCTTTTCTCGCAGGCTCACTCTTAGCCATCGGATCGGCGGCAGTAGCGCAAACGAAGATCAAAGTGGATGGCGGACTGGCGGAGATAGAGGACAAGAAAGCCCCGCAACGGCACACACCTCTCACTCCTCCGGGATCGCTCTCCGCGCGCAACATGCTCAGGCATTGCACCGCCTGCCAACTGTGCGTCAGTGCATGCCCTAACAACGTGCTGCGTCCTTCCTCCGACCCCTTGCGGTTCATGCAGCCGGAGATGTCCTTCGAGCGCGGTTTCTGCAGACCCGAGTGTACACGTTGCTCCCAGGTATGCCCTACAGGCGCCATCCGACCTATCCAACCCGAGGACAAAACGGCGATACATATCGGACATGCCGTATGGATAGCAGACAACTGCATCCCGGTTGCTAACGGTGACTCATGCGGCGCTTGCGCACGCCATTGCCCCGCATGGGCGATCCAGATGGTCGAATACACCACACCGGACGGAAGAAAGGCAGAAGTGCCGGCTATCGACACAGAGAAATGTATCGGATGCGGCAAATGCGAACACTTATGCCCGGCGAGACCCTTCAGCGCCATTTATATAGAAGGTAACACCACCCACCATATCAATTGAGAATTGAGAAATAATCGTGCCCCTTGTGGGCTAAGAATTGATAATTGATAATTGATAATTGAGAATTGAGAATTGAGAATTGAGAATTGATAAATGACCAAATGATTAAATGACCCAATAAATGATAAAATGGTAAATGACTAAATCGTAAATGACTAAATCGTAAATGATTTTATGAATCGAAGAGAATTTATCAAACATAGCGCAGCAGCCCTCGCCGGGACCTCGCTTCTGCTGAGTGCCTGCAAAAATGACCAAATGGTAAATGACCAAATAAATGACCAAATGGTAAATGACCAAATGGTAAATGACCAAATGGTAAATGATAAGATGGTAAATGGCATGACTTACCGCACCAATCCCAACACCGGCGACAAGGTGTCCCTTCTGGGTTTCGGTATGATGCGTCTGCCGGTTCAGGCAGGCGGCACGGCGCGCGAGAATCCCGATTCGCCTATTGACCAGGAGGCGGTGAATAAGATGGTGGATTACGCCCTCGCGCATGGTGTCAATTATTTCGACACCTCGCCTGCGTACTGCCAGGGTCTGTCGGAGCAGAGCACCGGTATTGCCCTTGCGCGCCATCCGAGGAACAGTTATTTCATTGCTACCAAACTCTCCAATTTCTCGCCCGACACATGGTCTGCCCGAGAGTCCAAAGCAATGTTCGAGCGGTCGCTGCAATACCTCCAAACCGACTACGTGGACTACCTCTTGTTGCACGGCATAGGCATGAGCGGAGGCGGTAGAGATGGCATGGGCGCTTTCTACGGACGGTATATGGAGAACGGCGTCCTCGATTGGCTCGTGGAGCAGAAGACGAAAGGGCGCATCCGTAACCTCGGCTTCTCGTACCACGGCGATGTGAAGGTCTTTGACACCCTCCTTCAGTGGCATGACGAGGGTAAGTATCATTGGGACTTCGTGCAGATAGAGTTGAACTACCTCGATTGGCATTATGCCAAGCAGCTGAACCCCCGTAACACGAACGCAGAGTATCTGTACCAGGAACTGGAGAAACGCGGTATTCCGGCTGTGATCATGGAGCCGTTATTAGGCGGCAGACTGGCGAAACAGCCTGCGCATATCCTGCGTGAGATGAAGCGGATGGATATCAACGCCACGCCGGCAGAATGGGCGTTCCGGTACGCCGGCACACCAGCACATATCCTTTCCGTGCTCTCCGGAATGACGTACATGGAGCACCTGCAGGAGAACTGCAACACCTACTCTCCTCTGCGCCCTATTACGCCGGAGGAAGACGCCATGCTGATGCGGCTTGCGGATGCCCTCTGCGCTATGAACGCTGTTCCTTGCACCGGCTGCAATTATTGCATGCCGTGCCCGTACGGACTCAATATCCCTGCCGTCTTCGGATATTACAACACATGCCTCGCGGAAGGACTCCTGCCTTTGGGCAAAGAGATGGACTCCGCCTTCAGGAAGGCACGTAAGAAATGGCTCATCGGGTATGACCGGAAGGTGGAGAGGATGCGGCAGGCGGACCATTGCATCGGGTGCAACCACTGTCTGCCCCACTGTCCGCAACGCATTGATATTCCGCAACAGATGCAGCGCATCGACCGCTTCGTGGAGCAATTGAAACAATCAATATAAATCTTTAAATTCTAATCTATTATGTTAGGTACATGGGAAATTATTTTAATCGTACTGGTTATTCTGCTTATCTTCGGGGGCAAGAAGATCCCGGAGTTGATGCGCGGATTAGGTAAAGGCATCCGCTCGTTCAAAGACGGAATGAACGAAAAGGAAGAGAAAGAAGAGGAAAGTCAAAAGTCGAAAGAAGAAAGCGAAAAGTCGAAAGAATAGAGACCGCTTCGCTGACAGAATACGGACCGCTTCGCTGACAGAATACAGACCGGCTGCGCCTGACAGAGTACAGACCGGATTACTATTAGCTAACACATAATCGGTCTGTCAGCAGGCAGAGCCTGCGATCTGTACTCTGTCAGTGAGCAAAGCGAACGGTCTGTACTCTGTTAGTGAGCGAAGCGAACGGTCTTTAATCATAAAGCCAAAAGAAGAATTTTTAATTTTTAATTTTTAATTTTGAATTCAACTCGTGCCGAGTTTCTGGGATCATCTGGACGAACTGCGCTCCGTTCTGTTGAAATCGCTGGGCGTATGGGCGGTTGCTTTTGTCGGTGCTTTTTGCTGCAAGGACCGGCTCTTTGACCTGCTCTTTGCACCTGCCCATCCGGACTTTATCACCTATCGCCTGCTGAATGCTTTCAACTTTCAACTATCAACTGTCAACTATCAATTCATCAACACGGAACTGACAGCGCCCTTCGTCATCCATCTCCAGGTAGCCATGGCTGCCGGGCTGGTAATCGCTATGCCTTTTATCGTGTACTGGCTCTACGGCTTTATCGCTCCGGCGCTCTACGAACGGGAACGGAGATACAGCACCGTGCTGGTTCTCGCATCTGTTTTGCTTTTCGGACTGGGAATCGCGTTGAACTATCTCTTGATTTTCCCTGTCTCTTTCCGCTTTCTCGGCACGTATCAGGTCACTCCGCTGGTAGTCAATCATATCAGTCTGTCTTCATATGTCTCGCTTTTCCTCATACTGACGCTCCTCATGGGGCTGCTTTTTGAGGTCCCGCTTCTGACATGGACCCTCTCGAAGATAGGTCTTCTCCGCAAGGAGCAGCTATGCCGTTATAGACGCCATGTCTTTGTAGGCATCCTCATCCTCGCAGCCGTCATCACCCCCACCGGAGACCCCTTCACCCTCATGCTGGTCACGCTCCCGGTCTATCTGCTCTACGAACTGAGCATCGCCCTCATCCGATAAACGAAAGCATCAACCGGCTGTTGGAAAAATCGCCCCAAATGACACTTTTATTTGCATATTCCGCGAAAAAGCAGTACCTTTGCAACCGGTTTGAGATACAAATATAATACCCCATGAAACAAATTATAAATAAAATGTCTAATTTTACCCCCCCCATGGGCAAAATGTTGTAAATGACAACATTTTGACACCTCCTCATACAGGGCGGCAAGTACTGTGTGTACTGGTCGCTGTTTTTTTCGCCTGTCTTGTCGTGTTCTTAGGTTACCGCCGCGGATCATCACCCAAGCCGGTGGTGCTCGACCGTGCTGTCTTTCACAACATCGATAGCATCAATCACTACGCGGACTTGGCTTTTACGACCGACGCCCCCCGTGCGCTTTTCATAACCGGCATAGCCTCGCACCTCTATTATGTAGATCCCGAATTTCCGAAAGAAGCCTTTACTGTCTCGCCTGACGAGGGCGAACTTCTTCTCATTCGCGCAGCCGAGAAAGGCAGCGAGGATGCCATGACGTATATCAAATGTTTGGCGGCTCACGATAACTGGAGCCACCCCATTCCCCAAGTAAAATAATACCATGATAAGAGCCGAGATTATAAATACTATTGGTCGCCAATTCCTTTCTACCAATATTGAGAACGACGAGTTTAGTTACCCCAAAGCATTCACCGCTGCACATAAAGATTTTGCAGCAGTAAAGACAGGTAGTTTTCAGAACCTGGATATCCGTTTCATAGACAAACAAGCACGTGTTGCTGTTCTCGTGGAGACGAAACAGAATTTCGATACCGTTTACGAAAAAGCAAAACAACAACTCAATGCCTATATGGCATATGAAAGAGCCCTTACTGGCTATGCTGTCATAGGTATTCTCGCGAACACTAATGACGACCGCATCCGCGTGTGGCGGGATGAAGTGTCTGATGAAACTTTCCTTAAAGAACAAATAGCAATGACCTCGTTTGCTGACTATAGAAATATTGTAGCTCCTTTACGTATAAACAACAAAGAGGAGGTTATTAAAAACACTTATCGTCTCAATGAATTATTGCATGGTTTAGGGATAGATGAACGGCTACGCAGTCAATTAGTCGGCACTTGCATTCTTGCGCTTAAACGACAATTATTGTACAAAGGACTTGAAACGGAGCAAATTCTTTCCGGTATATACAAAGTATTGTGCGACTTGTTGCGCAATGACAGCGACATCAATCGAGCAGATAAATTATCCATACTTCATACGGAAGTGTTACAAGACCAGAAGGTAGAACTTCTGAAGGCTGAGGACTTAATCGCAATCCTTGATTTTATCAATGACGGAATAATGCCGTACATCAATGAAGAAACGGCAAAAGGGCAAGACTTGCTGAACCTATTCTTTACTACTTTTAACAAGTACGTTGGCAAAGCTGATAAAAACCAAGCCTTTACCCCTGATCATATTGTTTCATTCATGTGCGATGTAATTGGTATAAACCACATGTCTCGCGTGCTTGATCCTTGTTGTGGTAGTGGCGCTTTTCTTGTGCGTGCCATGACGAATGCTCTTAATGACTGCAAGACTGAGTCTGAGCGGAATACAGTAAAGAAGGAGCGTATATTCGGTATAGAGGCAGAAAAGAAAGCATTCGGTTTGAGCACTACAAACATGCTGATTCATGGAGATGGAAATTCTAATGTGCGAAAGGGAAGCTGCTTCGATTTGGAGCAATGGATCAAGAATGCTCATATAAATCGAGTACTAATGAACCCACCTTACAATGCGCAGCGTCCTTACTGCCAGCCCTCTTATGTAGCTACATGGAAAAAAGACTGCAAAGAAGACCCGAGCAAAGGTTTACACTATTTGTACTATATAGCAGAGACGGTTGGCTCAGGCAAACTTGCCGTCCTACTTCCTATGCAGTGTGCCATTGGCAACACCGGAGATATCAAGAAATTTAAGGAACTAATGATGCAACACCACCGCCTCGACGCTGTCTTTTCACTCCCTGCAGAAATGTTCTACCCGGGCGCAAGTGTAGTCGCTTGTTGTATGATTTGGGAATTAGGTATCCGCCACGAAAGCGCGAATATTCCTACATTCTTTGGCTATTTTAAGGAAGACGGATTTGTGAAACGTAAAAACCTTGGACGTGTGGAGCGAGTTGACCCAAAAACCGGAGAAGGTGCTTGGAAAGCTATCCACGACAAATGGCTGCAGCTCTACCAAACACGAACAGCAGAGGTAGGTTTGTCCGCGGTGCAGAAAGTCAGCTATGATGACGAGTGGTGCGCAGAGGCATACATGGAGACGGACTATAGCACCCTTTCCGAAAAAGACTTTATCCAGAAGTTAGTGGACTATTCCGCTTTCTTGGTTCAAAACGAGGAGGTCTAAATGGATACAAGTACGTGGAAATGGTTTCGCTATGACGAAATCTTTGATATAAGAAAAGGGAAAAGACTTACAAAAGAAAATATGACGGAAGGAAATATCCGTTATATTGGTGCTATTGACTCAAATAATGGACTATCGGCATTTATAGGCAATGATAGTCAATTACATCAAGGCAACACAATTACAGTTTCATATAACGGTTCAATTGGCTATGCTTTTTATCAAGATAAAGAATTTTGGGCTACAGACGATGTAAATGTATTATACCCAAGATTCTCGTTGAATAGATACATAGCAATGTTCCTTTGCCATCTAATAGAGATGGAACAATATAGATTTTGTTATGGGAGGAAATGGGATTTGGAAGCAATGAATAAATCTAAAATCAAACTCCCTGTAACCCAAGAAGGCACCCCCGATTGGAAATTTATGGAAGATTTCGTCAAAGACCAGATTATCCCGCAACTCCCTAAGAAAGCACAAAGAGTTTGGCTCCAAAAATACTACACCACTCCGCAAAAACAAGAAAATATGAAACTCAATACACAAGATTGGAAATGGTTTGTAATTAAGGATATATTCGATGTTAAAGCGGGTAAATATCATTATAGCAATGAATATGAGGAAGGGGCTACTCCATATCTGTCTGCTACTGCTGTAAATAACGGTGTAGGAGAGAGAATTAGTCTTTCACCTGAATTTGAAGGAGGAGCAGTAACAACTGAAAAAGTTAAATGTACTGCATTTTATCAGCCCGTGCCTTTTTGTGCAACTAGCGATGTGAATATCATAAGGCGTAAAGATGGAGTCCCTATGAATCAATATGTAGGAATTTTTCTTTCTACGATTATAGATTTCAATGAGTCTTTTAGATGGACATATGGAAGACAATGCCGCGTTAATGACACAGAAAACATTCGCATCAAACTCCCCGTTACTCCTGCCGGCACTCCCGATTGGAAATTCATGGAGGACTATATAAAATCGCTTCCGTTCTCTAGAAACATAGAGCCAAGCAAACCAAACGAAGTTGTGGACGAGGTTATTGAGATGAAGAAAGAGTTAATCAAGATGCGTAAACAATTAGAAGCACAACAAGCCTCTCAAGAAGTCAAAATCATTGGCGGGAACGTGACTTATATTGACAACAGCAAGAACTATAATATACAAAAATAGCACAATTATTTGCATATTTCGCAAAAAAGCAGTAATTTTGCACCGTCTTTCTCCGGACGTTAAACAAGAGGACGTATTTTCATTTAGACATATTTCTTTGTAAACAAGTCGGCAAAACTATAAGAGCAAAAGCAATATGTCCCATAACCCTTGTATGGGTGTGTGGGGCATGCTCTATGTTTGCCGACACAGTTTACTGCTCCACATGCTCGTACATTTTTTATACGCTATGAGCAGACCTACTTTCATTAATTCAAATGTCGTATATCACGACAACAGCACCGAGTACAATATTGATGCACGAGGAAAAGATGCAGCCTCTGTTATCCGTGCATGCGAAACCGATAATATTGAATCCGTACAGGAAGAACCATCGGATTCTATAGATTCTATCATCTTTACAAAAAAAGCGAAGCAGGAGAAGAAAGAAGCATCAATCATTGAGGCTTTACAGAAATCTATTCAAGGGCGGAAAGATAAGACACGAGCCTTTGTCCGTGAGTTGCAATCATGGCAAAAAGAAGCATATATCGATGCGCATTACAACGCGCAAGTGATGTACGATGAGTTAGCTAAGATCATACCTCTGCCATTCGGCTACGAGGTGTTCAAAAAGCATTATAACAACACGCGGTATTAGTACCGATTTTGTACCGATTTTGTACCGAATTAGTACCGAAAGTACCGAACGAGTACCGTCTGTACCGAACGAGTCCCGATTTTCGAGGGCTCGTTTTTTTATACCTACCTTTGCACCGCCTTTCGAAAATCGGAGGTGGTGCTTTGCGTTTGCAGGCACCTGAACTTTTAACTTTTTCCCCCTCACGGCGTAGGGGTCCGAACAGATGCAATTAGGTCTGTCAGTGAAACGGTCTGTTTACCATCCGCATGGTGTAATTCGGTCCGTATTCTGTCAGCGCAGCGGTCTGTCAGCGTAGCGGTCTGTCAGCGTAGCGGTCTGTTTGGCAACGCCGAACAACATGATTTATACTTTTTTATCATCGGTGTTTATCGCCTTGTTTTTGGTAGTCGGCACGGTCGCTTTTATGCTCTTCCTGGAGAACTGCACGAAACCCCTGCCTTTCTCTTGGACTTGCTACCAGCATGTTATTGTGCTTGCGATTATCGCAGCCTTGTGTTTCATCTGCGCCTGTGTCTTCGGTGCACAAATCCCTGACTGCTATGCGCAGTTTTGAAATCATCCGAAAGCCGGACGCAGAGCCGTCTTTCCTTTGTAACAACGTCGAGGTGCGCTATGTCGGCACATGCCCCGAGACCGGCATCTCCTTCTATTCCTCCACACGCTGCACATACGGTGTGAAGGTCTATCCTAACGAACGAAAAGCAGTGGAGAATGCGACCGGAGTAAAATATGGTAAACCTTATGCGCATGGCAAAGCGGAATACCTACAATTTAAACATGCGTTCGGACAGGGAAAAGGCATCCTTGCTGCACACGCCGTCTGGATGGCTGCCGGGCGGACGATCCCGGAAGGGATGACGATCGATCATATCGACGGCTGTACAACCGATAACTGTATCGAAAACCTGCGCTGCATCACCAGTGCGCTCAATGCCCGAGACGGGGGATTCTTGCGTAAGTTGCGCCACAAAGGCATCAACCCTGTTACCATTCAGAGGTCGTATCTCCTGCGCTATTTCGCTCGTATGGCAAAGATCAAAGAAGCTATATCGCCATACAAGTACGGGCGTCTCACCTTCGACATTCTGCGCGCTATCCTCTATCTCCCGAAGCAGGAACTGACTTATAACCTACTATTATTGTATGAAATCGAAATCGAGTTTCAACTCTAAAAATATTCATTATTCATTAATCATTATTCATTAATCAACATGAACGACATCAAGAAACTTCGCCGCCTAATGAGAGCGGCACACGCAATGCAAAAAAGTAATCCCGTTATCCTACGGGGAGTGCCTATCACACAAAGCCAGGCGGTCAAGTTCGCATGGTGGTTTGAATCTTTCCGGCTCAAACTCCAAAACGGCATCTATGACTTCTACTATTTCAAGACCGACGGCTCTATCCGCGAAGCACGCGGTACGCTCAATCTCGAACTTATCCCCGAGGAGCAACTCCCGAAAGACCAACTCCCGGAAGACACCTTGCCCCTTCAGGGGAAAGGACGGGAAAGGGGCTACCTCCCCGCCCCGGGTATCTTCACTTATTACGACCTTGAGAAGAAATCATGGCGCTCCTTCAAATGTGAGAACTTTATCGGTTTTATCAAGCAAATGTATGAAACTCCTACTCGACGATAAGACTTACAGCGGCTGCAACCTCAATGCCAATGAGGCGTGCATCTTTGCCGCTATCCTCAAATGCACCCGCGCGGGTAGAGGTTGGTACGGCAATTATCGCGAACTCGCCGCCGCTATGCCTTTCGTTATATCGTACGAAACTGCACGCAGAGCCGTGCAGAAATTGTTGAACTTGGGGGTCGTAGAAAGGAGAGATAACAAACTGTTTGCTTTGACACAAAATGTGACAGACTTGTCACAATCTGTGACAGATTCGTCACAATCTGTGACAGACTCGACACAAAATGTGCTCCCCCCTAATAACCCCCCTATTAATAATAATAATATGAACGAAAATAAAGAAGAGCAGCAACGCGCGCTATGCGCACGCGACTGCGAAGAGCAGCAAGGCGCTGATTTAAGTTTTGAAAAATTTTGGAAAGCTTACAATGTTAATCTCGCAATGTGGCCTAATCGCATGGTGGCAACTAGACGAGAATGGGAAAAACGTTCTGATTTGGCGAAAAAGGCACTCATCGACGCAGCCTTGAAAAACGAGTCGGACTATGGCACTAGAAACCCGGTCTTCTTTGTCGCTGACTTCCCCGAACCCGAGCCGACATTCCTTTCCGGACAGGAGCAAGACGAACACCACCGGCAAGGCATCCCGCTTGTGCAGGTCAAGTACAACGGCAAGTTCCTCATCTGCACACGCGCCACTATGGAACTCTTCGGACTAGAATGGGTCCGCGATTGGTAAAAATTTCGTCAATTACAGGGCGATGCTATCGCCCGCCAAACAATTTGATTTTTTAACAATCTTTTCCCTCCCACGGCGTGGAGAACCGAGCAGATGCAATTAGGTCTGTCAGCGCAGCGGTCTGTTTACCATCCGCATGGTGTAATTCGGTCCGTATTCTGTCAGCGCAGCGGTCCGTATTCTGTCAGCGCAGCGGTCTGTCAGTGAAACCCTATTGTATGTTAATTACGCCGCATCGTATGCGGCATCAAAACCAAAAAAACATTATGGAAAAAACTAAAATCACATCCCTGATGAAAACCTTCGCCGTAGATATCTTGGCGAAATTCATCGTTATCCCTCTTATGGAGGCTGTAGCCGCCAACCGCGGTGCGTTCTTCTTCCTCATCATCGGCAATGAACATCAGACAGATGTCGCCTTCGCCAACTCGATGGGACTATCCTGTGAGGGAGCCGCCGCAATCCTCGAAAACCCGACGACCGCTGCTGCTTTCTCTAATATCGCTACCTCTTTCGATTGCATGATCGATGATAAGTTAGCGGACAAGAAGTTCAACGAAGTCTATGTGAAATCACTGCCCGAAACGGACGACCATTACTGGGCGTCCTACTCCGACTTCGATTTTGACTATGCCGGAGAAGGCTCCTTCACCCCGATTGATGATACTAACTCTTAAAAACCCAAAACATTATGAAATGTACTTTAATGCCCGGTATTAAGTCGATTTCCGGATCTGTCAAAGGTGAAAACGGCTCGCGTCTTATCTTTAAGACATACTCCAGACCCTCTGTCAACCACAAGAGTGAAGTAGAAACACGCGTGTATCTCTCGCATAAGAAGATGCGCACAAAGCCACTCTCCGACAAAGAGATAGCTTGCCAAGCGAGGTTCGCCGAGGCAAGGGCTTATGCCGCAAACCTCTCCGACGAGCAGCGCAAGCAGTACTACGACGAGTGGAAGCGCTCTGACTATCTATTCAACGGTAAGCAATACGTCACCCTCAGAGGGTATATCATGGCGCGTTTCTACGCCGAACGACATACTTGCCGATAAAGACTGAATAAGGACTAAAGCGACTCAATTACGACTCAATTACGACTCAATTACGAGTTCCCAAACTTAAAATTACTAACTTTTTTCCCTCCTTGCGGGCTGGGAGGCGCTCTCAACACTCGGGATGTAAAACGCAGTTTTGCAGACCGAAGAGCGAGAGCATCCGAGTAACTACCCATAAAACGCAGTTTTGTGGCGATTACGAGGATAGCTCGCGCGATATGGAAATTATCTTAACTAAACAATGTAAATCCCTCACCGGCTCTGTCGGACGAGGGTTCGGATATCACATCCAGCGGCGCGCAAATTGCTTCTTCGGCGTACGGCAGTCAAAAGGATATGTACCTGCTTCGGGGCATTTACGCTTCATCATCGCCTGCGCGAAGATGGCACAGATGGCAATGCATATCGCCGATATTGCAGTTCCGCTACAGGAGTTCATCGGCGCACTCCGGGAAGCCGGTATAAGAGAGGATGCCGATTACGACACACTCTATCCCGAAGAGCGGACTCCGTGCACCTCTCGCGCATCATTGCGCGAGCCGCAGAAGAAAACACTCAACGCCAAGCAGGTGCTCGACTTCGTCGACAAACTCAAATTAAAGGAGGTGCTGAAATGAATAAGAACGCTATCACATTCACTACCCTCTGTGCACGGCTGGAGAGGGCTATCCACTACCCCTGCGGAGAGAAAGGGTTTCAGATACTCATGTACGGCTGGATAAGCAAGTACGGAAAGGTGTCGCGACCGCTACTCAATCTCCGCAAGCACAAGGACGGAGAGTACTGGCTTTCCCTATCCGAAGCCGCACATTTCTCCAATTATGCGGGCTATGACCTCACCAAAGAGTGAAAACTATTTCTTGGAAATACTTTTCGGAGCGGCTTTCTTGGTCGCTTCGTTTTTTTATACTACCTTTGCACCGCAAATGAAAAATGAACGCGAAAATATTATCCAATTAGTCACCGCTGCGGTGCTCTCCATCGGAGGTTTGGTTATGCTCTTCTGCGGCGTCTATATTGACCCGCTCGGGCAGATACACGAATCGCTCCTCATAGGTTTCGGAGAGGTCGCCACGTTCGCCGGAGCTATCTTCGGAGTTGATTACACCTATAAAAAACGGCAAAAATAACTTTCAACTATCAACTTTAAACTCCAAAACTTCTTTCAACTTTCAACTTTCAACTTTCAACTAATGTCTTATGCTGACAATAACACTGACAAGAACCCGCCAAACGGGTAAAGCCGTTCACGGCAGTATGGTCATCCCTTTCTCCGCGAGACCCATCTACGACGAACCCGATGAAGACCAAACGGTCAGCACACTGGAGAATGCCGACTACCTCATTCCTGCCGGAACGTACCCGCTCAAACGAACTTACTCGCCTAAGTTCAATAAGCACCTGCCGCTTATTGACGAAGTACCCGACAGGGCGGGCATCCGGATACACAGAGGATCGATCCCCGAACACTCCACCGGATGTGTGCTTACCAACCTCGCAGGGATAACATACCTTGATACGTTGTTTAACCGATTAAAAAACTATTACGACAATGAAGAAGTATTTATCGAAATCACAGATGACTTTGCGCTTTAAGCAAAGAGGTCTTTTCTCTTTGAGCGTAGCGGTCTTTGTTCTTTTAGCCGCAGGCGGTCTGACCTCATGCAAAGCGTGGCGCACCGTCTCCACCTCTGCTACCTACGTACAGCAGACCGACTCCACCGGCAGAAACACCGCTACTATCTCTACCAAAACGGTAGAGGAGTACCAAGGCATCAAGAAGAAGTAACCCCTCTCCGGCTCTGTACCCCCTCCCTTGAGGGGAGGGTTGGGGTGGGGTTTTTGAGGTTTCCAAAGACGTAAAGCCCTCGCGTCTATAAAGAATGAGGGCATCTACTTACTCACTATTTTCCCCCTCACGGCGTAGGGGTCCGAACAGATGCAATTAGGTCTGTCAGCGAGTGAAACGAGCGGTCTGTCAGTGAAACGGTCCGTATTCTGTCAGGCGCAGCCGGTCTGTATTCTGTCAGCGGCCCTGCCTGGGTCTTCTGTTCGTCAAACGCCGAACTACTATGGCAAAAGTAAAATGGGCAAAAGGTATTGACTATGTTTCAGGCCTTTTGTCGAGCCGTCCGAAGAAAGGTGCTCCTCACAGCGAGCACAGTAACGCACTCTTGGCTACCCACCGTGTGGCACCGACGTCCAACCCGGACTGCACGCGTATCTATGCCGTAGGCGAGTACAGCCGCAGCACCCAGCCCTCTGCCAAAGAGTTGGCGCTCCGCGAGCGCTTCACCGAGGTGCGCGCGATGGTAGCTACCCGCCGGAAGGATCTGAACAAGATCTCGCAGGACCAGCTGGACTTCATCGCCCAGAAGGATCTGGCAACCGGCAAAAAGACCATGACGGCGTACCTGTGGAAGGTATGCGGCGAGGAGTACGACGCAGCGCACAACGGCTAACCGTACAGCAAGAAAAATCGCCTCCCTAAAAGGCGATTTTTCTCTTTTTATTTGCGTATGTGCAATTTTTGTTGTACCTTTGCACGCAAAACGTGCAAGAAAGGAAAAAATATTTACGTGCTCTCGCACAAAAAAAACAAAAAAAGTCCATCTATATTGGGGTCCCCACAGGAACCAGCAAAGCGTTCCGCATGGGGAGAGCGAAGGCAGGAGTTACCTCGTCGATTAAGCGGAGTGGTATCGACTTTTGTAACCTCCTTGCCGAACGCGAAGGTGATAGATTCGGACACTTTTTTGACTTATATATGGAGGGGTATATAAACAACTACAAATGCGCAATTACCTAAGTGTTCGCAATTCGCGAACGGCAAACACAACATATTAACATACACCGCAATTCCATAAAACAGCACAAATTTATGGATTATATTCCAAAAAAATAATATAATTTTTCGGATTATACTCCAAAAAGTTTGCATAATTCAAATAAAAGTTGTACCTTTGCAGCGATTTTAACCGGCGTAGGTATGTTTAAGCGAGATTTACACCCAATCATCATCGACCAATGTTTCCAGGGCAAAGCGATTATCCTTCTTGGGGCACGGCAGGTCGGCAAGACAACACTTCTCAAACAGATTATCCAAGAACAACAAGCGGAAGTGCAATACCTCAACTGCGATGAGCCGCAAGTAGTGGAGGCGCTTACTAACCGCAATTTGCGTGAACTGCAATTGCTGGTAGGTGGTGCCAGATTCATAGTTATTGACGAAGCGCAGAAAGTAAACAATATCGGTTTGACACTCAAACTGATTGTTGATAACATACCTGATGTGCAAATAATAGCAACCGGCTCATCGGCGTTTGAATTGCGAAACCGGCTCAATGAGCCTCTCACGGGACGCAAATTTGAGTATCAGATGTTCCCCATCTCCACCAACGAGATTTATAAGTCTTCAGGATATCTGGATGTAAAGCGCTTATTGGAAACACGGCTTATCTATGGCTCTTATCCGGACGTCCTCTCTAACATCGGAAATGCTCAGAGTCTTTTGCTGTCTCTATCGGACAGTTATCTGTACAAAGATATTTTGACGATGGATAGTTTGCGCAAACCGGAAGTCCTAAATAAACTTCTGCAAGCATTGGCTTTTCAAGTTGGTTCGGAGGTATCTTATAACGAATTGGCGCAAACCGTAGGAACAGACAGCAAGACAGTAGAAAAGTATATAGATTTATTGGAGAAATGCTTCATCATCTTCCGGCTTAACGGACTGAGCCGCAATTTGCGTAACGAGTTAAAGAAAGCGAAGAAGATTTATTTCTGTGACAATGGCGTACGCAACGCGGTTATACAGCAATTTGCACCTATATCGTTGCGCAATGATATGGGGCAATTATGGGAGAACTTCTTCATCTCGGAGCGTATTAAGCGTAATCACTACATGGGACACCATTGTAATATGTATTTCTGGCGCACGACATCGCAGCAGGAGATAGACTATATTGAGGAGTCGGATGGGCTGATGTCAGCTTTTGAAATGAAATGGAACCCGAAGAAAGGAGCCACCAAACTGCCGGAATCATTCCTGAAAGCCTATGACATCAAAGAAACAGCAATAGTCACTCCCGACAATTACCTTGATTGGCTAATTTAGTCCCTACCCTGTCCGCATAATAAGAGCGAGCCGCCCGGAAAGGCGGCTCACTCTTTAATAAGCCATACATGGCTGATGCGATTACTCTTGCATTAAAAGTTGCATAACCGTGTAGGCGCTGTAAGCAACGGATGTACCCGGTCCGAAGATGGCAGCGACACCGGCTTTGTACAAGAAGTCATAGTCCTGCGCAGGTATTACTCCGCCCGCAGTAACCATGATATCCGGACGGCCGAGTTTCTTGAGCTCCTCGATGACCTGCGGGATGAGGGTCTTGTGACCTGCTGCAAGCGAGGAGACACCTAATACATGGACGTCATTTTCGACGGCTTGTTTGGCTGCCTCTGCCGGGGTCTGGAAGAGCGGACCCAT
>ERZ842401.1145-NODE-1145-length-38766-cov-6.024050_pt1 | contig 38766 bp, 16 predicted proteins | sample MGYA00521270_ERZ842401 | MGnify/ENA primary metagenome ERZ842401 (study PRJEB31892, sample SAMEA3878208) | bioreactor metagenome | biome: Moose rumen | place: Sweden | collected 2011-10 | study: EMG produced TPA metagenomics assembly of the PRJEB12797 data set...
TGTACCTCAAGCTTTTATCGACAGTAGTGTGGAGAGCGATAAATTTACAGTACGGCATAAATTATCCATTTCCTCCTTCAGCTTTTTAACGTCCTCGGCATATATGCTGTTGGTTTCATTCGCCTTTTTTGCGATCTGATTGATATTGCGAGAGATAATTCGCATACCGTTCAGCATAGGTGCGACCTCTTTCATATCATAAAAAATCGGTTCACGATCAAGTATCATCTTGCGAAGATATTTTGTGGTGTCGGTCTGACAAGCCTCAGCCCTGCGCTCTATCTTTTCCCAATCCGATAGGTCGAATGTCAGCTCCTTGCGGTGTACCTGTTTGTATTTCCTTGCTATAGTTATCATTCCTTTCGTTTTGTTGTTTTGGTTTTCCTGCCCGATTTTGGGGCTTGTGTTTAGGGCTACGGGTTCCCTAAACATGCGATTTTGCGGGGATAACGCAAAATCGGTGTACGGATTTTTTCGGTGTACGGAAAAATCTTTGCTTGCTAAAGGGTGAAATCAGAATTAGGGTGTAAATTCGATTTTTACATCTCCCTGCCGTCCTCGGCAGGAGCGCGATATATGCGCCTGACGGTTTATCTGTTGCACGAAGACACATATCATCATACACTCTCTGACAAGCGTTGCGCCTATCGTTTATCCAAAGCCTGTGCATTGCTGCGGCTCATGTCCACAGCGAGTGCTGCTTACACTTAAACGCTTCACAATAACTATCACAGCATATTTTAGGCGAAGCTGCTGCGGTAGAATTATTATGACAATGCAGAGCGGCGAGATTCTGCAATGGCGGTTACCGTTTTTGCAAGTGATTACAGCGTTGGCTTTTCGATTGGCGTATTACTACCTCAGCAAATATAGGTGTTATTGCGTCTTTCTCTATACAATTTATTTCTTATTGCGATATGGCTCGGCTGTGGCGAATAATATTACTTGCAGCACAACCTGACGCATAGTCACACTGCGGCAAATATCCTAATCTGCCAAAGATACAAGGCTTGGCGGATAACCCCGATGATAACTGTTATTATTATAATAATGTGCGCCAGTATTCCCCCTTTCGGTCTGATTGATTGTTGTTATGGCTGATGCTTAATGCTCGGCTGCTGGCGGGACAGCGGAGATATGCGGTCAGCGGTATTATGATTGATGATTATATAAAGTACAGAGTGGCGGTCAATGACATTTGGGCAAAAATATATTTAATCGGGCAAAGGTCACTCCCCTCCATATGTAAGCACACTTGAAAGCACTTTCGGAAAAGGTAAAATGGAAATTGTAATAATTCTTGTGAAATATGTGCAAGGCTGGAGCATAGTTATTAGCGATAATGTATATGGCTGATGTGAGGATAGCGGTGTCTGGGCAAAAATATATCTGATAGGGTAATGGGGTGAGTAGAGGTTACTTGATATGCAAATTGAACGCTTACAGAAAAGGTCTTTCCAACAGTACCTACAAAATCCGTGAAAATTTTAAGGCACTTGGACGAGATTGTAATAATTATCTCCGTATTCAACAAATTCGGACTGTGAAAAATGTATGGTTTGCCTATTGAACTTAAAGGATGTAGGGGCGACGTATTATTTATCACTTTTTATTTGCTGTAATTAAAACGCCTCTCATATGTAAGCACACTTGGAGCCGTTTTAACTGACCAATTTTAGAGATTTTTCAAAAAATAATGAGTCCTGGCAATGAGGGCTTTCAAGAAATCGCCTTTCCGTCAGATTGTATAGCGAGAAACCTCCCTTCGTAAGACGCTACAAAATCGGGCATATTTTTAAGTGGAAATGAGGCACCTCAAAAGATATTCTCTGAATTGCATAAACGCCAAAATAGTGGAGAGCCATACTGCTGATCTAATTGAACAACGAATGCCCCTCCATATGGTAGTACATTTTCGGGCATTTTTAGGAACCGTTTTTCTGGGATTTTGCGATATTTTACAGAATGTTTAGAATTATCACAGATGAGGCTGCCAATCTGAAATAAAAAAATTATCCCACCAAAAAACAGCGACCTCTATATATACCTAGGATTTTGAGCTCAGAGTTAAGGCAAAGCTGACCTCGTTCACAAAATATTTAGATTTGCATTACTTTAATCAGAACTAGCATTTCCCCTCTATTTTTAGTATAACAGAAATAATACGGTCGTGCTGTATATTCCATTATCCAAATTATTATCATTATCGCCCCCTTAAATTTCATATATAGAACGCAAAAAGACGCAACACCCAGCTCGGGTATTGCGTCTTTTTTTATATTGTGTCTGTTTGAAGCTTAAGTAAATTTATTTCTTATCACTTTTACTCTTTGTATCAGGCTTGCTGATGTCTTTGAGCGCATACTCGCAGCACTGTATCACAAGCTGATTAAATGAAATATCATTCTGAGCAGCAAGCTTTTCAAGCTTAGCAATAAGCTCGTCGGGCATACGGACGGTTTTATTGGACGAAGTCGGCTTCTTTATTTCAAACATGATCATGTCTCCTTGCAAGTGTTATTCTGATTATTATTTTACACTATTATCGCTATAAATAATATATTCAATATTATAGTGCAAATATACTTGCAAATATGAATTTGAAGTGATATAATAATAGAAATTATTATATCGGAGTTGATCTGAATGAACATATATACAGTAGCCTTTTTCGGTCACCGACAGCCGTCGAGCATTTTAGTGCTTGAGGAACGTCTTATGCCTATTTTGCGAGATTTGATAAATCAAAAGGACTACATCGAGTTTCTCGTCGGTAGGGACGGCGAATTTGATCAAGTCGTGTCCTCGGCTATCCGCAAGGCAAAGGAAAGCTATGCCTATGGAAACGTGTCTCATATCCTTGTCCTGCCGTATGAGAGGGCAGACTACCGCGACAACAGGGAGAGCTTTGAGCAATATTATGACGAGGTGGAAATATGCTATGAATCCTCGCAGGCTCACCCGAAAGCTGCTATCTTTGAGCGCAACAAGCAAATGGCTTTGAGGGCAGACCTGATAATCTGCGATATTGAGCACAATTTCGGCGGAGCCTACAAGGCCGTAAAATATGCTGAGAGTCTGGGCAAGCGGATAATAAACCTCGCTGAAATATAAAACGCCCGAGCAGCTTTTTCGGCTGTCGGGCGTTCGTAAAACTCCTTATTTTACGTTTGTGATTTGAAATGATATAATAAAAGAGTAAAGTTATACACAATACATTATACCATAAATTAAGGGGATTGTCAATTAAAACAAAGCCAAAATTCTTTAATAAATTAGAAACAGCGATATATTTTTAATCAAAACAGACTTTTACGGTACAGATTGGGAGGATATAGCAAATGAGCAGGCTTAACATCTATGCCCGAAAGGACGGGCGTTACGAAGGAAGGATATATCTCGGCAGGGACGAGAACGGCAAACGCAGGTACAAATCATACTATGGGGCAATTGCGGAGGAGGTGCGCAGGAAGTACGAAATTGCACAGCTTTCCTATATTCCGAGTGAATCTGTAACGAAAATGACGGTCAGTGAACTGGCGGCTGAGTGGCTGCTTTCGGTGAAAAACCGTATCAAGGAGTCCACACTTGCAAACTACCGCCTGAAGCTGGTTAAGCATATTCTGCCTTGCTTTGGTGCGCTTGGCATATGCTCTCTCGGCAACAGGGATATTTACGCTTTCATTGACCAAAAGATCGCCGCAGGGCTGTCTGTTCGCTATGTTTCGGATATTCTTGTACTGATGAAATCACTGTTCAAGTATGCCGCAAAGGAGTACAGCATAAAAAACGTATTTGACGGTATCGCCATGCCCAAAAAGCAACAGAACGAGGTTCGCCTGCTCTCTCCCGAGGAGGAAAGCAGGCTGAAAGCGTACATATCTGATAATCCCTCTCTTGTCTGTATGGGAATTGCGCTGACTATGTACACCGGGCTGCGAATCGGCGAGCTTTGCGCCCTGCAATGGTCGGACATCGACCTAAAAAACAAAACGCTGACCGTAAGAAAGACGATTCAGCGTATACAGAGCTATGACAGCGATTGTAAAACCAGACTTGTCATTACCGAGCCAAAAAGCACAAGGTCAAGGCGGACTATACCTATCCCGAAGTGCATGATGAAAATGCTGCGTAGCTTCAAGTCCGATGACAGCGCTTTTCTGCTGACGGGTACGGACAAGCCCATGGAGCCGAGGGCATTGCAGTACCGCTTTTCAAGGCTTTTGAAAAAGCTGAGCCTGCCGCATATCCATTACCACGCTCTCCGGCACCGTTTCTCGACCTCGGCGATCGAACTGGGATTTGATGTGAAAACGCTGTCGGAGATACTCGGACACAGCAGCGTCGAGCTGACGATGCGGCTTTATGTGCATTCCTCGTTCGAGCGCAAGAGGGCGTATATGGATATGTTCCGGTGGTCGGATTGAGTGGTATTTAACGTAAAATGATGGTCAGGTGGGCAGGAGAATTTGCCGATATTTCAGAGTTTTTCGGCGGTGGGCGTAAAATAAGGAGTTTTACGAACATCTCACGGAGGCGATGATATGAGCAAAATAACAGAATATCCGACTGCCTCCGAAGATATGACCGTCTCCGACCTCTTCGAGCATTGGCTCGAAAGCAAGAAAGCCACCATCCAGCCCGTCACCTACAAGCACTACCTTTCAAAGTATAAGCTCTACCTTGAAGCTCCGCTGGGGGCGGTGAGGGTGAATGACATCACCCCCGAGAGGTGGCAGGAGTTTGAGGACTCCCTTTCCACGATGAAGGGCAAGAGGGGCAGAACCCTGTCATTGCCGATAATCAGGAAGCTGCTGTCGCTTTACCATACGGTGTTTGAATACGGCAGGACAGAGTTCGGTCTTAATGACCCCACGGGCGATAACTACTTGCCAAAGCAAAGTGTTTCCTCGGAGAGCGTATTCGACCCGCAGGAGGTCGGGCGGCTCAAGGCGGCTGTCAAGCCGTACAACGTCCACCACCTCTGCATAATGCTGTGCATCTACACAGGCGTGACCGCAGGTGAGATCTGCGGCATCAAGTGGGGCGATGTTGATACCGATCAAGGCGTATTGAAGATATGCCGCTCGCTCGTCAGAGAGCCGGGCAGCAATGGCAAGACCGTATTAAAGCTGACCGATGCAAAGGGCAAAGGAAACGGCAAGAAAGAGGTCAGAACTGTTCAGATACCCGACTGGATAAACGAGCAGTTCAGGCTTATAAAGAAAATGCACACCGATGATGAGCTTGTCATCGTCGGAAAGCTGGGCGGAGTGGAGCCTAACAATTTTGTAAATCACTACTACGCGAAATTTTTAAGCTCGGCAGATGTGAAATTCAGACCGTTCTCGGCAACGAGAAATACCTATGTAAAAAACAGTATCGGCAGCGGTATGGATTATGAAACGCTGACAGTGCTTCTGGGGCTTCCCAGTGTTGAGTACACAAGGCAGAAATACGCCTGACCCTGAAAGGATAAACGATTGAACAGCGAAGATATGACCTTCTCACAGCTGTTTGACAAATGGCATGAGGAAAAGAGCAAGAGCATAGGCGAGGTTACAAGCAGACTCTATCGCTCTTACTTTGACAAGTACATACCTAACGACCTTGCAAGCCGTGCGGTCAACGATTTTGATCACGACGAGTGGCTTGAAGCGGAGAATGAAATGCTAAGCGGAAAGGCTCCGAATGGAGCGAAGGTTCCGAAGACTACAGCAAGACAGGCGCTTACAGCCTATCATGCCGCATTCAGATACGGCAGGGAAAAGTTCGGGCTTTATGACCCCGCAGAGGGTGAACAGATAAGCTCAAAGGATATGTATTCTGTCACGGTGTTCAACCGAAGAGAGATAAATACTATGATAAAAGCGGTAAAGCCTTATGAAATATTCCACCTGTGTATAATGCTCTGTCTGTTTACAGGCGTCGAGGTCGGTGAGATATGCGCTGCACAGTGGAAGGATATTGATACGGAGAACAAGCTGATAAAAATACGCAGAGTATTGGTCTCGGAGGACGGTAAGAACAAAACATTCATCGTGATCGAGCCCAAGAATAAAAAGGTCATTCGTGACCTGCCTATCCCGACATGGATAGCCGAGCAGCTCGAAATAATGAAGCCCATGCACAATGACGAGGATTTTCTCCTTGCAGGTCCGGGCGGCAATGCGCACCCCGCAAATTTCAGGGCACGTTATGCAGCTTTCCTAAAAACTGCAGGCGTGGAAAAGAGAATGATAACAGCCCTGCGTCACACCTTTGCAATGACCTGTATAAAGAAAAATGTTGATATTAAGACACTTAGTGAGATGCTTGGGCATTCAAGCACAAGCGTTACAACGAGAATGTATTACGGCAAGCAGAGTAAGAACAAAAGGGATATAATCGAAAAGCTTTATGAGTAATAAAATATGATTTGTTGAGAAAGAGGTGAAGCAGATGGAAAACAGCAAGGATATTTTAGAGAAGGGCAATATAGATGCGACGGAGTCTGCTTCATTATCGACTTCGGAAAATGATAACAGTGAAGCAATTAAAAGACAGCGTAAGGTAAAGCTTATCAAAGCAGGTGCATTGCTTTTTCTTACATCTCTTGTGATGATTTTTTTGACGATTGCATGGTTCACTATGAATAGGGAAACCAGAGCGAGCGGGATGGGGGTGAAGACCGTTGCCTCACCTTTTGAGATAAGAACTTCTGGGTCAGCAGGATTGTATGATGACTACTTGGAAAATGCTGATGTTACTTATACTTCCGGCTCAATGACGGGAGGCTCAGCCCAGAATATTATTTGGCAGCTGACCGCAGAAAGTCAGATGGAAAATCTGTATACAGAAACGGGTACTCCTGACTTAAGAGAGATAAAAAAACTTGAATCAGATAAGTATGGTTTGAGCCCGGGAGATCATGGGACATTGAAATTTACACTGGTTCCCACAAATGGAGGGAATATACCAGTGTATATAGATTTAAAAGTATCATTTTATAAAACCGCATATGATGCAGAGGGTTACCAGACAGATACTTTCACGCTTATGTCAGCTGATAATGCTGATGATGTAGATCCGTTGAAATATGCTACAAGTCATATCCAGTTCTTTTATAAGGATGACAATAATGTTCAGAGAAGAATAACGGATGATGGCTTTACAGTATCCCTCGGAACCACCGAAAAAGAGGTGACCATATACTGGGTGTGGCCGGAAAAATTAAGTAACATATTTGATGGTAATATAGAAGGCCTTGAGTCTCCAGGAAATGCACAGACAGAGATGAGGAATTATATGTTTGCCAATCCCGGAGAATTCTTAAGCGGTTTGTCAGCATCAGAATTATCATTTATGACTGTGGCAGAATATGATGAAAACAGAGATACATTAATCGCCACAAAAATAGCAGCTATTAAATCCGATACACGAACATATAGTTCTTACAGTAATAAATACAACAATGCAGATCAAAGTATAGCGGATGGTGTCGGTTATGTTATGGTTGAGGTAATAGCTGATTCTAATGAGTAAGTTTGAAACAATAAAACAGTCTAAAATTGTAATAGAATGTGAGGAAAGGAGGTAACATACGTTGAAAAAAGCAATAAAGAAATTTGTGGACTTGCCTAAGGCAAAGAAGATACAGCTGATAATTGCATCATTTTTGACGCTTATTATTGTTATCTCGCTTCCGACTTTAGCGTGGTTCTCCAATAGGAGACAGGTAGCTACTGTTGCAAAGATTAATTCACCGGCGACCCTTTATATAAATGCTGGAAAGGCAGAGGATATTATTCAGTTGAAACTGTCTGATATTGATGTTGGTGACGGCACTGAAGGCGGTTCAGAGAAATTTGTGTTCTGCGTTGAAGGAGAAGATGTAACAAATTACAGGTTACAGATTTCAAGAACAACTAATATCAATTTCACATATACCCTATATAAGGCACACACGGATCCGAACGCTTTTGCAAAAGATGAGAATCATGCAGAATATACTGCTGTTAATGGTTCTAAGGTTTATTATGTAAAGGCACAGAATCTTACCAGTGAAAATGGAATATATATTAATGCGGATGGAACCACCGTAAGTGGACGGACAATTGGCTCCACCAGTTATGAAGTCAAAAGTTATGGTAAGAATGATAGCAGGCAACGATTTGCAGAACCATTATACTGGCAGACAGAGAACTCCATCAATGCGAAGGCTGATGATAATGGAACATCCTATGACGAATATGAAGATATATACGGTGAAGAAAATGATAAGAAATTTTTGAATTTCTATATACTTGAGGTTACATGGACTGCCGGAAGTGTCAGCAACGATAAGGAAACAGATATTATTTACATAACAGCCGAAGTGGGATAAGCGGTTGATTTGATTACTGAAAAAGAAGGGGGAAAGTACTGTGCAAAAGGTTTTACAGAAAATTGCAAAAAACTGGATAACTGTATGGCTCATTATAGCAGTCCTTGTCTTTCTTAGCATTTCCGCTTATGCGGCCTATACTAGACTTACCGTTGCAAAGAGAGTTATTTCGACCGGTGAGGGAGCCGGAGATATGTTTGCGTCGGACATGTTGCTGGATTCATCTCTGTGGAGTGTTAAGACTGTTTCATACTCCAACCTGAGCGATACTCCAAATGTTCCGTTAGAGATATTTAACTTTCCATATCCGAAGAGAACAGCCTGCGCGGCGGATGATACAGTATATGATTTAACCGTGACACTTGGAAAATTAAATAATACAAATCAGTTTACCGACCTTTCGAATGAAGAAATAACCGCTCTTAGCAATAATTACAAAGTTCAAAAAGGAGAGGGTGAGATATTCACCTTTGGTTCTACTGATGAGGAGGACAACAGAGTTGTAACCCACACATTTGAGAATTGTTCAATAACCGGAGGCGCTTTTAACAGCAACTTGTTTACATTAATATTTGATACAGACGAATTGACATCGGCTACGCCAAATGGTTACTGTATAAAACTGGAGGCTATTCCGGATGATTCAGAATTACCTACACTTAGAAGGGTAATTATGGTCAAGTATATCAAAACTGCTGATTCTGGATGGAATGGTTCACTTGAAACGTTGGAAGATGGTACGGATTATGATGCTTATAATTATATAATCAAGGGCGATGGATCTGGAAAGTTCACATTCACATGGGATCAGTCTTATGTAACAATAAATGAAAAATTTTTACAGAATCCGGATGTTACTTTCTACATAGGTGGGAGAAATGTTACCGGAAATGACAGTTTAAACGAGGATGCTCTCTCAACTAATGCTGAGACTGGATGGAAGGAGTTGACACTTGTGGTTAACTCACGTGAAAAAAACCGTTATGATGTACAGTTTTTTAAGATTGATAACAGTACTCCGGCAAGCTATGATAATGATGATATTGCCGGATATCTGCCGGACAGTTCAAGGTGGCAATCTAACTGAGAGTTTAAACAGCAGGTGATTATATGAATAGAAAAAAGACATACAACAGAAAAAGAAAAAAACTGACAAAGAGAATTATATCTCTGTGTCTGTCTTTTGCTATGCTTCTCTCTGTGATTTATACATCAAGTCTTGATGGGATCTTCAATAAAGGGGTTACATCTGTTCAGGCGGCTGTTTCTCCGGATAATATCACTCGTTCACTTCCAATCAATTCGCTTCGTGAATTGTATGATTATTCTAATAATTTTGCCTCCAATCCTTCTCAGTATAACAATATGGAGCTGACAATAAACATAATCAGCGGATTGGTTTTAGAGCAAAATCATGAGTTTCAACAAATTGATGAAAATGGTGATCCTGTTTACGATGAAGGCGGAAATCCCGTTACTGAACTTGTTTCATATATTCCTTTGGGAAAATCAAACGCGGCTTTTAATGGCAAGGTTGTTTTTAACCAGACATCAGGAGGTTTCGTTCCGATAAATGGAACACTTCCTCTGTTTGATACTGTATATGACTCTGTCGGAGTATATAGTTCCGATGGCGTAAATAATGTACAATTATCTCTTAATCGTATTGAAAACATAGATGAACCGCTTTTTGCCAGAAGAGTTCTTCATGATAGCAGAGATGGAAGTTCTCCGGCTACATGGTATTTTACAGCAGAAGACTATGAAGGAACAGGCTATTCATCTTCAGGCCTTATTGGAACAATCGGAGCAAATACATCTAACGATGGAACGATTGTCAATATTGATTATACTTATAATTCAACAGCATCTATTTCTTCGGCTGAAAGTGCTGGACTGATATGCGGTAAAGTTAATCAGGGGGCTATTGTAAATGTAACACTTTCTGGTACCAATAATACTTTTAGCGTCACATCGACAGAAGGTAAGGCAGGTGCGCTTGCAGGCGAAATGTACTCTGGATCGAGTATTGTGCTTACTGTTTCAGAAAGTCCGGTTTATGATTTGTCTGCATCAAGAACAATTAGCGGAAGCAACTATGCAGGCGGTCTGGTAGGATACGCAGAGGGTGCTGATGTGACAATCAGGCAAGTGGCATCTATAGATGGAGAGGGTAATGTCACTTATACAACAGTTCCTTATACTGCGCTTGGAACAATATCCGCAGGTACTGCAGCGGGTGGAGTATTCGGATATTATAAAGCCACATCTGCTGTTAATTGGGCGGGCAGATATTCTGTTGGAACTGATTCGAATTATTGCAATGTCGGAGCTAAATATGCCGGTGGTTATGTTGGAGATCTTGTTGGTAATAATAATGATATCACATTTACCGGCACCGTGGCAGATCCGGAGAACAATATAGAAGCTTCAGATTTACAAGTATATGTGAATCAGAGCGGTTCTGCAGAGAATTTTGGAGGTCTTGTGGGTAGATACACCGCATCATCTCTTACTAACTCATTTAATATAATTCAAACATCAGTTCATGCACAGGTAGGAGGCTCTTTCACAGGTACTTCCTATTATGGTGGCGCAATAGGCAGTATTTACGGAAATACAGCTACATATGTAAAAATCAATAACTTTACTATAGATGCTGAATCAGGATATGGCTCTGCTTCATTCTTTGGTGGAGCTGTAGGAAATGCCGGTGATGCAGGATCTATGCTTGATATAGGAACGATATCTGTTATCACAGGTGGCGAATATGTAGGCGGCGGCGTTGTCGGCAGACTGAACAAGGGCGTATTGCGTCTGAGTGGTATTACAGATCTTAGCGATGCGGCCTCTGCATCAGGAGGTAAAAGTCAGGGACAGATTGTCGGTTATAGAACAGATTCACTTGTATATGCACTTGGAGATGGCTCAACGGCAGCGGCCTCAGCATCTTATGGTAGTGGCTGGAGATTGGTGAGATCTGATGCAGATACTGAAGCAGATGATATAGGAACATGGGGAGAGGTTGTGAGAATTTCCGATATTGAGGGAACCACAAGCTCTGCTAATGCTGTGCTAACATTTGATGAGAATGCTCATACCGTAACTCTAAAACCTGCGGTTAAGGAAATGTCAACACAGCTTGATTTTACAAAGACAGCTCTTAATATACAGCTTAATGGCGGCGCTGATATCGGTGCTCTTCAATTTGCAAAGACTGATAATGCTGTTGACCAGACAAATAAAAACACTGCGCTGTTAGCAAGTACAGAACTGACAGTCTCCGGAACGATATCGCTTTCCGGAACCGGTATTACAGGCTTTATGAGAGACGGTTCTGCAAGTGATGATAATGAAATAGGGACATTTACAGGAACCCTTGCAGGAAGTAATAGTGCCAAGATTGAACTTGCTGCCGGTGAAAGATATGGAATATATTCTGATTCTGAGGAAGCTCCTTCGGTAGGAAGAGGTGCGATATTCGCTCACAAATTCAATGGTTTGTTTGCAAAAACCGGGGCTGGAGCTCAGGTAACGGGAATTACAATAGATGGAGAGATAAACGTTAATCCTGTAAGCATTGGCGATAAAGTAAACACATACATTGGCGGTCTTACTGCTTTTGCAGATGGTGGAATTACCATAAAGGGTGTTGATGCTGAAGAAGATATTAATTGTAAATACATAAGTGGCTATGGTCCGCTTACCGGCGGAATGATAGGTGCTATTGGTTCAAACTGCTCAACTACTGTTACTATTGCTAAAACTGATGGTTCAGCAACTGGTACTAAAATTAAAGTGAGTCCCCAGATGACCATTAAGGGTAGTCTTCCAAGTAATGGTAACACAGATTATTTCCACGCTTTTGGCGGTCTCATAGGGGTTGATTTGTCTGGAAAAACACATACACTGGCTATCAGTGATGTTTCATTATCAGCTAAAATTGATGCTTCAGAAAGCGGATCTGGAACGGCCAATGTTTCCACAGCGGGACTTATTTCAGATCTTGCATATATTGGTAATGAAAGTACTTCCGATAAACGCACCCTGACTCTTACCGATATTACTGTGGGAAACACAAGTGTTATTAATAATGCTACAGGAACTTCGGGGGGAATCTTAGGATATCGCTGGTATAATACCAATGTAACGATGGATAATGTTGTACTTCAAACTGTTACAAGCGACAATAAAACATTGCATAATGTTTTAACTACCACGGCAGCCCATGCCGGTGCAATTGTATATAGAGCAAGCGGACACTGGACTATAGCTTCAAAGGATTTACAGGTTAAATCTCTAAGCATTACGAATACTCCGTCTTCATCGTTGGGAATACTTGTTCATGATGGGCATTACAATAATTCCGGAATATTCCTCGAATTAACTGCAAATGACAGTTTTGTCCTTTCGGGAAATAATGCTTTAACAATTCCTGCGATGACTGGAAAAGTGTACGATGAGCTTTGTGCATATTCATCTTCAAGCGCAACAACACTGTTAAATAATAACACCAGTGGTATTATCTCTTATCATACAAATGGAATTTTCTCCATGGATGAAAGTGCCTGCAACAGTTATCAGAATGTTTATAATACTACTGTAGTTAACCCTAATTCCAGATACTATTATAATGTTGATGGCACTAATCGCACTGCTCCGGCAGATGGTTGGAAACTTCTTATATGGAGTATCAACAGATATGCTGCCTCAAACATTAAATCACACTTTACAGATCCTTTTAACGGAGGTTCTGTTACCGGTACTTTTGATTTAAATGGTATCTCATATTATCCTATTGACGTTGGCTCCAATGTTACGCTTGGTGATGTTACAGTTAAGTTCTATAATAAGGAAATTGAAACAACTGAAAATCTCGGAGCCACAAAGAAAACGACAAGATCGAACACATCGCAGCAGTATCTTATGCACAGCGGGTTGTTCAAACATGTTTCCGCAACCATTACAACAGAAGGAAATATACATTTCAAAGGAACTGTTGCAAAAGACGAAACCTACACAGGTGTTCTCGTCAATGGAGAATTAAGGGGCGGTACCTTAACGACAGCAGAAGATAAAGAGATTGTCCTGGAAGGTGTTAAACTCTATAATACATCAGGAGTAGATAATACCGGATATCTCCTAATAAACAAAATCACAAGCAGAACAGCTGACGGAGTAACTTACAGTCCAAGAATGATTCTTTGCGGAGTCCGTGTTGGAGAGGCTGATAATGATAGTGACCCATCAAATGATGAATCTTTATATGCAACCGCTGATACCACATCAGGCGTAGCAAAGAGCTTGATTGGTGATGTTGTTGGAACCGGTGTCGATTTAACATTCAAGAAAATAAGGCTTGATGCCAGGAAGAGTTCGAGTGCTGACGGAGACCATTACGGGACAAACAAGTCCATTTTTACTCAGGCTACACTTCTTAATAAGTTTGATGTGGATACCAATTCGAGTGGTGTTTATAACTATTCATATGCAGAAGACTGGACAGATGGGCATTGGGTAACATATGGTTTAGAGGTAACAAGTTCTAATCAATATAGTGGAGAGGAAAAGAAATATTCCGGAGCTCTCAGATATTACACACATCCAGATAGTGCGCCTACTTCATCCAGTTCGGAGTATACATTTTCAGCAGAGAATTATCTTCCATATGTATATCTTTGGAATGGAAGTACAACGGCGGCTACTAACGGATACAGAGAGCTTCGTGTCAATGTTCAGACTGAGGGCATTGTAGACGGATGTGGAACCTATAACCACCCATATGAAATTACAACAGCAGATCAGTTTTTGACGGTATACAAGCTTCTTAATAATGCTTCGAATTTCACTTCAAATATGAGTCTCAGACTTCCTGTGACAGTAGGAAGTGATGAACATTGGTGTACAGTTGAGGACGGGTCGCATATTGATTGTGCTTTATATACTTACAATGGAACTAACTTTACAAGCACTGCAACCGGGGCAAATCCGTGGACTGTACCACAAGTCAGAGAGTACCTTGCAGGAGCATATTATCAGATTAGTGGTGAGGGCTTCGCTATTGAAGATAGTAATTATCAGGGACTTGGATTTATTAATTCCAGTGATTCAAGTAAAGAAAGCTATGTATTCCACGGTGTTATTACCGGTAAAACCGGAAATGAAGTTATTACAAACAAAACCTCATATCCTTTCATTAGAGTAAGTAACGGGTCTGTAGTTAGGAATCTTACAATTAATGTAAACACGTCAGAAGAAGTTGTTGTAAAAGGCAATGCAACTACCACTGCCTTTGCGTACACTCATACCGGAAAATATCTGTATTATGGCGGTGTTATCGGTGAAATAATGGGCGGAGATAATATCATCGATAATGTAAAGGTTAATTATACCAATAATTCAGGTTTAAGTTTAAAAATAAATGATAATGGCGGATATCTTTCCACAGTCGGCGGTTATGTCGGTGTGGTTGTTAATGGTGCGCTCATTTTCAGAAACATGTCTTCGAGCCACTTTAATTCAGGCAATATTTCAAACTTTATCGTCGGAAGTGATGGTACAAACAACGCCAAGAAGAACTATCAGTTATCCACAAATACAAATCACCTTTACATCAATCCATATGTAGGCAGGGTGATTAATGGATATGCCGTGAATGAGACAACCAGTCGTTACAGCGGAGATCTTACATCTGATCAGTATACGCTTGATAACAGTACCAAGAATTATCAGATTTCGGATATAAAGGCCAGCGGGTTCTCACCGATCTCAATCGGTACATATACTGCTGGAGATGGAGCAACGCTTGATAGTATCAACATTCCTGACGGGCAGTCGATATTTATTCTTTCTCTTATAACACAGTCGGGTGCCGGTACAGCAACCACTGCTGGTGGGGATTATGCGCACGCAATCGGTTACGATGGAACAACAAGATATGATACCGATAGTGCTGTTAAGAATGCAGCCACACATCTTGCTTCTTATAATGAGATTGGTACAACAAGTACTGCCGATTATACAATAGCGAAGAATAATGATAAGTGGGCTTCAAAGACGGCTGTTCCGTATATTATTTACAAATATACCTCAGCTGATACTTCGACGACTCCTAACACATATCCTGCAAGAACTGTAACAGGGAAACCTTACTTTATTAAGCTTTCAAATACAACGGAAAAATATACATATAATCTTCCTGCTTCTTTCAGGGGGATTGGTTCAATATGCGATTTTGATGGAAATGATGTTGGACAAGACAAAAATCCAAGATATTGCATGACGATTTATGGAATGGAAGGCAATGGCGATACTGTTGTTAATTTGAATTTGAATTATAATACGGTTTCTTATACAACCGATAACTATATTAAAACTGTTTATGGAGACAATTATAGTTATGTTAGTGTTGGGTTCGGTCTTTTCAATAACTTTAAGCAGGTTTATAAGACAAGCAATACTACTTATAATCTTAACAGCGGATATTATATTGGAAAGTTCACTATAACTGGAAATATTACTGTTAAGGAGTATGACAATTCAGGAAATGAGTTGACTGGAGGAGGCTTAAGAAATGCAGGTAATACTGGATCGGATTATATAAAGAGACATCCAGTTGGGGGACTGGTAGGTGGTATAGGTTGCTATGGATATGTAAATTTGTTTAAATTAAATCTTTCAGAACTCACAATTTACGCCAAATCTTCCAGTGCTGTTGGAGGTTATATTGGAACTGCGAATGTCACCGAACTAAATAGTACAAAAGCTAATGGTATGTCGTATTTCTTTATTAATGCGTGCAGTGCCTCAAAAACAAAAATTACAGCGTCTAATTCGGGTTGTGGCGGAGTTTTGGGGGTTGCATATTCAGGGTTCTCAAGCATTTTTGTAAATACCGCACCTGCATTGGAAAGTGATAAGTCATCATTTGCGGGGTCTGATAATTACTACAAGAGCAGCTTGGAACTTTCTGTCTCGAATAATACGGATATAAACAGACACGAATGTGGCACCGGAGGAATTCTGGGGGCAATGAGAAATGGATATAACGTAAAACTGTGGATTAATAATGTCACAATTTCTGGATATGCAGCAACCTCATATGCAGATGCGAAGTTAGAGAATACATCTCAGACCACTGAATTACAATCATTGACTTCTGGTGTTGGTGGTTTAATAGGCTATGTTCGTAAGGCGTCTTCGGTTACCATTACGAATTGTACTGTGAAAAATATCAATATTAAAGGACCGTACGCTGGAGGTTTATTTGGAAATATCGCATATGAAGCGGGACTTTCAGATTATGGAATTCCTCCCAAAATCAGTGTTAATAACTGCAAAGTTTACGCTGATGCAAAGGACAATACTGGAAATAAAATCAATTATTCCATAGAAGGTGTTCACTTTGCTGGTGGCATAACAGGTCAGTTCATTACGAATCGTTCTTATACAGATGGTGAGATTGTTGGTGGTAAGGTTCAAACAACAAACATTGGATATGATGGAGTAACCAATTTTATGTATGATATCGATGGCTGTGAAATCTATGGCTACACTATTGCCCAGAGCGGCAGTGTGGCAAACACAGGCGTTGGCGGAATTATGGGTAATGCGAACAATGCTACGCGCTCTATAGTTAATACAAGCGTTCATGATTGTACAATCAAGGCAAAAAATGTCTCTACTCACGGCATGGGCGGAGTTGTTGGATATACTTCCGTTGATATTTATGGTTATAACATCTCGTTGTATAATAACAAATTTGCTGATTATGACGGCGAAACCTCTACTACAGCAAAATGTGGAAATTTCCTTGGTAACAACAATGGCGGTAAGGTAATTAAAATAGCAGGTTTCAGCCGTTCAAGCAGTGTGTTCGATAATGGAACAACCGCTGGTTTAGGTATAACTGTTGAAACCGGATCAAATAATAACGGAAGCGGAAGCTACATTGTTTGTTCGGATTATACAGGTGTGGGTACCGGTAATAGTCACGGAACTGCTATGGGATCCTTGATCGGAGAGAATGTTACAAACGTTGACCAGGGAGTTGCTAAGAACTTCTTCCCGTATGCGACCGTTAGCTCCAAGATAAAAATGGGTACATCAGCTTATCTTACCGGCGACGGAGTTTCTATGTACACTCGATATACCAGACAGAAAGCTGTTGATGAAAACGGTGATTATGTAATGGAAGGAGAGAATTATACATACGTCACAGACGAGAACGATGACGATGTCTATGATAGTAATTCTGCTCCGATGGCGATGGCAGTGTATGATGACCGTAGTAATACTGTAGATATTCCGGCTCTTACTAATCCGCAGGTATATGGCGCAGTCACATCGGATGACTTGTCATTGATAGAAGAAATTTACAATACAGACAGTAACGCTGATGTATTCCTGACAACATATGATACCGAGGTAGGTCTTCCTGCTAATTATTCGGGAGATGATTTTCCTATCCTTGCTGTTGGTGGCAGACAAAGCAATGATTATACAGATGAAATAACGGCATATATACGCTTGCTCACAAATACCACAGACGCATATACAACAAATGTAACGGGTAAGTATGCGATAGATATCTTGCAGTGTAAATATAGTGATGGAAACTATTATGTTTATGCAACCAATCCGTCATTGGGAGGCTTAAGAAGAAATTCAAGCGGTCATTACATCATGTATGATAACTATGCAGATACTGTTCAGACAGGTAATCAGTTTACGCTAATCGATGTAAAATTCTTTAATCCTGCCGATGCGGATACTTCCTCATACGAGGTGGCATATCATCTGTATGTACCGGTGCTAACAAAGAAAATGGTTAACTTCCAATTCTTCTCAGCGGCAATGCAGGGATCTGACTATGTGAGCGCTGACTATACTTTCGGAAATAAAGCAGCAGGAAACTTTGATTCCTGGATGACAGTTTACGTCAAGTATACATATCCTGCATCACAGATAAATCAGATTCTTAATACAGGAAAGGGCCTGAATTGGAACAATGAGAAGATAGTTGAATTCCAATATGGAGCTCAACGATATCTGGCCAATTCTACTCAATATGTGCTCCTTGATAATAACAATGGGGCAGATAAAGAGTACTATCTTACAAAAGAAGATATTATTACAGAAACCGGAACCGGGCAAAATGCCAAGGATGTTATTGATTTGTCATCCTTTACAACCAAGAGAAATGGCAGTGCGACACTTGATAATGCTGTCGCATTTGAACCGCAGGATTTAAGCGCCTTTACCGGTAAAAATGTAGTATATTCAACTAATGCGAACAACACCGGAAATTATGCTATAACTACTGAAGGTGCAGATGACTGCGTGGCGTTTGCTTATGATTCAAATGGTGAAAATAAATTATTTTTCAAGCAGGCTTTAGGCGTAGGTGCATATGATCTTTCCTATACTGGCGGAGCAATCAATGAAACATATTATATCAGTATGTATACTTATGGTGATGATAATTATTATGATGAAAATAATCATCATCACAATGCATATGGTTTCACAATAACCTGTCCGCTTACTCTTGAAGGAAATGTCATGAGTAAACGTTCCAACAACCTAAATGAAAATGCAAATGCTACAGTATACCTGGGCAATATGTTCCAGCAGACGCTTACAATGTCTAATTATGTAAATGATACGGAAATAAAGGTCGGAAATAACGTGCTTACGGTATCATTAAATTCTACGATTAGCTTTATCCCCGGAGATGATGCTTCATATTTCCAGAATGCATTAGCGGCAAATAATATAACGCTATTCCAGGGCTTTATTGTTTATCTTAACAGACATGATGATAGTGGTAATATTACAAATGATTCAAGAATTTTCACATCGCCTCAATTTGTATATACTAATGTAACAGATTCAGGTGTAGATGGTCAGCCTGGAGTCAGCGTTGACACCACGCTGGATGCGAACGCACCTTATCTGTATATAACGCCTGTGGAAATTGCAATTCCGAGTTATTCACAGAATTCATCATGGGCAGCAAATCAGACGGCAGCAGTGACACTTACATTTGAGGATAATCTGGATACATTAGAAGATGAATTCCCGACAAGAATGGGAACATCTCGATCCGGTATAGGTATTTCTTCAACGGCCAATATGGAATTCAATGTTGACAGAGTTGAATACAGTAATCAGACATATCCAGATGAAACTAATGAGAATAAAAACCGTTACCGTATTCAGAAGGATCAGAAGGCTGATTTAACGCTGACCGCACTAGATCAGTCAATATCAGACGGTTATGATCACTTCGGCGAGCAGAGTAAGAATAGAAGCTCGCTTGGTATAAATGCAAATTATCTTGAAAAAGGTCTTCTGTATGAAGAAGGAAAGGATTATGAGCATATTGACATTGCTGTAAACTTTGATGTAAATCAGCTTCCTACAGCAATTTATGACGGTACATATTCACTGTATTATGATGTTAAGCTTGAACAGAAACAAAACAGCAGTAATGCAAACGGATATTCATACTCACAGGTAAATATTGATACGTTCTTAAGACAGTATGCATTTTATAGCAAAGGTGTTGTGTTGACACAATCATCAAAGACTGATGGCACTTATAGATATGTGGTACCGATTACTAAAGACATAAGTCAATGTCTGATGAATTACGCAGACGGACAGTTTACAGGAACTTTGTCGTTTGATGTATATACAGCGGGTACATTTGAAGATATCGAAGATTATCTGTATTCAAATTATAGAATAACGATGACCGCCAAGGTAGCTAAATCCAATGATGAAGGAACCGGTTATCTAGGAGATAATGATCACATAGTATATACGAATGCAAAGATAAATGCAGAATTTGTTTCGCCGGTAACACAACAGCAAGGCGGAGACTAAAAAATAACCTAAACACCCAACCCAAGAGACGTTTGCAAAAATAAGTTGTGAGCGTCTCTTGTATATTACGCGCACTGATTTAGGACTGTGAAGTGGTGAAGCTGGAGCTTGAGCGACAGCGAGAGCCACGACTGCCACTGCTATAATAGGATGGATGAAATAGATTTGAGAAGGGCACAAGCTCTATAGCTTGGATGACCACAGCGTGTGTAAATCGCAGCTCACAACTTAACAATGCTTGGACCGGAATATAGTTGCGTACTGGCATTAAAATACTGCCACAGCCATACCGTGTGGAAGTTCACAAGTCTGAAATGTAGTAATTTCAAGTTGTACCGTAATGTGTTGAAGAAGCGACAATGAGATTATTTGGAAGCCTAACTTGTGCTGGATTTAAGTGCCTTGTACAGCTTGCAATAACACGGAAATCAATTTTCAAAATTTGAAATTAATTATTATGATAATCATGTTTAAAATGACAAAATGGATATGATGTTTTGGCTCAAAATACCCTCTAAAATTTCAAAAATGGGGTCAAAAAAATCATTTAATCAAAATATTTAATCAACAAGATTGATTTCCGTGTTGCAATAATCACCCTGCTTGACAGCTTTCTAAAACTGTGCTATTATAATGGTATAGTTGCATACCAAACAGAACGTGCCAGTCTATGAACAAAACAGTTGACCACCTTCTTACAATATAGTTGACAATCACCTTACAAAACAGATGACAATATTATTTGATGTAAACTGTAAAGATAAGGTGAATCTAATCTATAGGTGAGCAAAACAGTTGACGAAAAAGGCGTATCAAACCGAATATTTGCGCAAAAAGGTTGAGTTTCATATTTTTATGTGCGAAACGCCTTATATATTATAAAGGTATAGTTAGTAAAAAAGCGGGGGAGGGCCATTTGGTCAAATGTTTTGCTGAAAATGTCTTAAAACCCTTAAAAAACTGCAATGTCAACCATGAAAATCACTTTTTATAAAATAACCTGATTAGTATTAAAACCCCTTGAAAATACGAGGATAGAAAGCCCGTCAACTTTTTGGTATCGGCAATGTACGCATGGTTCACGATGTCCCGTGAGGTTGAGGTTAGCGGTATCAATCTGACTGCTACCGTTCCTGAGGGCTTGCAGATTTCTCCTGGTCATATAACAAGCAGTTTTTTGGAAGGTAATTATAAAAATAGTAGCGGCACACAAGTTAGTACTGCTGGTAATTCTTTGTATCAGATAAAATCGCCAGAAAGTGTTCAGGCAAGTAAAGACTGGTCAAACTCTATTGTATTTTCTGACTATTATGAGTTTGGCAGACTAACACCTTCTACATCGGTTAAAGGTGTTGATATGTGGTATACAAAAGACGCAACTGGTACTGGTAAAACACTTAAAGGTCAGGTTTTGGAAACTGGTTCTGATACAACAAATGGAAGTGGCACGATTTCTGCATCGTTTACAAATGCAGATGGTGATAATAACTACACAGCGGCAGCTCTTATTAAATCCACAGGTGGTACAAATACTCTGACAAGCGGAACTGATGCTTATTATAATGGCGGAGCATATTACGTAGATATTCCTGTATGGTTTAGATCTTCAGCAGATGAAAAAGTTAATTTGGCAGTGCAGGTTACCGCAAGCAAGTCAGCTGATTCCAGAGCTGGTTATACTCCAAATGATGTAGGTAGTAGAGCAAGTGGTGCTACGTATGCAGAAGATGATCTTGTTAATGCAGTCAGAGTATCTGTACTTAAGATTAATGGAAACTTTAGTGCGACCACACTTACAGATGTAAATGGCGTTACTAATACAGATGCAGCTCAGAAAGTATTCTTTGGAACTAGCGGTGCTTCATATTATGCACAAGAAGCAAATCAGAGACCCGTGAGTGGACAGTATACTGTTAATGCGACAACGGCAGGCGCTGCAAATAACTGGGCTGTAGTTCAGAGTGGAACACAAGCAACTCAAACTGAAATAGATGATGGTAATGCTGCAACAGGAAAGACACCTGTAGTAACAGTTCCGGCTGGAAGTAAGAATAATTATGGTACACCGGTTGGTTATGTAATCCGTGTATGGATAGACGGTGAAGATCAGGATTGCTGGAATGCTACAGCAGGTCAGGATTTTACAGTTGGTTTGAAGTTTGTACAGATTAATAGTGCACTTGATAGCGTAAGAGGCTAATTGAAACATTGACCAATAATCATCAAAATAATAAATATCCCCCTCTTCGGAGGGGGAATTTTTTGCAGGAGGGGTCTTATGCAGGACGGCAAAAAATCAGAGATAAATAAAATAGCCTTGTCAATACTTGCTAAAATACTGTTGTTTTTTGCGGTGGGTATTTTTATTATATCTCCGCCTTTGCAGATAATAGTCAGAAATATCGACCAGGTTGGCTATGAGCCTTGGACATACGGTCTTGACAACTGGCTCGATAATACCCATGTACTTAAAATGTACCACCGCATGATCAGCTACACCCACACCTTTGCCCACTTAACATCTACCCTCCTCTACATCTACGCCCTATACTACATAATAACCAACCGCACCGAGATAAGAAAAAACCTTAAAGCGTGGCTGGGCAGGCTGGTGCCGCTGTTTATATTTGCGGCTTTTGCTGTGTATATCTATGCCGTCACCAAAATAAGGGGCGCTAATGAGTATGACCTGACGGGGCACCCTTATATGTTTGAGAGTATCTATTACTATATCCTCTACCCCACCACCTATTTTTTCTGCGCCATGCTCATATGGTCGGCAAAAAGCAAAAAGGCGCTGCTTTATCTGCTTATCTTCTCGGCGCTGCCCCTTAACATAATGGTGCTGGTGGGTGAATGGATAAAGCCTGTAAAGTATTTCATCGGCGCAGGCGTCAGCGCTGTTTTCCACAACTCCAACCACTACGGCTATTACCTCTGCCTGGTCATCATCACCGCCGCACTAATGGCTGTTTATGAGAAAAATATCCCCCTGAGGGTCATCAGCGGTATCTCAGCCGCAGTGGCAACGGTCTGCCTTAACATCAACAACACCCTTGGCGCTTATCTGGCGGTGCTCTTCGTGTTTATCCTCTTTACCGTTTATTGCTTTAAATGGGATAAAAAGTACCGCCTTGCCGCCGTGATCGTTATTGCGGCTTACCTGCTCATCACCTTTATTATGAGCTTCTGGTATAGCAATATCATGTCCAGCTTCACCGTGCTTTTTGTTGACCTGGGCAAGATCGCCGAGGACCCTCTGGAGTCAGACTCCGCAGGCTCAGGCAGGTGGAGACTCTGGAAAGGCGCTTCTAAATACATAGTCAAACAGCCCCTGCTGGGCTACGGCGTTGAGGGTCTGCTCAACACCCACTACATCGGCACACCCCATAACGAGTTTTTACAGTATGCTGAGTTTTTCGGCATACCCACCGCCCTGCTGTATATCGCAGCCGCAGCCGTGGTGCTGCTCAGGGTGTTTAAAAACAGCACCAAGGTCTCAAAAACCTGCCTTATCTGCTTTTTCACCGCCATAGGCTACCTGGCGTCCTCATTCTTCGGCGTGGCTATCTACTACACCACCCCCTTTATCTACATCTTCCTGGGCCTCGCCTATTCCGAGTATTTCCACGGCATTAAGGCAGATAAAACACAGACCGAGACTGAATAAGCTTTACCCCGACCGCCTTTTTACAGGGCGGTCGGTTTTTGGTTATGTGACCTCTGAAAGAGTCTCCGTGTAAAATTATAGTGAAATGGTATACATTTTTAGCGTTTGTTTGCTGTGCAAGCTCGGTCTTTACATACAAATACTATGAATAATGCAAAATTAACATATCGTGTTATTGTGCATGGTGCATAAATAAAAGCTCTGTTTTTTCTTGGAATTACTACTTGAAAAATAATAAAAATTATGTTATACTAAAATAGAGTAACTATAGGTTTAAGGGGATAGTATACCCTTTTGACGGTTTTGCAGTATACTATAATAAAAATAACTGCGACAAGAGAGCGAGGTGAGCGCAGTGAAGGACGGTGCCGATAACATAAATGTCTCCAATAGCGACATAATGCAGCGTGCAGAAAAACACGCCGAAAACAAGCTGACACAGCTTAAAGAAGAAAAAGCAAAACGCAAAAAGCGTCTCATAAAATTCGGCTCAATGCTGGCGCTCACGGTCATTATTTTGATACTTACTACTATTGCGTGGTTTACGATGAATAGAGAGGTACAGAGTGGGAGCATGGCGGTGAAGGCCGGAGGATCTCCGTTTGAGTTGGAAGTCCGTGGCATAGATACATACATTGAAAATAAAGATGATTTTTCAAAAGCTGATGATGATTACGAATATGGCGTTGATATGGAGACGCTTGATGCCTTTCAGACGTCTGGACAATATGAAAAAATCATATGGAGAAAAACGGCATCTTCGCCTTCCGGAACCACTGCTGACGATGGTCATTATGCAAAAGGACTGGAACCAAATTCTCATGGAAAACTGACATTTTGGGTAGTTCCAAACGATACAGGAACACTTGATATTGAATTTGATTTTAATATCAGAGGCTTTATAGGTACGTTTTCGGATCCTGAAGATGAAGAAGACGAACCGGAGCTTACTGGTCTATACGAGATCAATGATGATTTAACAGTGGCAAATTCTGACGGTCTAATAGAAAACGCTTCTCAGCTGGCTGATAAAAAAGCAGCACTTGAATATATACAGGGACACATCTTGTTTTTCTCTGATTATAACGGTACTTATTATTCCGGTTTTCTTGGAACAGGTCGTTCTATTAGATTCGGCGATTGCATAAATCCGTCTACCAGTGCTAAGTATAATGCCGGAAGTCCTGTTTCTGTAACAAAAGGTCAAAAGTATCAAGTTACAATTTATTGGAAATGGGCAAATACATTTGAACAGATGGTGTTTGATGAAACATCTCCCAAAAAAGATGATCCATTATTTATTTCAACAAATACGACTGATAAGACAGCTATTTATTCTTATTTGAGTGCGACAGAAAGCAGCAATATTAAAAATAAGGTGTTTAAGGATCTAACTGTATCTGCTGTTACAACGGATTTAGGATATGTACAAAACAATACTTCCGGATATGCCGATAATGCTGCTAAGGAACTTACAGATGCATATAATAACGCAGATTCATTCATTGGAAATAACATTGACTACATCATGATAGAAATGACAGCATCACCTAAGTCCGATTGATCGAATTATTTATTACAGAAAGGAGGGGCGCTGATGACAAGCATAATAAAAAAGTATAAGAGCTTATCACTTAAAATGAAAATACAGCTGATTACAGCGCTTCTTCTTACGTTAGCTATTATTGTTTCCATTCCTACGCTTGCATGGTTCAACCATCAGCGGCAGATTGCTGAACTTCAAAGGATCAAATCGCCAGATCTGCTCTATATAAGCGCAGCAGCCGGTGAAGATGTAAAGTATTTTGATATTTCTACAATTAAAGTAAGCGATAAAGAAGGAGCACCAACTTCTCAGATGTTTCCATTTGCCGTTGCCGGTGAATATGTAACCTCATTTACACTTCAGTTTGCTCATACCACCAATTCTCCTTTTGTCTATAAGATCTATTACGGAATAATATTAGATTATATTCCTGAAGGCAAAGAAGAAAAAGAGATCTGCAAAACAGCGCCAGCTGCGAGGGCTGCGCTTACAGCATATAATGCTGAGCACGGAACTTCATTCGTTTTTGAAAATGACGTAATTGAATATAAGGTTAAAGCAGCTTGGAGTGAAATAGAGGATTTTGACAGAGATTCAAATTACGATCTTGCAGCAGGCGATACGATCTATATACTAAAAGGCGAATGCATAAAGGACGGTACAGCGGCTGATTATCTTAATGCTCAAACCGTTGACGGAAGGATAGTAGCCACAAATAAATATCATTCCGAAACGTATGGTACATATTCAGACACTTATGTAAATCGATACGCAGAGCCTCTATATTGGCAGAAATCTGAGATACCAAGTGTTCCAGACTCCTCATCGTGGGGTTCGCACCCGTTCTTTAAGACATTTATACTTGAAGTATCATGGGATCCTTCGACAATGATCAGTAAGAATAAGGAAACCGATATGCTTTACATCTCTGCCTACAGAGATCAATAATTATAATTTTAAGAAAGGAGCAGCGGCTTTATGACCAGAATAAACAAAATATGGCGCTTATTCAAAAAGCACTGGATAACTGTATGGGTAATTGTCGCTGCGGTTTCATTGTGTGGGATATTCGCATACGCTAAGTTTGCAGATAATAAGAACTTTACAAAAAGAGTTATTGCAGCCGACACGGGAAACAAGACATTATTCACTTCAAATTATCTGACAGAAAGCCACTATAAAAACTTCAAAACCGTACCCAAAAGTACAAGTGGTTCAACGTTTTTTGAAATAACCGTATACAATTACGACAGAAACAATCCTTCAACTTTTTACCCAACAGAGATCAACTTTTCTCTTAATGCTTCACTATATAAAAGCAGCGGTACGCAACTATATAATGCCACAAACGATGCAACAGCATTAAATGCTATTCTTGGGAGCGATGTGATAAATATATATAAAGGCTCAAAGACATCGACCCCGATCATAGTCCTTGATAAGGATACGGTAAGTGCTTCCGAGTCTCAGGCACTGGCACCTGAAGAAGGAGAAAAGAGTGCTTCAACAACATACTACATCGAAATGCCTGCATCTGTTATTGATAAAGATGTTTATGTAAAACTTGAAGCAGACCCAACAGCAAATCATTCGGATATTTATGCAATAGATGCATATTTCTATGTTAAAACTAATAGTGTTGATCTGTCGACCGGTTGGAATGTTGACCTCAATGAAAACACATCCGTAACTACACCTGCTGAATATGATGGCTTTAATTTTGTCATTACCGGAAATGGATCAGCAACTAAAACATTATCATGGGATAATACTCTTCTAAGTCCAAACAAGCAGCAGATCGCACAATTATTTGGTATCACTTTAAGTGGAAGTGAATCATCAATATCGATCAGCCTTCCATCGGCAACTGACAATAGCGGTCAATATAACATTCAATTCTATGTTGTCGATGAGAATGCACGAAAAAGAATAGATGGATACACAGATAACGAAAACACGGTTCATGCTCCCATGACTTGGGGACAACTTGAAGCTACTGTTACGCTGAACTGATTTCTTATCCGTTTAGACTCCTTTAAGATAGCGATGGAGTGAGCTATATGAAGAAACTTAATAAAACAACTCACAAAATGAATATATTAAAAAAACGTGCTATAAGTATGATCACAGCCACGGCTCTACTTATGGCTAGTATTCCTATGTCTGAAATATCTGACGGGATTCGTAAACTAAGTGATACTTTTTTCTCGCCGATCACAGCATCTGCATATCAGAAATACAATTGTTATGATTATACTACAATTGATGATGCAACAGGCTATATTAAAATAGGATCATGGCAAAACCTGGCTGACTATTCCAAAGCTTATTATGAAGCAAGCTATGGAACATTCGGAGAAGGTGTTTCTCATCAGAATGATACTATCCTGATAGCTATCGGCAGTGATGCCGGAAACGATGTTGATCTGGCAGGTTTGTATGAGCCAATAGGAAACAGCCTTGAACCTTTCTGTGGTAAAATTGTTTTTGAAGCAGGCTCGCCTAATACATTTAACCTTGATTGTCCTATTTTTGGAGAAGTATATGACAGCGTTGAAATAGTTCAGAGTGATGAAACAACGCCAAAGCAGATCAATATTACCAGAACTCTTGATAAGCCGGGTGTACCGCTTATTGCTAACAAAGTCAAATCAAATGGCGGCGGAGCAGAGTGGAATGTACAGTTTACTATGCTCTCAACGTACTCGACCCGAGTAGTTCAGTACGGTGGCGCAATAGGAGAGATTGAATCCGGCGCATCCTTAAATCTTACATTTGCTAATAATGCGGTTATAGGAGATAATAAAGTTAATCTAAAAACAAATGCTTCTACAGATGACGGCTCTGGATATCCTGTTGATGCAGGAGTTCTTTGCGGCCATCTGGACGGCACTCTTGTTGCCACTTATTCCGGAACAAATTATAATTATTCGGTCACTTCTGAAAACGGTAATGCAGGTGGTCTTGTAGGCTCAATGGGAAGCGGAGCTTCTCTGACAATTAGTGCTACAGCATATACAGACAGCGATTATAGCGGTGTCAACCTTCAGAGAGCTAATGCCTTGGTTGAAGCTGACAATGGGTATGCCGGAGGTATTGTAGGTAGGAATAACGGCGGAACCGTTACAATGAATGTCACAGGCTCTCCGTCAACTTATGATATCAAACAGTTTATCACAGGATCTTCCGGCGCAGGAGGTATCTATGGTTATTATGCTCCTCCGAAGGGAACTACAAATTTTGATGTAACAAAGTTCAACGTTGACTGCAAAGTCGCATCGCTGACAAGTAATGCTGGATATGTCGGCGGAATTATCGGTGAAATGGAGACTGCAGCAAGCAGCACGGTTACTTTCCAAGGTGCGGCAACAGTAACATCCCATAATACAGATCATGACTCGAAAGGTGTAATCTCAAATGCATATGGCGGTTTGATTGGTAAGTATAAGGCAGCATCGACCAGCAATACATTAAATATAAACAGTCTTACTGCGGTTGCGGATAATTCACTTGAGACTGTGATATATGGTGGAGCAATAGGAAAGATCGACAGCGGCTCATATGTTAATTTTGATACATTTACGCTAACAAGTGCAGACGGAAATCTTGCAGGCACGTTTGGCGGAATCGCTGCTGATGCTGAGGGAGCGTATATCTACGCCAAAGATGTTACGATTGGATCAACACTTGAAGGAGGAGCTGCAAGCATCTCCGAATTCACAGGAGGTGGGCTGGTAGGTAAGCTTGGAAATGGTGTGTTGGGAATGACCGGCACGATAGATGTATCAAAGGCTACCCCAACAGCTGCAGATGCAAACGGTCAAATAGTTGGCAGCCGTGACAATGCTTTGATTTATGCAGAAAATATTGCTGCAACTGAGACTGAAGCAGCTTCTTCATGGTCATATACGCCTAACTCATCTAAAGTTGACAATATAGGTTCGTGGGGCGATGTCATGGTGTTCGGTACAAATTTAGCTAAAGCGGATGTGTTTGCCTCTGAGAACGGTCATGTAATATCTTTAAAAGCTGTCAATACTTCTGACATTGACAGTGTGGCTGATTATGCCATCACTTCCATACTTTTTCAGCTCAATCCAAGTAAGAATGCTTTTTTGAGCGGTACGCGCCTTGATGATGACGTATCTTTGACTTTTACTGATGACGTTGATTTGTCTGGAACTGGATTAAGAGGTATAACACGTGATGATGGAGATTCCACAAAAGTAGTGGGTACTACCTATAAGGGAACAGCTACTGGCACATCAGGTAAAACGATCACTTTGGATATAAAAAATGTTGGCGGAAAGCCTGTATACTATCACACATATCTTGGATTGTTTGGTAGAACTCAATCTGCTATCCTTGATACACTTGCTTTAAGCGGAACAATATATGTAGAGAATAATAAAAAAGATAGTGGCATAATGTATGTAGGTGCTGGTGTTGCACAGGCATCGGGTACATTTACTGCATCAAACTGTTCAACTGCTGAATATACAGAAAATGACGGAGTAGAGACCGGTCTTAAACTAAATATAACTGGTGGAAGCCCTGTTCAATGTGGAAGGCTGCTTGGTGATGCACCTGATAAAATTGGGGCAATAACAATTTCTAACGGCGTTTTTGATGGTAAGATCACCGGAACGGCATCTGGTGCTAATACACATTTCGGCGGTGTCATCGGACAGCTTGGTAAGCCTGATGCAAATGTTACTTGGTCTTTTTCCAATTTGTCTATCAAGGGTACGGTTGAAAGTACTGTTTCAACAAAGGCTGATCAGAAAATAGCTGGTGTTATAGCAAGTTTAAATGGTAATAACAAGGCTACTATAAATCTGAGCAACATTTATTATGACGGATTTACACTAAGCGGAACAGCTTCATCTACGCAAGGTGGTCTCTTAGGTTACATTTGGGATAATGCAGATGTCAATATTGCTAATGTTTCTCTTTTTGCGGATTCAGATAGCGATGAAGAAAATGATCTTACGGCAAGTACTGTTGAAGCGAAAGGTGCAGGAGGAGCAGCTGGATTAGTATACCGAGCAACCGGGCATTGGGAAGTCAGCAATGTTGATCTAACAGGCATAATTATGAAAGCTGGTTCAGCTGGCTCAGTCGGTATGATCGTTAACAAAGGAACAGATGGAAGCGGTAATGGTATCTATCTTGTTTTACCATCTGGATATGACTATAAATTGTCATTTGCGGACGGATCGAGTGTTGCTTCAAGTGTTACAGCTAATAAATTTGATGAACTCTGTGCATTTAGTGCTACCAATGGTGCTGTAATGACAAATGGTCAAGGTATCGTTTCGATCAGCTCCACAGGCGGTTTGGTTATGTCATCTACCGCTGCTGACAGCTTAACGTATAAGCCGAGGACAACACAAGGTCAGACAAGAAATCCTAACACAAGGTATTACTACAACCTTGATACAATGGATAAGAGAACAGGAAATGATATTTCAGGGACTCCAGCGATGCAGCTTATGAACTGGGGTCTGTATCACTATGCCTGCTCTAATATTCGAGGTAATTTCGTTAACAGCAATTTGAATCAGGGCTTGACCTATAATATGGCTGGATACAGTTGGTATCCCATTACACTTGATACCTCTGCTCAGATAAGTGGAACATATTGGTTCTATAACAAGGAATTTGAAGGCTGCGAGACTGCCAGCGGAAGTGTGACCAACGGTGTTACATGGTCTTCTCTTGCCAAAACGCAGCATTATATGATGCAGAATGGTCTCTTCTACAATGTAACAAGTAATCTTACTATCGGAGCGGTTACTTTGAAGGGAACGGTCGGTGCTGTAGGTACAGATGGCACAGGTGCGCTTGTGTACGGCACGGTAAACGGTTCTTCCTCAGCTTCAAATGATATTACTGTTATTGACAGTACGGGGACTGGTAGCAGTATTTCTCTTGATGGTATAAAAATCTGGAACTATAAAACTGTATCAGAAAACTATGCTCCTTTGCTTATCAATAAAACAGGAAGTTTTGTAAACTTAAAAATCAGTAATGTTTCTACTACTTCCACTTATGGAGCTGGAGATGAAGCAGCAACAAGTCTGATAGGATATGCCGGAGCAAGTGACACAGATACCTATATTACAGTTGACTTCACCAAAATCAAACTGGATGCAAGAACAGACTCAGGTACGCCTGCACTTTCTGCTCACGGATATCCTACAACTAAATCCATTTTCACCAGAGCAACTCTGCTTGAAAGGCTTGTGGGTGAGTCGGGAACATACACTTACACCTATGATGATGACTGGGGGACGGGAAATCATAACGTTACATATGGCGAAGAAGTGGGATATACAAAGACAAATAAGTCAACCAGCCAGTATCCTGAGCAAGAGCAATGGTATGCGCGAGCATCAACAAGTGCCACAAAATATGCAACAAGCTATTCTGCTGCACCTACTAATGATACAATAACCGACACTGGCTTTGGCAGTTTTCTTCCCTATGTAAAGATCGTAAGCACTGCTGAAAATGTTACAACAGAAAAGCATTATCAGCTCAAGGTTAATCATCAACCTACCGACGTTATAGAAGGTTGTGGAACTTATAATGATCCATATATCCTTAAAACAGAAGCAGATATTGTAAAAATATCAAGATGGATATCAGGTAATGATTTAACAACAGCTAATATTAACGCAAATTTTGGTGATACTTGGTGTGATAATAAGACCGAGCATTCCGTGTATAATGGCTCTTCGAGTGGATTTACAAATGCTGCTGATTCAACAGATACAAGAACAAATGCAGCAATGCGTCAGTATCTTTGTGAAGCGTACTATAAGATAGATCCATTGAGCGGAAACTCTATTACATTATCAGCAAACAGTAACTTTAGAGGCCTTGGCATCAAGGATGCAGGATACAGATTTCGCGGAGTTATTGTGGGCGGAGATAACATCTCAATAATAAACAAAACCGCATTTCCTCTGATTGCATATAGCGAAGGTAGTGTGGTTAAGAACCTCACTATAACAGTAGATACAAGCGACTTATATATAAATAAGGAGAATACTTATAAAGGACAGATTTATTTCAATGGAATGCCAGGAGTATACACCAATTGGAATAATACAAGTGAATTTCCAAGAAATTCGTATGGCTCGGTAATTGCCACGATTGTCGGTGGAGACAATATTATTGATAATGTACAGGTGAATTTAAATAGTGCGAAGTTTTATTTCAATGGTTCAAATGCTCAATATACTGCAATAGGAGGGTATGTTGGTGTTATCATTGATGGTGGACTTGTATTTAGAAATATGTCCGGAAGTATTAGTGGCTTAACGGATAATACCAAAATAACCAACAATCAATCCAAGACCACAGATACTATGATTAACTCCGATAATAATGTTTGGATGTTTGTAAATCCTATTATCGGAAGAGTAATCAATGGATATGCCGTCACAGAGTCCATTGGTGGGTATAAAGCTCGCGAAGCAGATGTAACAATGAAAAACAGCACTGGTGACCATGATGTTGTTAAGAACTATTCTATAACTGACATTGCAACAACCGGAGGTACATTGACTGTAGACAGTTCTGCTAAAACTATTGCAGTTCCGGATTCTCAGGCATTTGTTCTGATGTCCTATATTGTTAACAGCGGAATGGGATCAAATCTTCTTGGTTATAGTGCAACAAGCGGTACAAACTATTTCATGAGAAGACATGCATCATATAGCGATGTCAGATCAACTGCCACGGCTTCAAGTTCTTGCAGTGATTATACCAATTATGCGTCACTCGATTCTTTGTCATCAACACCATATTTGATTTATAAATATGCTGGTGGTAACGCATCAATAGGTAGTGATTCATGGACAGTAAATCTTGCAACTGGCGATAGTTACGATTTATCTGACGGATTTAGGGGGATAGGCAACTTCTTCTATAATGATGATAACTTAAGATTGAATATTTCCGCATTTAACGGAAATGGCTCGACGATAAATCAGAATACTAAGTACTATTATTACAGCTCGGATTGTGCAAACGATTATAGACCATATAATCATCAGAATTCTGGCATAGCTCTTATTAATTGTCTGAATACGAACTGTAGTTTTTCGGATTTAATTTTAACAGGTAGCGTAAAGTGTGATGCAATTCTGAAAGATGCAGATACTGATAATAATTTGGCGGCAGGTGATCATATATACTATAAGACAGAAGTTACAAACAATGATAGACATCTCAGTGCAGCAATGCTGTTAGCTACTGTAAAGGAAAACATATATCCCACTATTGACAGCGTTGCATTACAGAATGTTAATGTGAGAGGTGTGAGACATACTGGCGGTTTAATTGGAAATCTTGTTAAAACAGGTAGTAAAATTGTCAAAATTACAAACGAAGAAGAATATAATTCTTATGGCATTACAGTTCATGGTGCTGGCAGCGTCGCAGGACTGATAGGACGAAATCAGGAGGGACTTGTTCAGGTAGATTTAAATAATTGTCATTTTAATATTGTTGAAATAGTTAGTGAATGTTCCTACAGATATACAGATGCTCATAATACTTCAAATGACAATAAGTCGGATTATAATTATGGTGTAGGTGGCTTTATTGGCATTTGTCGTACAGGTGGAACACCAACCACAGCTAACAAATTCGAAAACATTAAAATAGGAACATCTGAGTCAACAGCAGTAATTCAATGCACAGACGGAGGGACACTGTTTACCGGTGGTGTTATCGGTGTTATTAACAGAGCGAATGTAGATGTTAGTAATTGTGAGTTTTATAATCTATCCGTAGAATCCAATTATGTTTCAGGAGGGTTGGTTGCTGATTGCATTACTGCAAGTACACCTACTGTTAAGAACACTAAGCTTATTAGTAACAAAAACTCTGTTATAAATGCAGCAACATCAAGTGGAGGATTTATTGGAAATACTGATGAGAGAGGCGATGGTGGTGAAACGTTTGTATTAAGAGATTCTGAAATAACTGGATATACAATATCTGGAACGGCAAGTTCAGGAGGTGTCATAGGATACAGAGGTGCAAAAAATGACAATGCTATTCTTCAGATTGAAAATGTTAAAGTCGATGACTGTACAATCAAGAGCAACACTTCTGCCGGAGTAATTGCTGGTGAAATGAAGCATCCTATCCAGGGATATAATATACTTTGTAATGATATTGGTTTCGGTACAGTATCCGGTAGTGGAAGCATCACCAATAACGGCTATATAGTCGGGCTTAATCCAGATAGCAAGAATATTAAACTTGTTGGTTTCTCTCGTCAGGAAGAACTTGAAGAAGGCGAGGACTCCGAAATGATTCAGGATATTGTCGGAAACGGCGGTGTTGGCGCAAACGGCTATGTTATCTTTGCAGATTACAATGGTGTAGTATCAGATCAAGACTGGACAACAGATGTTGATATTGCGACTGGGCTAAGCGAGGTTGCCAAAGCATCTCCTTATGTCAATACTAATCCTAAGACGGAAATAGATGCATCATCAACTCCCAAGTTCCTGACAAGTGACGGTGCAAACCTAACAGCAGTAACTCAGATTATGGACGATATCGAAGATACATCACATCCTGCTGGGTATTATGATATTGCAAGTTCGGTTGAAAGTTCTCTGTCAAACAAGGTATCTTCATTCGTTGATGAAATGGGTACGAAACCAATCTCAATTGGCGGCAGAGATTTCCCTGTTCTTATTGTAGATGATATTAACGAGGTTAATACTACAAAAAGAATAAATGACTATATCGCTTTGCTTACTAATAACGCTTCTGGCAACTTTAACTATGCTTCTACAGCTGACAGTAAGGTGTTTAAAACAGTGATCCACAGATGTACATATGATTCTGACGGAGAAATTCTTACAATTAAACCAGGACAGACGGCAGCATATTCAGATGCATCTGCGTCGAATAATAATTATCCTTCATTAAAGCGTAACTCTCAGCAGTTCTATATGAATGCAAACGATACTGACTCTAAAGAGGAAAACGCACAGTTTACACTTATCGATATTCAGTATCTTGATCCGTCCGAATCCGGGAAAATCGTATATCACCTATACGTTCCTGTTTATGTCAGAAAAGTATTACAGTACGATTTCAATATTCACGTTGATTCAGGTACGACCTACAAGGTGAATACTCCCGCAAATATAACAAAGAACACGTTGCTTGAAAACATTGGAACTCCGATAACCCTGGAATTCGCATTTACCTATGACAGAGATGCCGATGAATGGAAAACTGCTGTAAACGGCGGTGACTCACTTCTCACCAATTATCCCAAAAAGCTTAAGTTTGATAACTCTACTGAAGCTGACGGAACTAAGCCGAATCTGCCTGCGGGAACAAAAATGGTGTTGATAGATTCACAAGATTATTCAAAGCCATATTATCTTGATGATATTTATGCAAATATCGAAGATGGCAATCCTGCGTTCAGAGGCTCTGACAGTGAGAAATACCTTTATCTTAATGGCTTTACTGATGGAACTGAATACTTCTCACCTAAAAACTTCAATGATTTAATGATAGTAACCGTTGTTGAAGATGAGAACGGAACATTAGTAGACAATACAGAGCATCCGAAAGATGGTTATCCTGCAATAGTAACCGATAATTCCGGAGAATCTCTCAACGGAAAGTCATTCAGATATTATTCTGCATCAGATACTTCTTACACCAGGTATTCCGTTTCTTCAATCTCTTTCAAAAACAGCGGAACAAAACTGGTCGAGCATTACTTTGTAAGTATCTACACACCATATTCTGATGCAGATACAGTATTCCACTATTCTATCAGTGCTGGAAAAGATCTTGGCACCGATCCATATCCTTCAAGAGTTACAAAAGCCAGTGAGAACAATGCAGTAAACCTGTTTATGGGAAATATCTATGATCAGGAAATACGTATAAACAGTCAGAGCGTAGGTGGAGTTGACGGTAAACAGATACTAAGCGCTTCCGGCAATGATAATCAGTTGACAGCTGATTTGACCGCTAAGGTTACATTAACACAGTCAGCAAAAGACAATGGTATTAAGACCTATCTCGGTGATCCTACAACAGCACCTGATATTTATGAAAGCCTGTTGATCCAGTTCAATAAGCATACTGCAACCGACAATGATATTGGTATCAAGGGTGTTGAGGATGTAGATGTATCAACTTATACTATCAACGGAACATCTGTAAGAACTCTTAATCCAAGTTGGTCAAAGAGCAATAACATCAAAACAAATCTATCATTTATTGAATTGTCCAATGATCATCCTTTGGCGAGAAACCTGTATAATTCAGATACCGTTACGATCAATGCGGTTGCTACAGTTACTTTCAATAAGGATTCAGGTATTAGTCAGCAATTCTATCCTGAAACGCCTGATACAAGAAGAACAAATCTCATTGCTTTATCAAGGATTTCTTCGGATAGTTCTACTGTAGCCTATAGTAAGGTATCTGTGCAGACAAATAAGATCTGGGATCCGGTTAATGAAGAAGAATCGGAGGATACTTATCAGTATTATACTGAGGATACCGAAGAAGCGATCATAACTCATGAAGCGTTGGAAATGTCAGACGGTCAGCTGCCTCAGCTTGGAATAAATGCAAATGACCCAAATGATCAGAAAAAGCTGCCTTCACCTATACACACGATAGGAACCTACGGTATCGAAAAATGTCCAACATCATGGGAGAATGCAGAATACATTGTTTGTGAGCTTGAATTGAAAACGATCGATAGCAATTATACAAGCAAATTGCCAATTTTCAAGTACATTGAGCCAAGTTCATTCAAGATACTTGACGGTATCACACCAACTTCTATCGTATATCTCGATGGAAGCGGAAACACTGTAACTCCAACGGTAGTTGATGAGGAGACGGTTCTGCCAATCACGACTCACACTATAAGAGTTACCTATACCAAGGCAGCTCTTTCAAATAAGCTCGATGAGGACATCTATCAGATCCCGATAGAATTCAAGGTGTATTCAGGAAGTGCATTTGAGGACGAATCTCTTACATATGCTAATTTTGGTTTGTATCTTTATGTGTATATGCTTGATTCAAGTAAAAATACAATTACTGTTACGACTACGCCAAGCGGAGGAGATTACGTCAAGTATACAAATGCTCGTATTTATCTTGAAAAGGTAGATCCAAGCAAGGCATCATAGTTCCTCTATGAGGGAATCTATTATTTGAGGATAGGTAGCTTATTACGAATATTTAAAACAAAAACGGTCCAGCGGCTATAACAGGTCGCTGGACCTTGGCTTTATTATCGAATATGGCTGCGGTGGGGGGTGTGTCCTTTTGGGGTGTTGACAGTCGTTCCGACGACGCTATGACCCATATCAGCAGACACCGCCACCACATCGACTCCTTCAAAAATGAGGAGCGAGGCATGCAAATGTCGTAGGGAGTGAATGGTTCGGAACGGTATTCCGATACGCTTGCAGTAGCCTTTCAGCCACTCAAAGGGTGTTTGCGGATTCATGGGCGCACCGTTCCACTTGGTGAACAGCCTGTCATGATCCTCCCACTTTGTGCCGAGCTGCTCCGCTTCCTTATCCTGCTCTGCTTTGAACTGCTTCAGCAGATCCATTATCGAGACAGGCATTTTTGAAACTCGCTTTGACTTTCGTGTTTTCGTGGTGTCGGTGTATATGCCTTTCTCTTTCGTGTACTGCGAGGTTCTGCGCACATGGATAAGGCTGTTTTCAAAGTCGATGTCTTTCCACTCAAGACCAAGCATTTCGCTGCGGCGGTAACCGCTGTATATCGAAAGCAGCAGATAGACCTGATATTTGAGCGGCTCGTTTTTCAGATTATCATACAATATTTTGACCTGCTCAATTGTATATATCTGTTTTTCTTCCTGCTCCTGTTTCGGAACAACAACCCTGCGGCACGGATTATCTGTCAGCATACCCATGCGGATTGCGTAGCTGAAAACATCGCTGATAAAGCTGAGATGATGCACTGCAGTCTTGCGTGACAGTGGCTTGCCATTATTCATATTCTTTCCGTTGACGAGCAAGTCGGTCACGAATTTCTGAATGTCACGAGACGTTATTTTATCAAGCCGCTTGTGTCCGATTGCAGGATATACACGCTTTGTTAGCTGTTTCATTCTCGCAAAAGAGGTCGGGCGCAGATTGATCTTAGCGTACTGTTCAAACCATTCTTCTGCAAATTTTTCAAACTTGACCGCCGCTGTGATCTGACCCTTTTTACATTCTTCCTCAAACA
>ERZ842401.1146-NODE-1146-length-38765-cov-5.563214_pt1 | contig 38765 bp, 31 predicted proteins | sample MGYA00521270_ERZ842401 | MGnify/ENA primary metagenome ERZ842401 (study PRJEB31892, sample SAMEA3878208) | bioreactor metagenome | biome: Moose rumen | place: Sweden | collected 2011-10 | study: EMG produced TPA metagenomics assembly of the PRJEB12797 data set...
ACATCGCTGTCAAGACCCCCGACCCCGAGGCAAAACCTAAAGCTGATGAGCCGCTGCCTGGAGTTAAAAACATCATTGGCGTGTCGAGTGGCAAAGGGGGCGTGGGAAAATCAACAGTGGCGTGTAACCTCGCAGTGGCGCTTGCGCAGCAGGGCTACCGTGTGGGATTGCTCGACGCCGACATCTTCGGCCCCTCAATTCCAAAAATGCTGGGTATCGAGGACGAACAACTCTACATGGAGGAGATTGACGGAAAGAAACTTATTGTGCCTGCCGAGAAATATGGCGTGAAGGTGCTGTCCATTGGTTTTGTCATCAGTAAAGACCAGGCAGTGCTGTGGCGCGGAGCGATGGCGAGCAACGCGCTCAAGCAGCTCATCACCGAGGCCAACTGGGGCGAACTCGACTACTTCATCATCGATATGCCTCCTGGCACCAGCGACATTCACCTGACTCTGGTTCAAACTCTTGCCATTACTGGAGCGATAGTTGTCACCACACCGCAAGAGGTGGCACTCGCCGACGCCCGAAAAGGGGTGTCGATGTTCCTGGGCGAGCATGTAAACGTCCCCGTGCTTGGCATCGTAGAGAACATGTCGTGGTTCACTCCTGCCGCTCATCCCGATGAGAAATACTACATCTTCGGACGCGACGGAGGCAAGAACCTCGCCGAGAAGCTAAACGTGAAGCTTCTTGGACAAATTCCTCTTGTGGCAACCATCTGCAAGGGCGGCGATGACGGAGTGCCGGTAATTCTCGAGAACTCCGTTTCGGGAGCGTCGTTCATGAAACTCGCCACCGCCGTGGGCGAAGCAGTTGACCACCGCAACGCCACCCTGCCCCCCACCAAGCGAGTGATAACGCATTAACAAGAGAACAAGAAGACAAGAAGACAAGAGAACAAGAAAACAAGAAGACAAGAGAACAAGAGAACAAGAAAAAATAAGTCCAGTATGTTGCGTTGTCAACGCAACAACAACTAAAAAATCAATAACTAATAACTAAATACTCAAATCTATGAAAAAGATTTTTCTACTCACAGCAATGGCACTGCTTCTGAGCGGTTGCAGCAAAGTGCCCATCTCGGGGCGCAATCAATTGAACCTAGTGTCTGATAGCGAAGTGCTACAATCGAGCCTCGCCTCTTACCGTGAGTACATCAGCAAAGCCCCTAAGTCAACACAGACTGTAAAGAGCGAACAAGTCACACGCGTGGGACGCAAGATTGCCGCCGCCACCGAGGCCTACCTCAACTCGCACGGCATGAGCGACCAGGTGCAGAACTTCGCTTGGGAGTTTAACCTCGTCAAGGACAACCAGCTCAACGCCTTCTGCATGCCTGGCGGCAAAATTGTCGTTTATGAGGGCATCATGAACATCATCTCCAGCGACGACGAGCTCGCCGTGGTGCTCGGCCACGAGGTGGCTCACGCTGTGGCCAAGCACAGCAATGAGCGCCTGAGCCAGCAAAAGGCCCTTGAGTATGGTGGCGCCATCCTCGGAGCCATCACTCAAAATGCCAGCCAGAACACCAGAGCTATCGCCAGCCAGGTGTTTGGACTCGGTGCCAACTATGGCGTGATGCTGCCATTCTCGCGCAAGCATGAGACCGAGGCCGACAACATAGGCCTGGTGCTCATGACCATGGCGGGCTACAACCCCGACTGCGCACTCACCTTCTGGCAGAAGATGAGCGCCGGCAGCACCAACACCAAAGCCGAGTTCCTGAGCACACACCCCAGCGACGCCACACGCATCGCCAACATCCAGCAACAACTGCCCAAGGTGAAGCAAGAGTATGGCGCTTACATCAAAGCCTCAACTCCTGCCGCTTCAACCACTAATACCAATAAGTCATCTAGCAAAAAATCTAGTAAGAAGAAATAATTTTTTAGTAGATACTTAGTGCTCTAAGCACAAAAAATAGTGCAAGTTTTTTCAGGGACTTGCACTAATTTTTTTGAATCTTTTGGGAATAGTTTTCCCAGGTGTTGACTCCTGCCAATCGGTCAAGAGATTTGGGATAAAGCAACGCTAATTTGCATTATCTCACATCATGCTTTGCGCGGTGCAGGCGAGGCTGGCAGTAGGTGGTTTGGTCTTTCTTGACTACCACCTGCTCGCTAATGCTCTCGTAGCCCGGCACTTCGTAGATGAGAGTATATTTTCCTGGCTTGAGATAGAAGAAGCCAAAGAATCCATTCCATTCATTATCAATCTTGTAGTGGCGCACTCTCACGTTGTGGCTGTCGAGCAGATACACTATGCCGCCATTGAGCGGCAGCCACTGGTCGGCGGTGCCTTCTTTGTAAGTGTATAACGGGTGACTGACCACCTCGTCGGCGCTCTTGATGGTACCGGCAATGTAGCCGTGCTTCTCGGGCTTGCCACCAAACCACGCATTGATGCCACGAAAGTGGCGGATGCCCTCCATGCGGCAGTAGTCGCGATTCATCAGGCGCTGACGCTCAGGCTGGTAGCTGTGAAACGACCCTTCCACAAGAAAACTTGGCACCCTGTGCTTGAGCACCGCCAGCCACCCAGTGTAGCCTAGCACATTAGGTGTCCCCGGTGGAGTGCCTCCCATCCAGGAGAGGTCGCCGGCAATGTAGCGGTCGGTCTCTTTCACTGTCCACACCGTGAGGGGGTTGTCATAGACATAGGGGAACGCCACCTTGGCGCGCTCGATGCTCCCCTTGGCATAATCGTTGCCCGTCTCGCCGCGATACATGTAGAGCAGGTAGTTCACCGGCTTGCCGTCGCCACCGCCAGTGGCATTGCTGTGCAGGGCAATGAAATAGTCGGGGTTGATAGAATCTACCTGGCACGCAATCTTCTCGAGCGTGATGAGCTGCTGCTCGCCGTTCTCGTCGCTATAGGTTTCAAAGCGGTCGTTGGCTGTGGCGTTGTTGTCGCCCTCGGCAACCCAGCCGTTGCTCGTGCGCGACATTATCACCCGCGCTCCCGCAGCTTTAAGGCGGTCGCGCAACTCCAGTGCTTTCCACAGGCAAGTCTTGGACTCAAAGAAGCTCATCGTGTCCATCGACTCATAGTTCACTGTAGCGTGCGGACGGTCGTTGACGGTCCATCCCCCATGCCCGGGGTTCACATATATCACTTTACCCTTAAGTCCCGTGGCAGCCGCAGGTGCCAGGGCAAGCAACATGGCGGCAACCAGTGTAATGATGTTTTTCATGGTGCAAAAATAGCGGTTTTTCTCTATAACACGAGGGCATTTCGGCATTTTGTTCAAAAAATAATGTAACTTTGCAACGCATGAAACCTAAACGCATCAAGAAAATATTGACTTGGAGCCTAGTGGTCACGGCACTGCTGGCGGTAGGGGCTATTGTGGCTTCCAGTTTCTATATGCTGCACTTTGCCCTTGAGCCGCAGCGGCGAAGCCACCACGAGGCGATGGAGCGCTTCTACAAGCGCGAGCCGGCGAGCCTCAAGGTGTGGGTCGATTCGCTGGAGCATTGCCATGCGCTGCGCGACACTAGCATCGTCATCGATGGCCGAGGCAAGCTTAACGCGCTATACATCAGGAGCGACAGCTCCTGCAACCGCGTGGCAGTGCTGCTGCACGGATATAACGACCGCGCCGAGTCGATGCTGCACATAGCCTATATCTACCATCACGAGATGGGCTACAACGTGATGCTACCGCACTTCTACGGTCATGGCGAGAGCGACGGCGACCACATCGACATGGGATGGAACGACCGTCTCGACATGCTGCAGTGGATGCAGGTGGCCAACGACATGTTCCGGGGCGACTCGGCACAGTCGCAAATGGTGGTGCACGGCATCTCCATGGGAGCCGCCACTGCCATGTGCATCAGTGGCGAGCAGTGCCCGGGCTATGTGAAATGCTTTGTGGAGGACTGCGGCTACACCAGCGTGTGGGACGAGTTCGGCAGCGAGCTGCGCAACCAGTTTGGGCTGCCACAGTTCCCGCTCATGCACCTCACCAACGCCTTGTGCAAGCTGCGCTACGGCTGGACCTTTGGGCAGGCCTCACCGCTGGAGCAGGTAAAGAAATCTACCCTGCCCATGCTCTTCATCCACGGCGACCGCGACACCTTTGTCCCCTACCACATGCTCGATGAGCTCTACAACGCCAAGACCACTGGCTACAAAGAGAAGTACATAGCTCACGGCACCGAGCACGCCCGGGCCTATACCGACCACCCCGAAGAATACACCCAGCGAGTGAAAAATTTTGTAACCAAGTTTATAAAATAACGGTTCTGTCTGTTGCGATGCCATCGCAACACACAAGACAAAGAACAAGCCCATGCCCACTTTAATCGTCATAACAGGCCCCACAGGAGTGGGAAAGACGGCGGCAGCCATCGAGGTGGCGCGGCACTTGGGCTGCGACATCATCAACGCCGACTCGCGGCAGGTGTTCCGTGGCATTCCCATCGGCACCGCTGCGCCCACACCCGAGGAGCAGGCTCTTGTGCGGCACCATTTTGTGCAGTTCAAGGCTCTTGACGAGTACTACAGCGCCTCGCAGTTTGAGGCCGACGTGATGGCGCTGCTGCCTTCGCTCTTCGAGAAAGGCGACTACGTGGTGATGTGCGGTGGCTCGATGATGTATGTCGATGCCGTGTGCCGTGGCATCGACCCTATCCCCGACATCAGTGACGCGGTGCGACAAGCGGTGAAGAAAGAGTGGCAAGAGCAAGGACTCGAACCGCTGCTCGAGGAACTGCAACGCCTCGACCCTACCTATTATAAGCAAGTCGATAAAATAAACCCCAAACGGGTGGTTCACGCCGTCGAGGTGTGCCGTCAGGCGGGTGTCCCCTACTCCTCGCTGCGCACAGGGCAAGCCAAAGAGCGACCCTTCAACATCATCAAAATTGGTCTAAACATCGAGCGCGAAAGGCTTTTTGACCGCATCAACCGCCGTGTCGATGCCATGATAGAGCAAGGGCTAGAAGCCGAGGCGCGCAGCGTCTATCACCTGCGACACCTCAACTCGCTCAACACCGTGGGTTACAAGGAGATGTTTGCCTATTTCGACGGCACTATGGACCGCCACACCGCCATCGAGCGCATCAAGAAAAACACCCGCGTCTATGCCAAGAAGCAACTCACCTGGTACAAGCGCGACCCCGACATCATCTGGTGCAGTCCAGAAGAATGTATAAAAGACACAATTCGGTTGATAAATGTGTAACTAAATCACATTATTCGGTTGAAAAATGTGATATAAACACACATTTTTCGACTGAATACTGATATTTCCCTTTGTCAATAGAAAAAATTGAATTATCTTTGCAAAAAAAATTATTTGTCATGGAACGAGAGCTGATGCAACAATTAAAACTATGGAAAGCGGGAACAAACCGCAAACCATTAATACTGCAAGGTGCCAGGCAAGTGGGAAAAACTTGGCTCCTAAAAGAATTTGGCAATCAATTTTTTGAAGATTTATGCTACATAAACTTTGAACAAGATCTTACAATGGCAAAGATCTTTGACAGTTCTCTTAAACCCAGTCGCATCATTGAGCAGCTGGAACTCTTCTTTGGAAGAAATATTGTTCCTGAAAAGACTTTGATTATATTTGATGAGGTGCAAGAAGCGCCAAGGGCGCTGACCTCTCTGAAATATTTTGCCGAAGATGCCCCACAATATGCCATAGCTTGTGCCGGGTCTTTGCTTGGTGTGGCTCTGCATCAATACACATCATTTCCTGTGGGAAAAGTTGATTTCCTGCGCTTGGAGCCTATGTCGTTTCACGAGTTCTTGATTGCAAACGGCGAGGCGATGATCGCCAATTATATCGCTAATGGAAACTATGACTTAGATGCGCATTGGACACATTTAATAGAGCTCCTCAAACAATTTATAATCGTGGGAGGCATGCCATCGGCAGTGAAAGAATGGATTGACACTCGCGATTACAATAGGGTTGAGGAAGAATTGCAACGACTGTTGTTGTCTTACAGCAATGATTTCTCAAAGCATGTACCCGATGCTCTTGAAGCCAAAATCAGACACATCTGGCAAAGTATTCCTGCACAACTGGCAAGAGAAAACAAGAAGTTTGTTTATGGCATTGTAAAAGAAGGTGCCAGAGCAAGAGAATATGAGGACGCATTGCTATGGATGAGCGATGCAGGGGTGATAAGACGAACCTACTGCGTGACAAAACCCGATGTACCACTTAAAGCTTACGCCAATCTCTCGGCATTTAAGGTGTTTTTGCTTGACGTTGGGCTACTTAGGGCTTTAGCACGCATCGCACCAGCCACCATACTATATGGCAACCGCATCTTTGAGGAGTTCAAGGGTGCTCTAACCGAACAGTTTGCTCTTCAAGAGCTAACAAACTTGCCGGGAATCGAATCGAGCTATTATTGGACAGCAGCTAAGGCCGAGGTCGATTTTCTTGTTACTGATGGCACCAGTGTATTTCCATTAGAAGTTAAAGCAGGCATCAACACCCATGCCAAGAGTCTTGCCTCATACATTAAGAGCTACAACCCACCAAAGGCTTTCAGAGCAAGCTTGTCACAACCACGCAGCAACAAAGGCCTTATTGACTTCCCGTTGTTTGCTTTTAAGGCTTTGCCTAAACTTTTGCAAAATTCACTACAGCAATGAAACCCATAACTCCCGATAATGCTTACTTGAGGCTTGCCGCGCTGTGCGCGCGTGGTGAGCAGGCCGAGGGCGACTTGCGCAAGAAGCTGCACAGCTGGGGACTGTCGCCAAGTGATGCCGATAGCGTCATAGCGCGGCTCAAGCAGGAGCGTTACCTCGACAACGAGCGATATGCCCGCGCCTACTGCCGTGACAAACTGCGGTTCAACGGCTGGGGACGCATCAAGATAGCCTTCATGCTCCGTGGCAAAGGCATTGAGCAAGAGTTTATTGACAATGCATTCTCCGAGATCGACGAGGAGCAATATGCCGCCATCCTCGACGATGCCCTCGCAGCCAAAGCCAAGACGCTGAACGATAAATCGCCCGAGCAGTTTCGCGCCTCGCTGCTGCGCTTCGCCTCCTCCCGAGGCTTCGAGCCAAGCATCATCTTTCCTGCCATAGAGCGCCTTAGCTCCTCTGTAGGGACAAGGCATGCCTTGTCCGCTGGGTCTGAGGAAGTATGAAAAAACAACCTAATAATGAAGATTAAAGACCTCATAACCAGTGCCGCCGGTGTGTTCATGCCACGCAACTGCTCGGTGTGCGGCAAGCCGCTCGACCTCGACGAGAAGTTCCTGTGCCGCCATTGCCTGATGAACATGCCGCGCACGCATTATGAGGAGATACCATTCAACGCCTTCGACCAGCTCATGGCGGGCAAAGTGCCTGTGGAGCGTTGCGCCAGCTACTTCTTCTACCACAAGAGCGACCCCTATGCCTCTATCCTCCACGACACAAAATACCGCAATATGCCCACCCTGGGACGATGGCTCACCGAGCGCGCCACACGCGAGATGCTGTCCAGCCATTTCTTCGACGGCATCGACGCTATCGTCCCCGTGCCGCTGCACTACACCAAGCTCGCCAGCCGTGGTTACAACCAGAGCCAATATCTTGCCGAGGGAATATCACGAGCCATTGGCATACCAGTGATAAAAGCCTTGAAAGCGACACAAGAGCACTCCACCCAGACCCATAAAGACGCCGCCGAGCGCATGATGAACACCCAGGGAATGTACGCCGCCAATAAACGGCACTGCCGTGGCTTAGACAACAAACACCTGCTCATCGTCGATGACGTGGTAACCACAGGCTCCACCCTGCTAGCCTGCGCCACAGCCCTAAAAACCGCCATCCCCACCGCAAAACTCTCCCTCTTCACCCTCGCCGCAGCACAACTGGAATAGCTATATCTATGCACAATTCACAATGCATAATGCACAATCGTTGAGCCTTGGTTAATAATTCCTGCGCAAGCAGGCTTTGTGGCACCGAGAGGTGCAGCTTTGTGAGAGAACCATGTAAAGTTGAGGCATTTCATTTTTTCTTCAGAAACTTCAGTTCAGTATAAGAAACCAAACATCCACAGTGGTATGCGGCTGCCATGGCCTATCTCAGTGTCATCAATTGCAAGGTAACTGTCAGGGATATCAGCAATTTGGTCAAACGTTTTACGATGCCCCCCAACTTCAAACAAATATTTGTTATCTACGAGAAAGTCACCTTGCTTGGGTAATTTCAGTTCATGTTCAACATTCAGCTGGGAGAAAAAGAAAGTCTCTCGTTCATTGCCCTTATTGGTTCTGGTACACAAGGCATGCATCAAGTTTGAGTTGCCCAAGAAAATCTTGTCAGGTTTATGCAGGTATTTGTAATTCTTAATCTTTGAGGTCAACAACCCAAGTATCATCGCTTTTTCAAGAGCATACAACATACGGAGTCCCAACTCGTTGTTCGTTGAGAGTTCCTTCCACAACTGCGACATGTTAGGTTCAAAAGGAACATGCTCACTGATAATCATCAGCAGTTTACGCACCTTTTGTAAAGTCTCAAAAGAGATTCTCTCAACTGATGGCAAATCAGCATCTATCACTACTGAGACTGTCTCACGCAACCTAATCATGAAATCTTCACCTGCTTCCTGATAAAATGGATAATAACCATGACTGAGGTATGATTCAAATAAAGGAATTATTTTAATGCCTCTAATTATTTGAATGGCAAGATTAACATGATTGCATAACAAGTCTTCAAGAGGGATAGGAGCACATTTAACAATCCCCTCAAAATCAAGATATTCACGAAACGACATTCCATAGAGTGTGTAAATAGTCTGGCGACGAGATAAATCTACTTTTGCATTATCCATAATGAGCAGAGAACTGCTTGTATATACTATGCTCATATCAGGATAATTGTCATATATGTTTTTTAAGCAGACCGACCATTGATCGTAGCGGTGGACCTCATCAAGATAGACTCGCGTGATGCCGTGTTGATAGGCCCAATCTATCAAGTCCATCAATGTGTGTGACACAAACCACAGGTCATCTAAAGAGGCATAGAGTGTTTTATCTATATTTTCATAGTTCTCAACAATATGCTGCAGTAGCATCGTTGTCTTTCCCACACCACGCGCACCCTTGATACCTATCATGCGGGCATCCCAATTTATCTGATTATATAGATAACGCTTGAATCGCAAATCAACTTTCGACACTTTGCGATGATAATTTTCCAATAAGGGTTGTAACTCTATTTGTTCCATTTTTTTCTATATTAACTCAAGTTTCGCAAGTTGTTAACTTGCTCAAAGTTTAATGTTTAGTGGTTAGAGTTTAGAGGATAATCAGTGTGAAAAATTGAAAATTTTGAAAAAAATTTCTTCTCTAAACACTAAACTCTAAACTTCAAGTTTATAAAGTTTTAGAACTTTAGAAACTTGAGTATTTTAAAACCTAATGACCGATTCGGGTTAAAACTGCACAAAGGTAGTGTTTTATATTTTTAAATGCAAATATTTTTGATATTTTTATAGTTTGAAATGTAAAATCTGCCGAAATTTTACAGTTGCAACCTAAATTTATTTTTCCGCAAAAAAGCACAACAAAAACTTGCGAAATTCAAATAATCACATTATCTTTGCACCCGACAAGTTAGCCCAAAGAGGGCGGCGGGTCAAGGGATGTTCTATAAATTGCTTGAGGCATATTATTTTAGATTTTTGAGTAGATTTTGTCTCAAATGTGCGACATAGTAGCGGGCTACAGGTTAAGGATTTGAGGCAAAATATGCCAAAAAGAAAAATAATATGACCAAAACAAAAAAACTCATAATAAGGAATTTAGAGAACATCCCGTCAACATTTTGGTAAAGGACGTTTACTAACGGCGTTATCTTCCGTTCTCTGAATCTCGCAAATTCATAAAACTCCAGAAGATACGGCAACAAGGTAGGCGTCCACGTTGGGTGAATTTTATGCCCTCACGTCACCGTTGAGGCGATGTGATGTAGCATATATATTCAATACTGACGTGGGCTAACTGCGTTGCTTATCCTGGAGTGAGGCAATGCGAGAGCCAGAGGACGGGGTAAGCTAAAGTACAGATTCCCACGTCTTTTTATTTATATAAACCGCCTAAAATCCGAGGAATCTAAAAAGGCAATGAATTGTTTTTATTATGAACAAATTGTTTTTAAGAATCGTTTTTGTGACTTTTGTCACTTTTTCCCTTTCGTCCTGCTATTCGTCATCGGTGCTCGTGGGGGATGCAAGAAAAGATGAACCAATGACGCAGATTTACAAAAAACGTAACACACATCTCATTGGTGGACTTGCCAACATTAACACTGAATTAGAAGCCAATGATATCGTTGGGAACTATTCGGGCTACAAGGTTAACCATAAAATCTCATTCATTGACGGCTTGCTGGGTAGCATAACTGCCAACATCTACACTCCCTCAACAACTACAATTTACGTCCCCACTCGCTTGTTTAACCAACAGAATGGTTATCAACAAAACAATAACAACCAAAACTATAACCAAAATTACAACCAAAATTACAACAATCAACAGAACTACCAGAACAACCAGAACAACCAGCAGCAAAATGACAATGGTGCCGTGCTATTCTATCACACTGTGAAGCAGGGCGAGACAATCCAAAGCATTGCTCAGAGCTACAATGTGACGGTGCGCGATATCATCACATGGAACCAGCTCAACAGCAACACCCTCACTCCCGGGCAGAATATAAAGGTATATGTAAAATAACCCTTACCTGAGCGTGTGTCAAAATGCGCAGTAATGCAAGCTAGGCACAATAATACCACAGCCTCTTATAGCAGCCCTTTTGACTCACGCTCTGCCTTTTTTAGTTTAAAATGATTAACAACCAAAAAACAAACCCTGTATGAAACGCACAATAGTATTTTCCACAATTGCTTTATGTATAGTGGCATTTTCTTCTAATATCACTGCCAATGGCGCTCAAAAGGTAAATAAGAGAAAGGCAAAAACCACAAAGGTCAAGACCACTACTAAAAGCAAATTCACTACCAGCACTAACAACTCTTACTATAGCACCCCTTCCAACAATCCTCAAAGCTCGACATATAAAAGTGTCGCTCCGTCCTACAACTCACAATCGTCAAATGAGACAAGTCGCAATATCGCATCAAGCACTTCGACCTATAACGACGGGAAATACTATCATGTTGTAGCTCAAGGTGAGACAATGCAGTCCATAGCCAACCTCTACGGAGTGTCGCTTAAAGACATTATCGTGTGGAACAATTTGGCTGACAACAACATAAGAATTGGCGACAAGCTATGGATCAAGACTATGGACGCAGAGCCACAGCAAAGCAACAACTACGATTATGAGTTTCAAGATAACTATATAAATAACGACAACAGCACTTTCACCCACACTGTGGCAAGAGGCGAGACCCTTGCATCAATAGCTCAGACCTATGGTGTGACAGTTAAAGACCTCATCTTGTGGAACAACCTGAATGACGACACACTCCGCCCAGGAACACAACTGAGAATTATGACAATGAGCGAGAATTACAGCTCTGTGCCATATAAAGACCTGTCGCAAATTCAAAAAATAACAGAAGAAGAACAAGAAGAAGCTCATGCTGAAAAGACATGGGGAACATGGGTTAAAATAGGCGTCGGAAATTATGCTGGAAAAGGTGCAGGCAAGTTCTTCAAGGAATCATGGCTTATGAGTATGCAAATCGGTGCGAAATACTATGCAATAAAGAATTTACCCATCAGCGCAGGACTTGGTTTTTTTGCAAGTAGCATTGGTGGGTATGGACAGGGAATAGAAGCAGAGCAATATGACATACAACTCCCTTTAAGGGTTGGATATGAGCCTCTAGCAGATAATTTTCAAATTGGCATTCATGCTGGTCCAATTTTTAGCTATGCAATAACCGGAAGCGGAGAATATATGGGAGAAAAGATAAAATGGAGCGAAATGAAGAAAAATATTGATGTTTTCGATGTTCAAGCTAATGTGCTTCTCACAATTGGAATTGGAAACTTTAGGTTATTTGGTGAATTCCTTTATTCAATAATTAGAGAAGGAAAATACTGGATGATAGGTCTTGCTTTTGGACTATAATATGTCTATTTAGTGACTTTTTCGCCTGAGAAGAAGACAACTTATATCGACATCAACAAGAAATAGCCCTAATAATATCTCAAGCTTTATACGGTCGCTCTAATGTGCATGATGTTGTAGCCGTGCTTTTTTGAGCCGACATGGTTACTTCTGCCTTATCAGCGACATTAACTCTTGTGATCACGATATTGACTCATTAGAAAGTCAACTTATTATCAACTCAACAAAAAATTGCAACAACATGAAGAAAACTAAATTTCACTTGCTTTTCACCATCCTGATGATGGCAGTAATCAGCGTTTCACTCACCTCCTGCGGCGACGATAACAACACGATAATTGACGAACCAGACCCATATACTAATACTGACCCAACTCCTGCCGAGTTGAAACAGATGCTCATAGGCACCTGGCTACTTAATAACAGTGACGGCAATTATGAAGCCTATGTTTTCAGAGCTGATGGCACTGGCGAAGTCTATGACATTAAGAACAACAATGTGTCAGAAAGTTGCTCCATGAACTACACTTTTGACACCTCAAAGATGAAAATAAGTATCAATCTGGTGAAGAGCTCTACCATCACCATTAATGTAAAACAGCTAACCAACACAACACTGGTCGATACCAATGATTGGAACTATGTGAAAGTTAATGGTTGGGAGCCACCAATCGATGACTCAGCAAACGAGGCCTTCAAACAAAAACTCATCGGCACATGGGTTTATACTTATAACAAAGACGGGAAGTTAAATTTCCAATCAGTGTATATTTTCAAAGAAGATAACACTGGAATTTATTATGAGGTGGAGTATGATAAGAATAATATCACATCTTCAACATTTACATATTCTGTTGATGCCTCAACTAATAGCATTACAACTATTAAAAATACTATTAATAGCCCAATTACAAAAAAATTAAATGACTTTGAGGCTGATGGCTATCTTAAGTTCGGTGATTGGCACTGGCTGTATTACAGGAACGACAATTGGCAAGTGCCAACGTTTGATGACGGTGATGAATACGCCTATGTTGACCTCGGTTTGCCCAGCGGTACACTATGGGCGACTATGAATGTAGGGGCCAGCAGTCCAGAAGAATATGGCGACTTTTTTGCTTGGGGAGAGGTAATACCAAGAAATTACTTTTCTGCTGATGATTACAAATGGTGCAGTGGATGGGATACTGAAACTCAAAGTTTATACGGCATCACAAAATATTGCACCTCAAGTTTTTACGGAACTATTGACAACAGATTAGAACTTGAACCTGAAGATGATGCTGCCACTGTCAATTGGGGAGAAAAATGGCGTATGCCGTCAATTGATCAGATTAAAGAATTGATAAATGGGTGCACATCTAGTTGGACAACAGTTAATGGAGTCAATGGTAGATTGTTTATCAGTAAGTACAATGGAGTGTCATTGTTTTTTCCTGCAGCGGGATATCGCCAATATTGGAAGACTTATGAAGCTGGAACTTCAGCTTCTTATTGGTCGCGAACACTCTCTGTAAACAATAGCTGTGCTGATGACATGTATATAGATTCAAACGAGATATCAACGGGTCTTGGTTCGTACCGCGAAATTGGCCAAAGCGTCCGGGCTGTGAGAATGCGGTAGATATCAGTGAAATAACAAGCTTTTTTGCACCGTCATGGTTACTTTAATCTTATCAGTGGCATTAACTCATGTGATCACGATATTGACTCATTAGAAAGTCAACTTATTATCAACTCAACAAAAAATTGCAACAACATGAAGAAAACTAAATTTCACTTGCTTTTCACCATCCTGATGATGGCAGTAATCAGCGTTTCACTCACCTCCTGCGGCGACGATAACAACACGATAATTGACGAACCCGGCAATAATGCGACCAGTGAACTACCATCTCAAAACGAGATGGCAAAACTCATTGCGAAGCATGTCAAGGTTAATGCGACATATTTAAATTACTACTGGATTTTTAAGGTGGAATCTACGCTTCACAAAGACTTCCCCAATAGAAGCCTTGAGTTTGGTATTGGACACGGCGACATAAATGGCACAACCACAGTTTCATCGGGTTATCAACTAAATGGCAATCGTAACCAATACTCAAATTATAGTGAATACTATGATTCTAATAATGTTTTTCATGCCGAGCTGAAATGCCCCATTGAGTTTTATTTCATGTTTGGAAAGGACCCTCAAGACATGGAAAGTTTTTCCTTATGTGCCGCATATAATAAAGAACTCCATTTTATTTATGAAAAAGGTGAGAGCAACTGGACCACCGAAGAACGCCAGCGAGTCACAAAATTGAAAAATTATTTAAAAAGATATGAAGATGAGGTGCTTGCCAATTATGACCTTTCTCTTGAAATATGGATGGACAAGCGAAAAAGTTATGTCATAGGATACTATAATAGATAAGCATGACCGCCAAGCAGATAAAAACTCAATCCTTCTTAAACACTCTCAATAGTAATGCTACGCACCGAAGTGCTGACTAATCTGTTTGAGAGTGCACACATCGAAGTCGAGGTGCCATACCGCCTCAATCAGAAAAACTGGGAACCATTCTACAAACCTTTTGCTAAGGTCAGAAAAAGAGTTGAATCCGATTTCTCGCAGTTCACCGACCAGTTCAACATCATGCGAAACTACGCAAAGCAGCACGTAGGATTCTTCACAAGAATCATCAGTAAAGTGAGCGCATTTACTGTATCACAATATTTAAACTTAATTTACAACAGACCCATTGGTAAGATCAAGTATGCGCTAGCTTAATTCCGCCAACGGGTTAATTTTCAAAAACATTTACAACATGAAGAAAACAGATTTAAAGACTTTGCTTGCCATCCTGTTGATGGCAGTAATCAGTGTTTCTCTCACCGCCTGTGGCGACGACAAAAACGATGAGCCTGATACAGATTACTCTTCACTAGTTAAGGGTGTCTGGTGGACTAATGCTGAACTATTCACTGATGACGAAGATGAACCGTGGATAGTCGAGGAGATTAATTTCGCTTCTAGTGGCAAGGTGACCTACATGTACACGGTAGATAATATATGGGGGGTCATTGCCGAAGGCAATTACAGCATTGACGGCAACAAAATCACCGCTAGTTACACTAGCGTGAGCGTTTACGATAAGTACGGGAACTCTGGCACCGTTGTTGGCTTCACCGACAAAAAGCAAAAGACAGTGACCTACACTATCGTCTCGTGCAATGGCCAGAAACTCGTTATAAAGGACGAAAGTCGTGGCATAACTTTAACGTTGACCGACCGCAAGCTTCTGTGACACTCACAATAGACCGATAACATTTGCTACAGTGGGTGTGTCAAGAAGCAAAATGTGAAACATATTGACACACCCACTTGACGATGAGAACAAACCTCATTGTTACTTTAGCCTTATCAGCGACATTAACTCTTGTGATCACAATATTTACTCTCTAGAGACTCATCACATTCAACACATTATCAACTCATTAAAAAACGCAACAACATGAAGAAATCTCAATTAAAAAAACGCAACAACATGAAGAAATCTCAATTGCTTCTCGCCATCCTGATGATAGCGGTAATTAGCGTCACGCTCACCGCCTGCGGCGATGATGATCCAATAGTAGGAACTTGGGTTCATCATGAAGAAGCTACATATATAGAATATGATCATATATTATGTTTCAAGAGTAATGGCACCGGGTATGAGAGACTTGTAGTCTCATCTGATGAGCTTGGTCAAGAAGAAAAGCAATTTGATTTTACCTACTAAATTAGCGGTAATGAAATCACTATTGTCTTTGATGATGAAATAATCACGCAAATGTTTATAATAAGTGGTGACGGGAAGAAATTGACACTCTACAACTTGGAAGATGGTGGCGACTCTGCCACCACCTACACAAAAAAGTAACACATCAAAGCGACGGTTCTTTTGATGTAAAATAGCGTTTTCTTTGACGCAAGAAACGCAAGAACATTTCAATTTAGTCGGAATGTCGAAAAAAAAATCGACATTCCGACTATTTTCGTGACAATCAACCACCAAATCAGGTAGGTTTAAGCACACGAATTAAACTAATTTCAACGAATTTTATTTAATTGATATTCAATTAGTTTTTAATCGTCTTTAATCGTTTGAATATTTGAATCAGCACAAAATGCCACTTTTTAAAGTGCACTCATGATTATTTGGCTACAAAATTACGTTTTTTTGGTTAGGGCAAAATTGATTCTGATTTTTTTAGTCGATTTGCAAAACACTGTGTCTAATGTTGATAGCTAACGAGCATCGAAGATGCTGAATTCTGCTAAAGTATCCCCTCTAAGATGGAGGGAGTAAGTGGGAGTATGATAATCGCAACATATTCAGAATAGGTTTATTGCCATCCCTTTAGTGGCTGTCATGCTTCTCCGTCCATTGGGCACCTGCTCTTTCAGCGTCAATGGGCTGCACAGCATAAGTCAAGTAAACTTGACATTCTGCATTCGGTTTGCGCCATTGGTCTATCTTGATTGACCCACCGGCACCACAAAGCCGGTGGGCTTTCTTTGGTCTTTTAACGCAACCTGCGGACAAATCTGCAACTGTTGAATAAAGGTTATAAAAGGTTATAGAAATTCCTTTTTTCTGGAATTTTATTTTGTGGTTTAATTTTATAATTGTAATTTTGTAATGTGAATGTGAAATAACGATTTTCGACCGATAAAATTAATTATTGTTTTTAAATAAAATACCAATGAAAAAAATCACCTTATTTACAATCGCGTCACTACTGTGTGTATTGGCCTTTGGACAAAATTCCAAGCAGGTTTTGAGAAATGACATTCATTTTGGAAAACATCAAACTGGTTTAAAAGTGCGAGTTGTTGACCGCATTGTTTCGGAGCAAGCAATCAATGCACCCGCCGACCTTGTGAGTGAGACATATAACCTTACAGCCTACGACAACTACTTTGAGGAGTATATTTCACCTCGAGAGGTACAAGTGGGGCGCTATGGCGAGAATGAGGTATATATTCAGGGGTTGAGCGAATTCATGCCTCAGGCATGGGTGAAAGGTACTATCGATGCCAACAACGTAGTTACGGTTCCCGCTACATTGCTGGGCATTATGGAGAGTTTTTACGACATCGAAATAAGTTGTCAACCCACTACATTCGTCTATGACCCTGATGCCGAAAAGTACACCGCCGAAGAGTTCAGTACCGTTGACCAAGATGAATATCCATGGGATATGCTATCAAACTTAGTGTTGACAAAGATTACAGAAGTGGCAGCTACACCTGCCGACCCATCGGTAGCCGACTTCGTGTTCATTGCCTATGTGGAAGAAGATGGCACACCTGTGTATGCAACCTATCCTTATGTGAGTTTTTCGATTCCAGTAGAAGATGTAGATGGCAACCCTCTGTCACAATCCAAACTGAGCTATGTCATTTATATCGAAGATGCCGAAGGTCAGCAGCATGAGTTGACACTTACCACCGACCTTTATACTAACCTGACAGAGGATATTACCGAGATCCCCTATAATTTCACCGACAAGTGGGATATCCTAGCTTGTGGTTTAAGTGTTTATCTGAATCAGGGTTCTGATGAGATTATGTCTTGGAAGAAGATAGGAGTGCAAAGCATCTACCGCGGCATGGGTGAGGAGCGTCGCTCTAATATAGGCTGGTTCAACATCCAAGAGTATCTTGCAGAATTTGGCCTGAACACAGGCATTAGTGACATTGAGGTTTCCAACGACAAGTCAGCAACCTATTTTGACCTTCAGGGCCGTGTTGCCGACAAGAGCCAGAAGGGAATACTTATCATGCAGACTCGTGATGTTAAAGGCAACCTGAAATCCACAAAAGTACTACGCAAGTAAAATCGAGTAGGTTGGGGGGAGACTTGCGGCGCAAGCTGCATGACTGGGGGGGCGTCGCCCGGCGATGCCGACGCCATCATCGCCCGCCTCAAGCGGGAACGCTCCCTCTTCACCCTCGCCGCCGCCCAGCTGGAATAACTTTCCTCAATGCATATTTAGCCACATTCAACACAGCTATTATTAAAACAACCATAACAACATAAACACAACAACCACAACTTTTTGGATTAAATACTCACTATCGCGGTAGATGGCATTGCAGTTCAAAGTACATCAAAGCACATCAAGGAACATCAAAGAAAACATCAAAAGGACGGCTTTTTTGATGTAAAATAGCTTTTCCTTTGACGTAAGAAAAGCAAAAATAATTCAATTTAGTCGGAATGTCGAAAAAAAATCGACATTCCGACTATTTTCGTGACAATCAACCGCCAAATCAGGTAGGTTTAAGCACACGAATTAAACGAATATAAATCCTGATGACCGATTCGGGTTAAACTAAGAAAAACTCCTATAGTGAGTCCACTTTAAAAAATAAAAGCACACGAATTAAACTAATTTCAACGAATTTTATTTAATTGAAGATCAACAAAATGTAATTCGTTTTAATTCGTGTGATTTCACTTTTTCAAATAGAGTCAGTGATTTACATCTCTCCGTAGGGGAGTTTGGCGATAACTTCGCCCATTTTTTGCGCGCCTTCGGTGAGTTTGCCGCCTACCATCGCCCGTAGCATCAGGGGGAGTTCGATGTTTATCTCGGCTATGGCTGCTGTGTGCTCTTCATCGATGGATTCGAGGTTCACCGTCAGTCCGAAGGGTACCGGCGATGACTGTGCCACATATTTCACCAAATTAGGTGCTACACTCTCGCTCACGCTGAGTTTCACAGCTCCCATGGGCGAGTTGATGCTGATGCCGTCCTCCTCAAATTTCAAATTATCAAGATGCTGTCGCGCCTCGTCGGAAATGCGGTCCATGTTTTTCTCCATCTGCTCCTTAAACATGGAAGGGTTGCTCAACTTGCTGTAAATTAATTCAATGTTATGGTCAATAACTACTTTGTCGCTTTTGTAGGTTTCCATTTTTTGTTGTGAATAGTGATTGTATTATATTTTTTTAATCCCCAATCGTCTCGTAGCGCTCAGGAGTCCAGCTTTCGGGGTCATCGTGCCACAGCTCTAGGGTATCGACATCCTCGTCTTTGATGTACTGCGTAGCCAGTGCCGCCTCTATCATGGCGTGATAGTTGGTGAGGGCGATGAGCTTCAGGCCCTCTTCCTTAAAGGTGGCAATCGCCTGCTCGAAATCGTAGGTGAACATCGCCACCATCCCCATCACGTCGCCGCCGGCAAGCTGCATCTCGTGGAGCGCCTTGATGGCATTAGAGCCAGTAGAGACGAGGTCTTCGATAAGCACCACCTTCTGCCCCGGCTCGAAATTGCCCTCGATGAGGTTCTCCAGACCATGATCCTTAGGCACGTCGCGCACATAGACGAACGGCAGTCCCAGCGTGTCGGCAACCAGAGCACCCATCGCTATAGAGCCCATCGCCACACTCGCCACCACCTCGGCTTCGGGGAAATGTTCAAGTATGAGCCTTGAAAGCTCCACCTTTACCAACCGTCGCATATCGGGGTAAGACAGCACTATTTTGTTGTCGTTATAGATTGGCGCGTTCCAGCCGTTGCCCCACACAAAGGGTTGGTCGGGCTGGAGCATGATAGCGTTTATCTTCAGCAATTTCTTTGCCAGTGTCAAATCTAAACTGTCCATTATAATCTACGTTATGAAATTTTGCACAAAAATATAAAAATAACCCCAACACATAAAATAATTCGTCACAAATTATGTGTTTTTATCCATTTTTTGTAATTTTGCAGTGATGAACAAAGAAAAAGCCCATAGAACACGCACACGAATATTAGCCATTTTATCAGTAATGGTGGTGGCGCTACTCGTGGTTCTATGCTATGCCATACCCCTTGGGCAAGACGACTCGCGCAAAACTGGCACGCCACAACGTGTAAAGGTGAGAGGTAGCAGTGCGGGGCTAAACACGTTGTATCGCTTCAAAGACGTGAACGATACCCAGCTTGTTGCCGCACAGCAGTTTGGCATCGTGCCGCTGTGCTCCCGCGACGGCGTTGACAGCATCGCCTCACAGTTGATAAAGATTGAGTCGTCGCACGCCTTCAGGGTCGATAGCCTCACCCACTCGGTGCCCTATCTCACGCCTAGCGCCAGCGAACTGCTCGACATCATCGCTGCCAATTTCCAGACGAAGCTGCAAGAGCATGGCTTTGCGCAATACCAGTTTATCGTCACCTCGCTGCTGCGCACCAGCGACGACGTGCGACGGCTGCGCCGCGTGAACCGCAACGCTGTCAAGAACAGCTGCCACATGTATGGCACCACGTTCGACATCGCCTACAACTGCTTCGAGAAGATTGACAGTATGCCCGACTTCACTGGCAACGATGCCAGCCACAAAGTGCTCATCAACACTCTGGGCGAGACTCTCAAAGAGCTGCGCGACGAGGGCCGCTGCTATGTGAAATTTGAGCGGGGACAGCCCTGCTATCACATCACTACCCGACAATAACGTGGAACGAGAAACGTGGAACGTGGAACGAGGACGCCTTCCACCTTTCACTTCCCACCTTCCACCAAAATATACTAGACTTGAACAATTCAACCATATTACTAACTTTTAAAATCATTTTTTACATGAAAAAGTATTTAGCCGAAATGGTGGGCACTATGGTGCTCGTGTTAATGGGCTGCGGCGTTGCCGTGAGCCTTGGTTGTGACCCAGTTAGCAATATCCCCGCCGTGGTTGGCACAGCCTGCGCCTTTGGTCTGGCGGTAGTTGCTATGGCCTATACCATTGGTGGCATCAGCGGTTGCCACATCAATCCTGCCATCACCCTGGGATGCCTCATCGCAAAGCGCATCAGCGCAAAAGACGCTTGCATGTACATTATTTTCCAAGTGATTGGCGCCTTCATTGGCTCAGCAATCCTGTACTTGCTCACCACCAACAGCGGTCTTGAAGGCACTGGTGCCAACGCTCTGCAACAAGGTGTGGAGGTAACTGGTGGCCTCATCGCCGAGATTGTGTTCACTTGCGTATTTGTTCTCGTAGTGCTTGGTGCCACTGCCAAGACTAATGGCGCCACCAACAACTTCGCTGGCCTCGCCATCGGTCTGTCGCTGATTCTCGTGCACCTGGTGTGCATCCGCTACACTGGCACCTCGGTGAACCCAGCCCGCTCTATCGCTCCCGCTATCTTTGAGGGCGGTGACGCTCTGAACCAGCTCTGGATATTCATCGTTGGTCCATTCGTTGGTGCCGCTCTGGCAGCTGTCATCTGGATGGTGATCGACCCCATCTGCTGCTGCAAGTGCAAGAAAGAGAAAGAGGAGAAAGAAGAGAAGGAAGACTAATCACTTTCCCAAAACACTTACAAAGAATCCCTCGCAACTTGCGGGGGATTTTTTTGATAAATTAGGCGGCACCTAAACAATAAAAAGAATGATTTTATTTTGTATTGTATTCGGTTTGCACTAATTTTGCACCATGAAAGTAAAAATCTTAATAACAATATCTCTTATTTTTGCCGCCTTGATGTTATGGGGCTGCAACAATGAACAGAAACCTGCTCCCAAGCCCAAGGTCTCGAAACTTAAAGGCAAGGCCATAAAAGTGGCGACCGAGGCGGCAAAACGACTGATAGAGACCGACCACACCGACACCCTGGCGATGCAGAACTGCATCCTCGAGGCCAAAGCGCTGGAGGCGGAATTCCAACTTGCCGACGACTCCATCGCCATCGCCAGCTTCAACAAGGCCTACAAGCAATACCTCGAAAAGAACGACCCCGAGCTTGCCAAGGAAATCTTTATCCAACGCCCAAAAGACCTTCCCGAGGGCGCAAAATGGGATGAGTTTGAAGAATTAGTAGAAGATTGATAACCAAATAATTAAATAGCTATGCATAACTACAATTTTTACCTCGACCTTGTAAACAAGGCTATCAATAACATAAACTATCCTAAGCAGCCAGCACATCTCTATGAGCCAATCGCTTACACCATGGGATTGGGAGGCAAACGAGTAAGACCCGTCCTCACCCTGATGACCTGCGAGGCGATGGGCGGTGACCTCTACAAAGCCATCAACGCCGCCCTCGGCATTGAGCTGTTCCACAACTTCACCCTTATCCACGACGACGTGATGGACAATGCCGACGTGCGTCGCGGCAAGCCCACCGTACACAAGCGCTGGAACCAGAACGTGGCGATCCTTAGCGGCGACACCATGCTGCAAATGGCGGCGCAAGCGATGACGCGCGTCGATGCCGACATCGTGCAGCCCTTGATGGAACTCTTCAACGACACCGCCATCAAAGTGTATGAGGGCCAGCAGTATGACATGGACTATGAAACTCGCAACGACGTGACCGTTGAGGAATATATGAAGATGATTCGCCTTAAGACCTCGGTGCTCACCGGCTGCTCCTGCAAGGCTGGAGCTATCGTGGCGCGCGCCGATGAAGAGGATGCCGTGTCAATCTACAACATGGCGGTGAACCTCGGTCTCGCCTTCCAGCTGCAAGACGACTACCTCGACGTGTGGGGCGACCCCGCCACCTTCGGCAAGGAGATTGGCGGCGACATCGTGAATAACAAAAAGACTTTCCTACTCATCAACGCCATTGACCATGCTGCCGGCAACGAAGCAAAAGAGCTTAACCACTGGCTCACCGACAAATACGCTCCCAAGCAGGACAAAATCGAGGCGGTGACTGCACTCTACGAGAGTCTGGGACTTAAAGACCTGGCTCGCAACGCCATCATCAAATACTCTCACCAAGCCCTCGACCTGCTCCACGAGACCAAGATGAAATATGACGCCTACAAGCAATTTGAGGCAGTAATCGAAAGCCTCGTAAACCGAGACCGATAATCAATAGTTCACAGTTTTGTAGGGACAAGGCATGCCTTGTCCGCTAGTTCAGAGTTTTTTCTAGACTTTCTAGATTTACTAGATATTCTAGTGGACGAGGCACGCCTCGTCCTAACTTAACACTTAAAACTTAACACTTATCACTTATAAATGATCGATTCTCACAGCCACATTTATTGCCGCGAGTTCAACGACGACCGTGACCAGGCGATAGCTCGCGCTAAGGCTGCCGGTGTCACCCATATTATCTTGCCCAACGAGAACTTGGAAAGCGTGCAATATGTGGTGGCAACACGAGATGCCTATCCTGGCTACATATCCATTGCGCTAGGGCTGCATCCCGAAGACGTGGATGAGAGCTATCATCAGCAACTTGTTGCACTACGCCCTCTTCTCGACAAATACCATCCCGTGGCTGTGGGAGAGATAGGCACCGACCTCTACTGGGACAAGACCTGGCGTGAGCAACAGATGGAGGCACTCGACACTCAGCTGCACTGGTGCAAAGAACTTGACATCCCGTTCATCATCCACTGCCGTGATGCCCTCGACGAGATATTGAGCGTAATGGACAACTTTGGCGAACCGCTGCCGCAGGGTGTGTTCCACAGCTTCACTGGCACATCGCAGGAGGTGGAGGAAGTGAGAAAACGCGGCGACTTTTACTTTGGCGTGAACGGCATCGTCACTTTCAAGAAGAGCGATGTCAAGGACATTCTGCCGGTGGTGGGACTTGACCGACTGCTGCTCGAGACCGACTCGCCTTACCTCGCTCCAGTGCCGCACCGCGGCAAGCGCAACGAGAGCGCCTTTGTTCCTCATGTGTGCCACTTCATCGCCCAGCACCTCGGAATTAATGACGAAAAAATAGAAGCCGCCACCACGCGCAACGCCATATCGCTCTTTAAACTAAAACTATAATAACACCCCTGCCTCATCAGCTTGTTAGCTTAAAATCATGAGAAACACACTAATAGCCTTTTTTCTGCTGACACTGAGCGCATTCACCGCCCAGGCACTCAATATTCCCAAAGGCACGTTCTATTTCAACAACTCGCTCACGAAATATTCTATAGTGAAATTCGTCTTCGGCAGTTATTCCAATCCCGAGAGTTATGTGATGACGATGACCAACGAGGGCGACAACCTGTGGAGCATCACCATCCCCGAGACGGTGACAGGGATGTACCGATACAGCTTCGCCGAGACCTCGCTCGCCGACGGGCGCTATAATGAGACGTTTCCTAGCCTCAAAGACCGCATCAGCCACACCCTGGGCGAGAAGCGCACCGCCACTAGCGAGCTATCCATCCCCGTGGGATGGGTGTTCACGCCCACCAGCGGCGACAACTGGGCGCAGGGTTCATGGAAACCACGCGGTGAGGCGACATCCTACTCCCGCACCCTGCCGGTGATGTTCATAAACACCGACGGCGCAGTGCCCATCACCTCTAAGGAGGACTATGTCTATGCCGAGTATTATATCGATAACATGGGAATTGACGGAATTGCCAACGTGGGGTCGAAAGACGCTCCTGAACTGATGCAGATAAGAGGTCGCGGCAACTACACCTGGACGGCATTTGACAAGAAGCCCTATCGCCTGAAACTCGACAACAAAATGCCGCTCTTGGGCATGAAGCGCAGCAAGCACTGGGCACTGCTGGCGCATGCCGACGACAATCTGGGGTTCCTGCGCAACACCGTGGGATTTGAACTAAGCCGACGCTTAGGGCTGGCATGGACACCGTCGCAACAGCCCGTTGAGGTGGTGCTGAACGGCGACTACATAGGGCTTTACTTCCTCACCGAGACAATTCGCGTGGAACCCGACCGTGTGAACATCACCGAGCAAGCCAACTACGCAACGAGTCCATTTGCCGTGTCAGGTGGGTGGCTCGTGGAAATCGACAACTATCAGGAAGAGGAACAGATACGCACCATCGAAGGCAACGGCCAGAGTCTATGGGCTACCTACAAGTCGCCCGAGCACCTCAGCGACGAGCAACGCACCTACCTCACAGGACTCATTAACAGTTCCAATGCCGCTATCTACGTCGCCGACAAGACCAACAACGGCTGGGAGAACTATATAGACCCCGATGAGCTGGCACGTTACTATCTTGTTCAGGAGTTGCTCGACGACACCGAGTCGTTTCACGGCAGCTGCTTTTTTCATAAAGAGAACGGCAGCGACACAAAAATCATGTTTGGTCCCGTGTGGGACTTTGGCAACGCCTTTCACCGCGGCACCGACCGTTTTATCTACGACCGCCCGGCGTTCACTCAGACCTGGATTGGCGAGATAGCCAAGTTTCCTCATTTCCAGGAGGTTGTAAAGAAGCACTGGGACCGCTTTGAGTTGCTGCATTACACTGAGATGGACAGCTTTATCGACAGTTTTATTGATAAAATTTACCAAGCGACGATGAGCGACGCAGTGCGGTGGCCACAATATGGCAACGCCGACATCCTCAACGACCGCAACACCTTCAAGAGCTATTTTCACAACAAGCACAGCTGGCTTGCCAACCAGTGGGGAGTGCCCGAGAAAGTGACGGGCGACGTGAACCTCGACGGCGAGGTGACGGCTGCCGACATCACCCTGCTATATGACATATTGCTTGGAAATGTGGCTCTTGACGACAATCTCGCCACACTTGCCGATGTGACCGAAGACGGTGAGATTACCGCCGCCGACGTGACGATGTTATATGACATCTTGCTCGGAAACTACTAATTATATAGTTTTCAACTACTTGAGCTTTCGAATTTTCGAGCATTCGAATTTTCGAGCATTCGAATTTTCGAGCATTCGAGCGGTTAGTCGATTGGTGATGTTTTTCTTGGTATCGTTATCTTCTGCCCCAATTGGATTTTGTCGTTTTTAATTGAGGGATTTGCGTTCTTGATGTCTTGGATGGTGACACCAAATTGCTTGGCGATTTTGTTGAGGCTGTCGCCACGTTTCACCTCGTAGATGATGGGCTTGGAGGCCTCAATTCGTGCCGCCTCCTCTGCCTCGCGCTTCGCCGCCTCCTTAGCGGCGAGTTCGGCAGCTTCCTTTGCTGCCCGCTCAGCTTCCTCTTTGGCTAGTCGCGCCGCTTCCTCTCGAGCTATGCGCTCTGCCTCAAGCTGTTCCACCTGCTCATATTCCTCGGGATAAATAAGCAGCGTGCCAATCTCGTTACCCTTAGTATCGACATATAGGTAGCGCAGCAGCTTGCGCTCATTCTTTGCTGCGGCAAGTAAGAGGTTGAACTTCAGCGCATCAGGAGCCTGACGGAACCAAGCGTCGCGCTTAGTCATTACAAAAGCCGGCACATTCACGCTCTCCTTGGTGATGTAAGGCACTGTGACCTTTAAGGTTAGCGTGGCGGTATCGGGAGCTAGCTCCACGCCGCTCAGGTGCTCGTTGTTACCTATGGGCAGATGATGCCTTGCCACCACTTTTTGGGCGGCTTGCACCATCAGCGAGGTGGCGTGGAGGGGTGTCACATCGGTCTTGCACTTCATCGACCCCACGATGCGACTGATTAGCGACGGGTCGCCCTCACGATGCGCCGTAATCACCAGGAAGGTGCCATATCCAGCGTTAAACGCCAGTGCCTCACACTCGTAGCTGTAGTTGTTGGAGGTTTTCTTAAATCCCACGCCCTGTGCCTCAAAGCCAGCGATTGCTGAGGGATAGACATCGGTGAAATCGCTCGCCGCACGGCAGAAGATGTCCTTTTTTTCTATTACCTGTTTCTTGAGATAGATAGCCGGGTCAAACGCCCCCTCGATGTAGTCGATGCGCGCCAGCTCCAGGGTGGCGCCCTTAGCGTCGAGGCGCGTCACATCCACGCGCGCGCCGTAGGGACGCAGCGCGTCATCATTGGAGAGGAACCAACTGTCGTCGGGGGTGGAAATCGTGAAAAATTCGTTCTCGACCGTGGCGGCAAAGCCCGTCATCGCCACCACAGCCATCATTATCGTGAAAAATCGTCGCATCATGTAATAATAACTGCAAAATGAGAGAATTATTGTGAAGGAGTGCTTCATGAACGCCGTGCTTACGGCGCACTACACCAACAGCCCCCACGCCCGAAAACCAGCTAGCAAAAAAAACAGCGAGCGGCAAACCAGCGAGCAACGCGAGCGGCAAACTACGCAAACGATTGCGCAATTATCTTAATTAGATAATCTTATTATTTTACATTATTAAAAAATAAATTTATTAATTTTGGGTGCTAATTATTACATTTCGTCAATACAAAAATAATTATATAAACCAACCTATTAAAAACAAACTAATTATGAGGAAAATCTACATTACTCTAGCAATGGCGTTGCTCCTGCCGTTGACCACCCTCGCCCAAGGCTGGCCAGCAAACTATGGCGGAGTGATGCTGCAGGGTTTCTTCTGGGACAGTTACAAAGAGACCCCCGACTGTAGCCCCTTTGGACCGTGGCAATACCACCAGTCCAACGACGCTACCGCTACACATCAGCCAGGCTATACCTGGGCAACCATCTATGGTGCCGGCTGGAGCAGTGGTGAGGAATGGCAAGTTCCAGTTACTACATGGACAAGCCTTCTCGCTCACAAAGACGAAATCACCCCCTACATCGACCTGCTGTGGCTGCCACAGAGCGGCTCCACAGTCGCCGACTCCACTATGGTGTATTACACCAGCAACGACAACAGCGGCCGTGGCGGTGTGAGACCGTGGCGCAATGGCCAAACTTGGGGTTACAGCGATGGCTCCACCATCACCAACCCCGACTGTATGGGCTTTGTGCCAGTGTTCTACTTCCATCACGGCTTGTCCTACAACCCCGACGGCACCCCCTGGACCTACACCGACAGTGAGGGTCGCACTTGGACTCCACTCTCCTACTTCGGCACCGAGGCCGAGCTGCGTGAGCTGATCTCGACCTACAAGGCCGAGGGCACCGGAGCCATTGAAGACGTGGTGGCAAACCACCGCGGCGGCTTGGGCACCTGAGCGGGAGACAAATACTCCATTGAGTTCCCCACCGAGTACTACAAAGGCACCTACTGCCCCGAGGGCGAGTATATCTCTTGGACCAGCGACGACGTGTGCAGCGACGACGAGAGCGGACGCGGCACTGGTAACGCCGACTGCGGCGGCAAGGGCGAGTGGGCACGCGACATCGACCACCACAGTGCCGCCACCCAGCAAAAGGTCATCAAGTTCCTCGACTTCCTGAAGAACGACCTCGGCTATATCGGCTTCCGCTATGACTACGCTATGGGCTTCGAGGAGAAGCACTTCGCCGAGTACAACACCACCCTGCGCCCCACCTTCAGCGTGGGCGAATACTGGGGCTCTAAGGGCGACATCTCCAACTGGATCCACAAGACCTACATGGAGGGCACCTACCAGAGCGCCGCTTTCGACTTCCCCTTGCAGAGCGACATCCGCGAGGCGTTCAACTACGGCAACTACCGCTATCTCGACAACTCGGGTCTTATCAGCGACCCCGTGCTCAAGCGCTATGCCGTGACCTTCCTCGACAACCACGACACCTTCAAGGACCTGCCAACCGACGGCTCTAACTACAACTGGAGCAACGGCAAGGCCTACCAGCACCGTGTGGAGAAGAACATCGTCGAGGCCAACGCCTTCATCCTGGCGATGCCCGGCACCCCCTGCTTGTTCTATCCCCACTTCATGCACCCACAGTGGCACGAGACCCTGTGCCTGCTCATCAAGGCGCGTCGCACCGCCGGTCTCACCAACGAGAGTGAGCGCTCGGCTGCCGTGCTCAAGGGCGACAACGGCATCCAGTGGGTTGTGACCGGCACCAACGGTCAGGTGTGCTTCCAGCTGGGCGACGCCGTGAGCGAAGGCTGCCCCGACGGCTTCACCACCGTTTGGGAGAGCGATCCCGACGCGAATGACTACCGTGTGGCACGCTACAGCATCACCAGCAGCCTCTACGACCAGATTGACAAGAACGAGAAGAAGAACCTCATCAACGGCTACCCCGTTATCGACCGCAACAGCTGCACCTTCAGTGGCTCTATCACTGTTAACGTAAAGCCTTCGACCGAGGGTTGCACGCTGGTTTACACCACCGACGGCACGATGCCCAACGACAAAAGCGCAACCATCACCGAGGAGACCGCTCTCACCTTTACCGACAACACCACCCTCAAGGTGGGCGTGAAGGTTGACGACAACGTTCCCACCTCATCGGTAGTTACACGCCAGTATGTGAAGACCGCCACCGAGAGCGACAAGATCAACTTCTATGTCAATGACAACAACGCTCCTTACTTCTATGTATATTACTACGACAACAACGGCAATAAACATGAGCCGCTCGGCGCTTGGAGCGGTTATCTGGCTTACGAGCAGGTTCAAGTGGGTGGCATCAACTGGTGGCATGTGCAGATGGACAAGCCCGAGTATCCTGTTAGCCTGATTATCAACTGGGATGGAAGCCAAACTCCCGACATCACCGGCATCACCAGCGACGTGTTCTACACCGTGCAGGACGGTCAGCCCAACGACGTGACCGGCACTTATATGCCAATGATGGAAAATCCCGACCTGACAATCGACAAGCCCACCGGCAGCTATGAGGGCAGTGTATCGGCAAAGGTCATCTCTTCTTATAGCGCCGCAACCATCGTCTATACCACCGACGGCACTGAGCCTACCGCCAGCAGCCCGACTATTGCCAGCGGCAGCACAGTGACCTTCAACACCGACGGCAACCACTACCTGCGCGCCGCCATACTCAAGGACGGCGAGGTTATCAACCAGGTGGCTCGCAGCTACTATATCACCAACGGACAAGGCGGAGGCGTTAACATCTACGTCAAGAACATGACTACCGGCGATGCGCCTCATATCCACGCTTGGGATGGCAACGGCAACGCAATGGCATCTATCGACTTTGACGGCGGCGGCGAGACACTCACCGAGACCGTGGAGAACTGCGGACAGACCTGGTACAAGCGTCACTTCGACGCAGTGCCCTCGGGCATCCTCTTCATGCTCACCGGACGCAAAGACATGACCGCCAACATCACCTATCTTGAGGACGGTAAGGACTACTACTTCTACTACTATCCCGGCGCACACTTCGGCGACAGCGGCTTCCAGCCCGGCTACATCGACGTGACCGCCGACAGCAGGCACACTGCCGACGTGAACGCCATCACCGTGTTCATGTACAACAACGGCAACGATGACTGGAGCAACGGCATCAAGCTCTATCCTTACGCCAACGACAGCCAGATATTCTGGAACTGGGACGGCTCGTGGGCAGAGAGCGCATTCCCGACCACCACACTCGGAGGTCAGAGCTGGTACTACTGCACATTCCTCGGCATGGACGAAATTGGCGCGATCCTCTACAACGGCGCCAACAGCAATGAGCGCTTCGAGGTTTCAAAAACCGACACCGACTTGTTCATGAAGTTCCCCTACGACAACAACAACTGGTCAACCGGCCAAGACCTCACCGGGGATTACGCCCAATACCTGCCTGAGGTGGAGAAACCCGAGGAGGGAGCAGTGACACCCGTTGAAGAGACCATCATTCCGTTGTGCGCCACCGCAATGGACGACTGCCTGTACTTCTACTTCGAGAACAGCAGCTTCGGCTCGCCTTACGCTTGGGTTTACAGCGGCACCAACACCTATGGCGAGCACGGATGGCCCGGTGAGGCGCTCATCGACGTGGTGGGCACAGCACCAAGCGGAAACCTCGTTTACCGCTGGACTTATAGCGACGCCAGCAGCCATCCAAGCGACATCATCTTCAGCAATAAGGGTGATGACCAAACCGATCATTTCGAGTTTGTCAATGGCGGCTACTACACCACCGACGGCTTGATTGGCACGGCCCACGAGGACATCATGACCCTGGCACAGATTATCGAGAACGGCAAGGTTGGTGAAGAATACATCATCAGCAACGACATCACCGCAGTGATCACCGTCAACCGTAAGGATGACGTCCGCGTCTTCGCCAAGGATGCCGACGGCGACGCGCTGATGCCATCAATCAACAGCGAGAACAAGCCTATACCCGAGGTAATGCAAGGCTGGGTCTTCGACCAGAGCAACTGGGTAGAGTTCATTCTTCCTGGCGAGAGCGACTTTACTCTCGACGACATGAGCCTCTTTAGCCAGACGGTAGTCGGTAAGCTCGTTAATAACAATCCTCCAACAATTGAGTTGGTTGCCAACCCAATTCCTGACCAGCAGATGAACTATACTCCCAACAACTACCTTGCCATCAACTATGACAACATGCATAACGGCGGCGAGTACTTCTTCGTGAAACCTAAGGATCAGGAGTACAACATCATCAAGTATGCCGTTTACCACGAAGGCAATCTCACGATGGCCAACACCGAAGGCGAGAACGCTTGGGACATTCCGCTCGAGGGTTCTGTTGCTTTGGCAAGCGAGCAGCCTTACTACCATGGCGGCGAATTTGAAGAACTGTTTGAGGACTATGGAATCTACGACGTTCAGGCTATCGCAATCAACAGAATGGGCTCAAGGAAGATGTCGGTAACTGTGATCGACGCTACCAAGATCGGGCAGCTCGGTTACTCGCTCGCCTATGTGCTGGAGAACGGCGTGGACGGCACCGAATACACCATCACCGACAAGCTCGCGGTGGCTGCCGTGGCAATGAACGAGGAATACCCCTACGCCTTCCTCACCGACGGCAACGACAACTGGATCAAGGTGGTCTTCAACGAGGAGAGCATGGACGCTATCATCGGCAGCTTCATGGAGCAGAAGGCCATCAAGGGCTGCAGCCTCAGGGGCACACTCAGCGACAGCAACCTCAATCCTTACCTCACTCTCACCGCTGTGCCCTCTGTTATGGAGTATGATGAGGTATATTATGACATCGAGACCGTGAACCTCGGCGAGCCGTTCACCCTCAAGCCCAACCAGGTGATTGAGGTGACCGGATACTGGAACGCTGCCGACGGAGCACTGCGCGCCTACGCTCCCTCCAACGCCATTCAGGGTCAGAGCCTCACGCTCAACACCGCCTGGGCAGGTAGCGACATCTCGCTCATCGACGGCACACGCTACACCGTGAGCGCAGCTATCACCCTCAAGGAGCCATGGCAGTCACAGCCTAAGGGCGTCAACATGATGGACTATGACTACGACTTCCAGAACTACCTTGCCAACGCTCTCGACGAGCCTACCACCAACATCCCCACTGGTGTTGAGAACCTCAAGCTCGACAACATCAAGAGCGTGCGCTACATCAATGCCGCTGGTATCGAGAGCGCTACTCCGTTCAAGGGAGTGAACATCGTGATAATGGAAATGACCGACGGCTCACAGAAGATTGTGAAAAAGCTGTTCTAATGCAGAATGTGTAACAAGTCGGAGACTTGACGATGTGCGAAACACATTGTGCGTTACAGCTCGCAGAGCAGGAGCGCACTATGTGACACAATAATGCACAATGCAGAATCCTTAAAAGCTTGGCACGGACTTCGTGCCAAGCTTTTTTTGTTTTTGTTGATAAAATTGCGGTTTTGGTAGGTGGACAATGCCTATTAACATCTTTTTGAAATAAATGACAAAAATACATGCCCTTTTTTATAAATAGGTATAAGAAAAAAAATTACCTTTGCACCGTGAAACTGTTTTTTGTCACAGTTTTTTGACATAAGAACAAAAGAAACATAATAAAAACATCAACGAGAATATGTAACCTATGTTCTTATGTCTAAATAATAAATAAGAAAACATGCTAAAAGATGACTATATAGCTTTGTTACAACAGCATGCCGACGAGATGCGCGACAATTATGGCCTGCGCTCCATGACCATGTTTGGCTCTATGGCACGAGGTGATAGCACCGACACAAGCGACGTTGACCTCTGTGTGGACATGGAACCCAAAATTACTGCTATTGTGAAACTTAAAGAGTTTCTTGAAAAACTGCTCAACCGCTCGGTTGATATAGTGAGAATGCACAAGCACATCAACCCTTTCCTGCTTAAAGAAATCGAAAAAGATGGAACTCTCATTTTCTGATGACATACGAGAGCAAGTGCTTATGCTTTTCACTCAAATCAATGAAGCCATTGACAAGTTGATTGACTGGAACAGTGACATTGAGAGTGAAGACGATTATTATAACTCCAACTCGGGCACTCAAAAACTTGCAGCAAGTTGCATGATGATTGAAGCGATTGGAGAAACTATTAATCGCATTGACAAGATTACAGAAAAACAATTGCTCCAAAAAAGACCCGAAATTCCATGGGGAGCTATTATCGGTATAAGAAACCACATAGCTCATGGATGATATTTTAACATAGATGCAGGAATCGTGTTTGATGTGATAAAAAACAATTTGCAAGACCTTAAAAAGGCTGTAATGTTCTTTTTAGAAGAACATAAAGAATGATTCAAGAAGATTAATTAAATATATTTTTACTAACTACTAAACATTTCATGCGTATGAAAAAATTACTAACATTTTTAACACTGCTCACACTCTCAATAGGAGTAGGATGGGCAGCTAACACAACGGTAACTTTTACGTTTTCATCGTTTTATTCATCAAATACCGTTCTTGATGGAGTTTCAATAGATGGAACAGATGTGTCTTTAGTGTTCAATAAGCGAGATGGAGGCACTGCAACTCAGTATTATACAAATGGCGAGGCCGTTCGTTGGTATGGAGGAGGAACATTAACAGTTTCTTCTGCAACAAAAACTATTTCAAAAATTGTCATAGTCTTTACTCAAACAGCAAATAGTATTTCCGTAAACAATGGCACTTACGATGCTTCATCTTCTTCTAATACAGGAACATGGACTGGAAGTGCATCAAGTGTTATATTCACTCAAAGCGGAACAAGTGGGCATTGTAGGATTTCTTCAATCGCTGTTACATACTCTGATGGCGGCTCAACCGTCGAGACCGTAGCCACTCCCACATTCTCTCCGGCAGAAGGCACTTACTCCTCTGCTCAGAATGTGACCATCAGCTGCACAACTAGCGGAGCTACCATCCACTACACCACCGATGGCAACACTCCAACCACAAGTTCACCAACTTACAGCAGTGCAATCCCTGTTAGCGAGACCACTACTATCAAGGCTATTGCAGTTAAGAGTGGCATGAACAACAGTGATGTTGCTAGTGCAACTTATACTATTGAAACACCTCAACCCTCTGGTCCAACCACCTTCGAGCGCATCACCAGCGCTGATGACCTTGAGGCGGGGAAACGTTACCTAATTGTTTACGAAGGAACTCCTGCAGTTTTAGGAGCCATATCAAACACAAGCACTAAATACGGCACGAGTGTTACTGGTTCTAACAATTTCACTTTAAGTAATGGTGTTATCACGCTAACCGATAACACAAGTGCAGAAGTGCTAACTCTCGGAGGTGAAACTAATGAATGGACTTTTCAAATAGGAGATGAATATCTCTACTGGAGCAGTGGAAATTCTCTAGCCTCTAATAGCAATGTTTCAACAAACTCCCAATGGCGTATTGAATTTAGTAATGGCAGCCCGTCAATAATTAATCTAAATTCTTATAATAGCGATAAGGACAGATATATTAAGTATAATACAGGTAGCCCACGTTTTGCTTGTTATGAAAGCGGCCAACAAGCCATTCAGCTCTACAAAGAGGTAGAATCAACCACAAGCGATAACTTGTACCTCATTGGTAGATATATGAACAGCCAGACTGGTGACACTGAAGACGGTTGGGAGCTTACTGATGGTCCACAGTTCACTTACAGCAACTCTGCTGGCACTTACGCTGTTGACGCTTATTTCGACCTTGCCGACCGCGGCTACTTCCAATTTGTAGAGGGTCTGTCAACTGACGGAAATTGGAGCACTCTTACCGGCAGGTATTATGCTTCAGGTAGCAGTGATGTAGCTGTTGATACTTATGATATGGATGGTACCGTGCCATTGTATTTCACCAACAGCACAGACTACAGTCCAGGTCAATATGCTTTCTCTGTTCCCGCCGGCTTATATACTATTGTGGTTGACAAGGCCAACTGGCAGATCTATGTAACCCAGAAGGCTGTGACCATGACTATCAGCCCCAACAGCGCCACATTCGATAACACCAAGAATGTGACCCTGGCTTCTAACCTGACTGACCTAGGCGGTAAGATTTACTACACTACTGATGGCACAACTCCAAGTGCGACAAATGGCACTGAGTACACCGGCACCATCACCCTTGATGCCACTACAACCATCAAAGCCATCGCTATCTTGAACCACATTCAGAGCGAGGTAGTTGAGAAAACCTATACCAAGACTCCCGCAGCTCCGGTAATCACTCCTGCAAGCTGCACATTTAATGAGCCACTTACCGTGTCTATCACCGCCGAGAGTGGAGCCACCATCTACTACACCACCGATGGCAGCACTCCAACCAACGAATCAACTCAGTACACTGGTTCATTCACAGTAAGCACTACCACTACCGTTAAGGCAAGAGCTTACGTTGGCGAAGCTTACAGCAACGTAGCTGAGGCAACCTATACCTACAGCAACGTCACCCCCAGCACCGGCGACTTCGAGCTCGTGACCAGCGCAGACCAGCTCGTTGCAGGTAATGAGTATATTATCATGTCTTATGATAGTAGCACTGATTATGCTATGGGTTCTATCAGTAACACAAGAGGCAACCCTGTTACCGACTTTACATTAACTGGCACTTTAGGCGCAAGTGGAAGCAAAGTTTCTGCCGGCACTACAGTTAATGTTCTCACTCTCGGTGGCACAACAGGTGCTTGGACTTTCAAGCAGGCGGATGACCAATACATTACCACTGAGAAAAGTGGAACTGGAATTTCTACAGGTTCAGCTTGTAACCTTGTGATTACTATTGGCAGTGATTATGCAGCTAATATTCAGAACAGCGAAACCTCTGACACACGTCAAATCCGTTATGCAACTGCTGGATATTTCCGCAATTATGGCACATCTCAAGCCAACACAAACGAGGTTTACCTCTACACCCGCGCAAGCAATGCTGTTCAGCCCCCAGTATTCTCGCCTGTTCCTGGCATCTACAATGTAGATATCGCTGTAACCATCTCTTGCGCTACCGATGGCGCCACTATTTACTACACCACCGATGGCAGCGAGCCAAGCGCAGCCAATGGCACTGAGTACACTGGTGAGATGGTAGTAAGCGAGAGCACCACCTTCAAGGCTATCGCCATTAAGGACAACAACGCCAGCAGCGTGGTAACCGCAGCTTATACTATCCAGAAATCCACCGACATCGAGACTGTAACTTTGACCTATAGCGAACCTTTCACCGCTGGCATTGGAAGTTTCACCATCAACAACGAGAGCGGCTTCTCACCAGTATGGTCACTCGACGGCAACTATGGCGTTAAGGGTACTTCTTACAGCAACGGCACCAACCATGCAGCTACCAGCCGCCTGATTTCTCCAATCATCGACATGACCGATGCTGTTCAGCCAGAGCTGAGCTTCAGCCACCAGATCAACAAGTATTTCGATGATGTGACCACTCAGTGTACCGTTTGGATTCGTGAGACCACCGATGGCACCAGCGGAACTTGGGAACAAATTCCTATCACCTTCAGCGACCCAGTTGCTGCCGGCGGTTGGACCAACGACGTTGTTGACATCGACCTTACTGACATCAATGGCGTAAGCTATGCCGACAAGAAAGTTCAGATCTCGTTCCTCTACACCAACCCAACTGCTGGCACTGGCGCCGGCACTTGGGAGATTCAGAACTTCGTGGTAGCCGACAACAGCGAGTACCTCATGGTTAACAACATCGCAGAGTTCCTCGCTCTCGAGAATGGCACTAAGGCTAAGTTCAAGAATCCTGTTACCGTGCTCTATGACTATGCTCAGTACAGCAGCAACAGTTACCATGAGTATATATGGGTTAAGGACGAGAGCGGCTACATGCAGTTCTATATCATTCCCACCCTCAACAGTGACGAGAACAGCGGCAAGGACGGCAAGGCAGCCTACTATGAGAACGGCGACATCATTCCCGCTGGATTTGTAGTTACAAAGAACTATTACGAGAACGGCAAGTATGTTCAAGCTTATTCAACCGACGCTCTGAACGCCGGCTTTGAGCAAGCTACCCAGAAGGGCCTCGCCGATCCCGAGTTCATGGAATTCTCTACTCTTAACGCACTTGACGCAAGCAATGACGATGATGTTGCCACTTGGTGCAACCACTACATCACTCTTGAGAAGATTAAAGTGACAAGCTTAAGCAAGAACTTCAACTTCAAGGATGAAAATGGTACCCAAAACGCCTGTGTTGGTTACAACAAGTACAACGGCGACGGCTCATTGCTCAAAGACGGTGTGACAAGTGCAGATGTTGATATGTCAACACTTGACCTCACCAAGTTCTACAACGCTAAGGGTATCATTCAGCTGTGGCAAGGTGGCTGGGAGTTCATGCCTATTGAGTTCACCGAGTGGCAGGCCGAGGAGGTTACCCTGCGCAAGCTCTGCCAGGATGGTGTAACTACTGCTGGTCAAAATGAGTACACCATCAGCAACAACCTGCTGGGTGTGTATGCTTACCACGATGATGATTTGGATGCTGACGTGTTGTGGGTTAAGGACGACACAGGCCAATCGATTTGGCTTGCAGCCCCCGATGAAACATATAAGGACAACTTCGCTATTGAGTTTGAAGCTCTTCTTGATGATGACGATAATGTAGTCATTCCAGCTAACACACGTCTCGAGCAGCAGTATTATGACCAAAGCAACTGGTGTCAGCTAATCCTCACCAGTGGCAACGGAAGTGCCTTCGTGAACAAGATCATCAAGGGCGGTTCTATTGAGGGAAAATTCACTAATAAAACCAACCCAACCATGACTGGTGTAGCACTCGTTTCGGAAGGTGAAAATAGCGCAATCTATGCTGATGGCAGCTACAATCCTAACTACTACATTGCCGCAAACTTCTACGGCAACCAGTCTTGCAATACCGACATGCATGGCCAGGAAGGTCATGGCGACTACTTCTTCATGACTCCCAAGCCACAGGAATATGCGACAATTGTATGGGCAGTATGGGATGGTCAGAAGATGAGTATGCCATCTAAACAGGATGGTAACAGCCATGAACTTGAAGGCGAGTTCTCTATAGATTTGAGCATGAACCAATATGTGAAATCGACTAGCGGACTGCCAGCAGGTGATTATAGCTTCCATGCTATCATCCGCAAGGCAGAGAGCGGTTCAAAGGCAGCTGATGACTATATGGTATATCCTACCGATCTTGACCCGGATAACAACCCATCTACCGCTATCAATAAAGTGGAGACCGGCAACGGCGTGGTGAAGAGCGTGAAGTATGTGAATGTAGCCGGCATGGTAAGTGACACCCCATTCCAGGGCGTGAACATCGTGGTTACCGAATATACCGACGGCACCCGCACCGCCACCAAGATGCTCAAGAAGTAATCAGTTTTCAGTTACCAGTTTTCAGTTACTGAAAGCTCTATATTAAAATAAGGTGCTCGCCCAAGCAAGGGCGGGCACTTTTTTGCGCCTTGCCTTTTGCCCGCCTGCGCCACTCGCTTTCCTTGAGACCCCTCTCTTTGCCTCTTGCTTTCCTTGAGGCTCCTCGCTTTGCCTCTTGATTTCCATGAGGCTCCTCGCTTTGCCTCTTGCTTTCCTTGAGGCCCCTCGAACGCCGCGCTTGCGGCGCACTACACCAACAACCCCCACGCCACTTTTTTCCCTCACCTCTCCACTCTCCACCCTCCACCCTCCACTCTCCACTCTCCACTCTC
>ERZ842401.1148-NODE-1148-length-38735-cov-9.685858_pt1 | contig 38735 bp, 37 predicted proteins | sample MGYA00521270_ERZ842401 | MGnify/ENA primary metagenome ERZ842401 (study PRJEB31892, sample SAMEA3878208) | bioreactor metagenome | biome: Moose rumen | place: Sweden | collected 2011-10 | study: EMG produced TPA metagenomics assembly of the PRJEB12797 data set...
GACTTATAAGCTCGCTTATAGAGGATTAATATATTAAAGTGATACATAAAAGTCTGAAAGACTTAACTGGCCTCGGAGGGGTTTTTGTAGTTTTTGTTTAAAATCTTAAACCTTGAATCTTGAAAACTTAATGCTTAAAGCTTAAAGGTAGAGGGAGAGCCCCGAAGGGCTCATCCCGACTAGCCTTCTTCTACGCCGCCGCTGTTATTGCCGCCACCGCCGTTGTTGTCAGAACCGCCGCCCTGGTTAGTGTTGTCGCCAGTGTTAGTGCCAGTGTTAGTGCCGCCCTGGTTTTCGTTTTCGTCCTCAACTTCTGCGTCGTCATCGGAGGTGACGCGCTTGACGACTTCACCGTTGCGGTCGTAGCAGGTGATGCTGACAGAGGTCTGCTTGAGCTCATTCTTCAGGTCCACAGAAGGAGTGAACACTATGCGACGTGATGTGATGAGCTTGGTTGCCACGTCGTTCACGTCAGCGACGCTTTCAGAGCGCAGTCCGAAGCGCATGGTGCCGAGTCCGGGCAGTGCCACAGAGTGACCTTCGGTTGCCCATGCCTTGATTACCTCACCTGCTGCGTCCCAGCATGCTGCCATCACGCCCTTTGCCACGCCAGAGCGCAGAGCAGCCTCGGAGATTACCTTGCTGTCAGTGAGCTTGTTGTAGAGTTCAGGCTTCAGGACATAGCGATAGCCCAGTGAATTACCATTCTTGTCAGAAAAATGACTGAGGTCAGTCTCGATTGCTTTTACTTTGATAGACATAGTTGTTAGTTGTTAGTTGTTAGTTGTTAGTGGCGCAGGGAGTTTTTGTTCCAAGCGCCTGGAGATGATTTCTGCCGCGCGCAAAGCATTTTCAAATCCATTGCAAAGGTACTGCTTTTTCATTGCATATCAAAATTTTTGCCTTCCAATTGGGCCGATTTTCAGCACCAATTCGAGCGATTTCTGACACGCCGTTTTGAGTCCGTGACGAATGACGAATGACAGTTTTTTTCAAAGCGGTGGAATTATGGTTTAGTATATATATATATATATAATACTAACTCTCTTTTTCTCTCATTTTCATTAACTGTCATCTGTCATAACTGTCATTTTCTCCACGCTCTATCCCAAGACAGGTAGAACATCGTTCTTGAGGAATGATAATAAATCTATTGATTTATTGGCTCTTTTTATTGTAGTAGGTCTATGGCTTCGAGGATTTTGTGCATTTTATCGTATTTTAGATTAAGTTTTATGCATTATTTGATGCTGTACTGCATAAAAAAGTACGTTTTTTGTGCAATACATTTGCAAGATTGAAGAAAAAGTCGTATCTTTGCCGTCGAAATGCATAATAAAATTATGAGATTATGAAGACAATAGTTCTGAACCAACGCAAGGAACGTGATGAGTTGCTGTCACATCCGTATCTGACACGTAGAAGCAGTCAGGATGCAGACACACTGTTGAACAGTCATTTAATCAAGCTGATAACAGGTCCGCGTCGTGTAGGTAAGTCAACGCAGGCCTTGTTGATGTTGCGTGATAAGAACTTTGCCTATCTGAACTTCGACAGTCAGCCGCTCCTTGACGCATGGGACGCAAATGTTGTCATGCGAATGCTGGATGATGTCTATCCTGGCTATGAGTATCTGTTGCTTGATGAGGTTCAGAATCTTGATGCCTGGGACTTATGGGTCAGCGAACTTTACAGGATGGGGAAGAATCTGGTTATAACTGGCAGTAATGCCAAGATGCTGTCGAGTGAAATGGCAACGGTGCTGACGGGAAAGTATCTGCAGATTGAGATGCTGCCCTTCAGTATGGAGGAATTTTTCGATTGGAACAAACTCGATCTTCATGAACTAAATCCGGAGCAGCAGGCAGAGGGTAAGGTGCTGACAGACGACTATATGCGTAATGGCGGTTATCCGGAAGTGGTGGCTTCGCGCCAACTGGTTCGCAGCTATCTCGACACCCTGTTCGACTCGATTGTGTGGAAAGATGTGGCCAAGCGACATAATGTTCGCAACATCACAGACCTGAACAATCTTGCCATGTATATGGTGTCGAATTTCTGCAATCCGCTGAGTGCCAATGAACTGTCGGAAGAACTGGGCTTTTCGAGTGTCAATACCACTAAGAAGTTCATGGACTATCTGCATGAGCCATACCTGTTCTACTATCTGTCGCGCTACAACAATAAGTTGAAGTTGATGAAGAAGGCTCCACGCAAAGTCTATGTTGTTGACAATGGTTTTGTGGCAGCTAAGGCTTTTGCTGTAAGTGAGAATCTGGGACATTTGCTCGAAAATCAGGTGTTTATAGAACTTGTGCGTCGAGGATACGACACCGATAAGACCATGTTCTATTATCGCTCGCGTAACGATAAGGAAGTTGACTTCGTGTTGCGCAAGGGGGCGCATATCGAGCGTCTGGTGCAAGTGTGCTATGATATGAGCAGCCCCAAGACCGAAAAGCGCGAGGTTGACAGTATCGTGGAATGTGCAGGAGAACTGAAGTGCGACAGCCTGACCATCGTGACCAACGACGAAGAACGCACCATAGAGAAAGACGGCTACACAATAGTCGTAGTGCCGGTTTCAAAATTTTGATAACAGAAACCCATAGAGGATGCTCCATAACCGTAAGGCTGGAGTGAAGGGCTTGACCGAAAGGTCGGGCCCTTTTTTATTGTAGCAAGTCTATGGTTTCGAGGATTCTTTTGAAGCCTTCTTCGGAGTAGCTCACTTCGGCTTCTCCGCAGTCCCATGCGAGTTTTACGGAACCACCCTTTATGGTTGTGACATAGTGCAGATTCACAGCCGCACCCCGACGTATCGTGGTGAGTACGTCGCACAGCTTTTCGGCAAGATTCTTGAATGATTGGGACAGGACAATAGGAGCGCGTTTGCCCTTCATGTAGAGTTTGCAGACGTGATCGTCGGAATGGAGATAGACAATATGCTCCTTGATGATATGCAAGAGGCCTCCGCCGTCCTTGATGAAGCACGGTTTAGGCACAGAGAGGAGGGCATCTTTCCTCACTATACCACTTCGTATGATGTCAGTGGTCTGCACTTTTTTTGGTTTAAAAAAAGAGTCTCGTGAGAATAACTGCCGTTGGTAGACGTAGTGTCTAGTGCCTTTTATTCAACTAGCTCCGATAAGATGATTCAGTTTAGGTTTTATTCCTGAATTGCTTTTGCAAAGGTAGAAAAAAAACTGCAATCCTGCAACTATTTTTGAAAGATTTTTTTTGCAAAAAAAGTGAGTTTTCTGTCCATCCTCAGATTTTATGCGGCTTGCCGAAAGATAAAAATTTTTTGAGTTTTCAGAATGAGCCGCAAACGGCTTGAAATAGTTATGGGAGGTTCTTGCAGTCGGGCGTACAAACCCTTGGTGCAAGCGGACAAGCCGAGCGATAGGTTATGGGTTATTGAGTAGTGGCTTGTAAAAGCATATTATTAACTATTGATGTAGATATAACTTAAAAGTGCCCCAAAAGGGCGTTCGCGTGTTAAATTGCCGATTTCGCGCACGAATTCCGGCAGTTCGCGCTATTCAGGTTGCCCACCTCCAGATAACAACGTAATTTTGCACTGTCAAACAACGACAACGCGATCTTTGACATACTGATACAACACAAGCGCGGAAGGCCGCGTGGACAATTAACAATGAACAATGAACAATTAACAACTAACAACTAACAACTAAACATTATTTATTAACCCTGAGTTGAAAGACGAGCGGAGAAGTATCCGGATGAAATGAGCTCAAACAATCTTCGCTTTTCCAAGGCTCGTAAATTTCAACAAAATTATGACACACATTATTAATATTATTAAGAAAGAACAAAACGTACAAACAATGACGTCGCTCGAAATTGCAGAGCTGACAGGTAAACAACACAACCATGTGATGCGCGACATCAGAAACATGGAACCCGCGTGGGAGAAAGTAGCCGAGTCCAAATTTGGACTCGGGTCTTACAAGGATGCAAACGGACAACTTCGTCCTTGTTACCAACTCACCAAAACGGAATGCCTCTACATCGCCACAAAGTTTAATGATGAGGCGCGTGCGAAGCTGGTGCTGAGATGGGAGGAGTTAGAGATGGCTGATGTAAGAAGGAAGATGTCTGATGTAAGATGTCTGCCGGAGCCACAGAAGATTCTGGCGCTGGCGGATGAGATTATCGGAGAGGGACTGCGCATGGTGAACGAGGCTGCCGAGGATACGCTGACGGCGACGCAGGTGGCGAAGACGTTTAACATGACGGTATACGACTTCAATGCCGTGCTTCAGGACATGGGCATACAGTACCGCCGCGACGGACGCTGGAACATCAGCAAAGACCTCGAAAGCCGCAATCTGGTACGATTCCGCACACACGTATCATACTCGCTGAAGGGAGAGAAGAAGATACGCACATACATGACATGGACACTCAATGGACTGCGATTCTTGAATTCAAAACTTGGTTATCCTAATCTTTAATACAATGAGCGTACACATGATATATTATAAGGACGGGGCGAAGATGATGCGCCCTGTCCTCACCAGAGAGGAGTATATGAAGCTTCGTGACAGCCGCAAGCAGAAAGCTTTAGTAAAGGCTGTCCGCGAGGGTGACGAGAAGCAGAAGCAGCGCCTTGAGCAGATGAACTACAGCTGCCTGCCCAACGAGGACGGCACGCTGAAGGGTTCTACCCGCATGAGCAACACCATCGGCATGGACGTAGATCATATCGCGAAGGAGGAGATGCCAGCGGTGAAGGAACGCATACTCGCGAAGGCAAAGGAACTGGGCTTGCTGATGCTTGAGGTGAGCGCCCGTGGAGAGGGTTATCACCTGGTGTTCAAACGTCGTCCGGAGCTGTCGCAGGAGGAAAACCTGAAGTGGGCAAGCGACCTGTTGGAGGTGAAGTATGACGATGGTGCAAAGGACATCACACGAGTGTTCTTCACCACGACGGGAGAGGAGATGATTTATCTCGATGATGATATCTTCGATATAAAGGAATCTACGAAACCACGGAATCAAGGAACTACGGAGTCCGTAAGTCCTGAAATCCGTGAATCCGTAAATCCGGGGGCTCCCTCATCTCCACGAACCTTATACATCTTCGATGCATGTATGATGGAGGCCGGACTGACACCCGATATGCTGATAGTGGAAGGTCACAGGCATGAGGCCCTGAAAAGTATTCTCTCTGTCGGGGCGACACAGCTGCTGACAAAGGCTGAACTGATGGGCGTACTGCAGGTGCGTATGGCACAGAACTGGAAGGACAGTAACATTCAGCAACTGGTGGATGATTTCTACACCAAGTACCGCGACCCCAGTCAGAAGATGTCGCAGTTTCAGAGAAAGGTGCTGGCAAGGTCGTTGAAGATGGTTCAAGGTTCAGGGTTAATGGTTAGAGATTACCCTACGGACGAGAACAACCATGAACCGTTAACCAATAACCGTGAACCAACATTGCTTCCTGAAATGCCGAAGAGGTTACCGAAGGTTGTGCAGCTGCTGGTGTCGAGGACTCCCGATATCTACAAGCCTGCTGTGGCTCATGCCATCTTTCCGGCATTGGGTGCCCACCTGTGGAAAGTCCGCTTTCCGTATATCGACAATGTGATGCACGAGGCTACATTCATGAATGTGCTGATGGCAGGAACAGGTGCCGGTAAGGACTGTATCTCGCAGCCCATAAATCACATCATGGCCGACATCCGCAGGCGCGATGCAGAAAACCTGAAACGTGAGGCGGAATGGAAGAAAGAGGTGAATGCCAAAGGGGCCAACAAAGACAAGCGTCAGCGACCCGAAGGACTCGTCATTCAGGAGGTTGATCCCGATATGACAAACCCTGCTTTCGTGATGCGTATGGCAGAAGCAAACGAACACTTCCTCTATACGAAGATGAACGAGATAGACCAGTTTGATGCCCTTCGCGGTTCGGCTCGCGGGTCGCAGCAGTTTCAGATTATGTGTCTGGCATTCGACCCTGACAACCGCTACGGACAGACGCGTGTGGGTACGCAAAGTGTGACAGAGAAGGTATGCATCAGATTCAACTGGAATGCTGCAACGACGATTCAGAAGGGGCAGCGATACTTCTCCAGAGTTCTGACCGACGGACCTGTCAGCCGCATCAATTTCTGTACCATCCCTGAGCGTGAGATAGGAGCTGATATGCCTGTCTATGGCACTTATGATGCTAACTTTGACGAAGAGCTGCGACCATACATCGAGCGCCTCTGCAGGGCTACGGGAGTGATAGAATGTCCGCAGGCTTTCCGGCTGGCAAAGACGCTGAAGAATGAGTGTGCCGAGTTTGCACGCCTCTCACAGTCGAGGGTATATGAGAACCTGTCATTCCGTGCCAATGTCATAGCTTATCTGAAGGCCTGTGTACTCTATATCTGCAACGATTACAGATGGTCACGCGACATAGAGGATTTCGTGCGCTGGAGCCTGAGATATGACCTGCATTGTAAGATGATATTCTTTGGCAGCGCCATAGAGAAAGCCAACCGAAGTAACGATGAACAGTCAAACCGTCGCGGGCCACGTAACCTGCTGGAACTGCTGCCTGACGAGTTTACAACCCATGATGCAGACATCATACGACAGGCTAACGGCATGGATACTCACGGCACCCGAAACATGCTCTCGCAGTGGGTGCATCGCGGATATCTCTTACAGATGACAGATGACAGTTTTCGGAAGATTAAGAGTTAAGCGGTTAGCGACTTTTGAAAGGTTATTGGTTATAGGTTATGGGTTATTGACAGTTTAATAGTTTAAGATGATGGAAATAATATTAAAAAGAATAGCAAAAAGAAAAGGTTATACAATAGGAAAGTTGTATATAAGAACAGAAGAGGTGGAGGAATATCGCACCTACACTAATGATGAATACTTCTGCGACACATTAGAACCCACGTGGCGTGACTATGCCAACGGAGCGTACAAGATAAAAGGCAAAAGCGCCATCCCAGAGGGACGCTACGCTGTGGTCATCACATGGAGTCCGAGATTTAAGACGTGGCTTCCGCTGCTCGTCGGAGATCAGGAATTCAGCAAGAAGTGGCAAGGCATCCGCATACATGCTGGGAACACCGCAAAGGATACCCAGGGGTGCATCCTCGTAGGTAAAAACCGCGAAGTAGGAAAAGTGCTCGACAGCCGCAAGTGCCTCTACGAACTGAAGCAGAAAATCGTAGCAGCAAAGGACAAAGGCGCACCTGTATGGCTGACGGTGATGTAGCGGTTAGCGAAAAAACAACCCCCTTGGGCAGTGTGCTCAAGGGGGATTTGTTGTATTTAGCGTAGGAGCCGTTATTATGGTCTTGGTGCAATCTTTATGCCAGGGTTTGCTTTCGCTAACCAATAACCGTTAATCGCTAACCACTAATTAACAAATAGTGGCTGATTTTAACATTGTTAAATTAAAAATATATGAAAAAAGCGCAAGAAACTGTAATCGCAGCCGAGATAAAAACAAAGTTTTATACCTTTGCGTCTTGAAAAATTAATCCTCACGGAAATGATAATAGAAAAAAACATAAAAAACCCCCTTGGCGGGATTTATACTCTTGGCAGAGTTAACGCCATTAGTTAAAGCCTGCTTGTGTGCAAGCACCCAGACAGGCTTTCCCTAACATCGTTTCCCCAACAGGGATCAAATCCCTCCAAGGGCAAAAACCTCGATTGTTCCACAATCTTAAAAAACAAAATTTTAATTGTTTGAGGTGAAGATTTTTTAGTGTAGCGATGTTTTTGCTTTTGATGTTTGAAATAACGACAGTTATGAGATAAGGGATATGGATTTGGCATAAAAGTTCACTTTTAAAGACAAAGACATAGAACTTAGCACAAAAGCTCTGAAGAAGCTGCAAACATCAAAAGGGTTTTTAAGGTTTTTGTTAAAGATAAAAATACAGTAAACTAAAGATATATGGTTGATATTAGAGAAATGAACGCTCTTATTGAGCAACACAGTAATTTCGTGACAAACCTTACCACGGGCATGGACAGAATCATCGTGGGACAGAAGCACCTGGTGGAGTCGCTGCTGATAGGTTTGTTGAGTGATGGCCACATCCTCCTCGAGGGTGTGCCGGGTTTGGCAAAGACTCTTGCCATAAAGACACTGTCGAACTTGATTGACGGTAAGTTTAGCAGAATACAGTTTACTCCTGACCTGCTGCCTGCCGACGTCATCGGTACTATGATATATTCGCAGAAGGAGGAGGCATTCCAGGTGAAGAAGGGTCCGGTGTTTGCAAACTTCGTGCTTGCCGACGAAATAAACCGTGCCCCTGCGAAAGTGCAGAGCGCATTGCTGGAATCGATGCAGGAGCATCAGGTAACCATCGGCGAACAGACCTTCAAGCTGCCAGAGCCGTTCCTCGTAATGGCAACACAGAACCCGGTGGAGCAGGAGGGTACATACCCACTGCCTGAGGCACAGATGGACCGTTTCATGCTGAAGGTGAACATAGGTTATCCGACCCTTGAGGAGGAAAAGCGCATCATGCGTGAGAACTCCGTGCCAAGGGCAGACAGCGCACAGTATGGTGCCGTGACAAGTCCGGAGGAGATAACAAAGGCACGCACCATCGTCAACCAGGTGTATATCGACGAGAAGATAGAGCAGTATATCGCGAACATCGTCTTTGCTACACGTTTCCCGGAGAACTACGAACTGGCAGAACTGAAGCCGATGATTACCTTCGGTGCCAGCCCACGTGCTTCCATCAACCTGATGAAGGCCTCACGTGCCTTCGCATTCATAAAGCGCAGGGGATACGTCATTCCGGAGGATATCCGCGCCATAGCACACGACGTGCTGCGCCACAGAATAGGACTCTCCTACGAGGCAGAGGCTAACAATATCACCACCGAGGAGATAGTATCACAGATAATCAACAAAGTGGAAGTACCGTGATACATTAAACATTAAATTCGCACCTTTGGTGCTCAGAAACATTAAACATTAAATTTCGCTTCGCTACAAAAAAAATGCTGAGGGCTGCAAGCCCGCAATTTAATTTTTAATCCCAAAAAGGCTCTGAGGGGCAACGCCCCGCAATTTAATCTTTAATTTTTAATCTTTAATTTAAAAAACTTGGAGACTTCGGAACTTCTTAAGCAGGTTCGCCGCATAGAGATAAAGACTCGCGGGCTGAGCAACAACATCTTTGCAGGACAATACCATTCTGCCTTCAAGGGCAGGGGTATGGCCTTTGCTGAGGTGAGGGAGTATCAGTATGGGGACGACGTGCGCGACATCGACTGGAACGTGACTGCACGCTTCCACAGACCCTACGTGAAGGTGTTTGAGGAGGAACGCGAACTCACGGTGATGCTGCTCATCGACGTCTCAGGGTCACTGAATTTCGGCACCCGAAAGCAGACCAAGAATGCTATGGCAACAGAGATTGCCGCAACACTGGCCTTCTCTGCTATGCAGAACAACGATAAGATAGGAGTGCTATTCTTCTCAGACAGGATAGAGAAATACATCCCACCAAAGAAGGGCAGGAAGCACATCCTCTATATCATACGTGAGATGCTGGCATACGACAGCGACCAGCAGCAGACCGGCAGCAAGGAATCACGTAAGGGTACTGACGTGGGAGCGGCACTGGAATATCTCGGACGCATGCAGAAGAGACGCTGCACGGCATTCGTCATCAGCGACTTCTACGACCGCAAGGACTTCGAGAAACCTCTGCAGATATGCACCTCAAAGCACGACATCATGGGAATACAGCTCTATGACCCCATACTGAAGGCATTGCCCGACGTCGGCATACTGCGCATACATGATGCAGAGACAGGCTATGAGCAATACATAGACACCTCAAGCAAGGCCCTCAGAAGAGCACACAGCCAGTATTGGCAGGAGAGAAAGGAAAAGCTCAAGGATACCTTCCAGAAGAATAGCGTGGACTACGTATCGATAGCCACCAATGAGGACTATGTGAAATACCTGCAGCAGATGTTTGCGAGACGATAATTAAGAGTTAAGAATTAAGAGTTAAGAATTAAGAGTTAGTTGATAGTTGATAGTTGTTAGTTGAGAGGCAGTTGAAAAGTTGAAAGTTGATAGTTAAGAGTTAAGAATTAAGAGTTAAGAAATTATGCATTATGCATTATAAATTATGCATTATAATCCTTCTCACGGTGCTGGGCATTGGCAGGGCTGATGCTCAGACGGTACAGGCTCGTATCGACTCTGTGCAGATGATGATAGGCGAGCAGACAACGCTACACCTGACGGCAACCCTGAAGGAGGGACAGCGCGTGCAGTTTCCGGGTCCGCAGAACCTGAACCCCAAGCCCGCAACGCTGGAGGTGGTGGGAACACCGTCTCTGGATACCGTAACATTGTCGGACGGATACCTGGAGGTGACGCAGAACCTCGTACTGACGGCATGGGACGACTCCCTGTACTATATTCCGGCACAGAAGATAAAGATTGACGGCAAGGAATATGCTACCAAGTCGCTGGCCCTAAAGGTGCTGACGGTGGAGGTGGATACCGTGCATGCCAACCAGTTCTACGGCCCCAACGACGTGCAGGATAACCCATTCTCATGGACGGAGTGGAGCGGACTGTTCTGGATGGCTATCGCAATAGCATTCTTGTACATAGCATGCTGGCTGGCATACCTGAGGCTGAAAAGCAAAAAGCCTATCACCTTCAAGGTAAGGATAAGGAAAATCATTCCTCCACACCAGAAGGCGCTGAACATAATAGAAAAGGTGAGGAACGAGAAGCCTGAGATGGCCGACTATACCCACCAGAAGATGTACTACACACAGGTGACGGATGCCCTGCGCCAGTATATGCAGGAACGCTTCGGATTCAATGCTATGGAGATGACCAGTTCGGAGATAGTGGCAGAGCTGCGCAACCATGGCGATACGGAGTTGCAGGAGCTGACCATGCTTTTTGAAACTGCCGACCTCGTGAAATTTGCAAAATACACAGCAGGAGTAAGTGAGAACGACAAGAATCTGCTCTCGGCAATAGCATTCATCAATGACACAAAACAGGAGAATGTGCCGACGGAAGAGCGCATAGAGCCTACCATCTCCGAAAAGGAGAAACAGACCATGCGCATGAGAATATCACTGAAATGGGCTATGGGCATAATGATAATCGTCATTGCAGCCCTCGTGGCCTACCTTTGCTGGCAACTTTATGACCTACGATTCTAAATGACATTTACACAACCCATATACTTCTCGCTTCTGCTGTTGCTCATACCGTACGTACTGTGGTATGTGCTGTGGCGCAACCGTGGCAGGAGGAAGATGGAGGTATCGTTTGTCTTCAGCGACACCTTTGCATATAAGAAAGCCCCCGTCAGCTGGCGTGTGAGGCTGATACACCTCCCCATGATACTGCGCTGTCTGGCCTTCATACTCATTGTCGTTGCTATGGCACGTCCGCAGACATACAGCGCCTGGGACGAACGTAGCGTCGAGGGCATCGACATAATGCTGGCCATGGACGTATCGACATCCATGCTGGCAGAGGACCTGCGCCCTAACCGTATAGAGGCTGCCAAAGACGTGGCTGCAGAGTTTATTGCAGACAGGACGAACGACAACATCGGTCTCACCATCTTTGCCGGCGAGGCGTTCACACAATGTCCTATGACGACAGACCATGCTTCGCTCCTGAACCTGCTGAAGAACGTGCGTACCGACATCGCTGCCGACGGCCTCATATCAGACGGTACAGCAATCGGCATGGGACTGGCAAACGCCATCTCACGTCTGAAGGACTCGAAGACAAAGAGTCGCGTGGTGATACTCCTTACCGACGGTTCAAACAACATGGGTGACATCTCGCCTATGACAGCGGCACAGATAGCCAAGAGCCTCGGAGTGCGCGTATATACCATCGGTGTAGGTACCAACAAGGTGGCACGCTATCCGCTGCCGGTTGCAGGTGGCATACAGTATGTCAACATACCGGTGGAGATAGATACCAAGACGTTGAAAGGCATTGCAGCAACAAGTGACGGCAACTACTATCGTGCTACGAACAACAAAGAACTGAGACAGATATATAAGGACATCGACAAACTGGAGAAGAGCCGCCTGCAGGTGAAGAAATTCTCAAAGCGTTACGAAGCCTTCCAACCCTTCGTACTCGGAGCACTCCTGATGCTGCTGCTGGAGATACTGCTGAAATATACAATACTGCGTAGGAATTAACGGTTAACGGTTAACGGTTAACGGTTATCGACCTTAGACCTTTGACCTCGGCAAAGCCGAGTTGACCTTAGACAAAAATAGAATGCGATTCGAATCATATACATATTTATACCTTCTTAGTATCATCCCCCTGCTGACACTCGTCATGATGTGGGCGGAGTGGCACCGCAGACGTATGTTAAAACGTCTGGCCGACAAGGAACTCGTAAAAGGACTGATGCCTGATTCTTCAGGAAAGAGGAGATGGACGAAGTTCATATTCCTGATGCTCATACTGACACTCACTATCCTGATGCTGGCACGTCCGCAGATGGGAACAAAGGTGTCGCACGAAAAGCGTAACGGCATTGAGGCAATCATATGTCTCGACATATCGAACTCCATGCTGGCAGAGGACGTGACCCCAAACCGTCTCATGAAGAGTAAGATGCTCATTGAGAATATGGTGGACCACTTCTCAAAGGATAAGATAGGACTGATAGTATTTGCCGGTGACGCCTTCGTACAGCTGCCTATAACGAGCGACTATGTGTCGGCAAAGATGTTCATGAACAACGTGTCACCATCGCTGATACGCACACAGGGAACCGATATCGCCGGTGCCATAAACCTTGCAACGAAGAGTTTTACACAGCAGCAGAATGTAGGCAAGGCCATCATCCTCATCACCGACGGCGAAGACCATGAGGGCGGCGCTATGGAAGCTGCTGAAGAGGCAAAGTCAAAGGGATATAAGGTGTTTGTACTCGGCATCGGAACCACTACCGGCGCACCGATACCACAACAGGGTGGGGGATATATGACAGACAATATGGGAAACACCGTAATGACAGCCCTCAACGAGCAGATGTGTCGTGACATAGCATCTGCCAGTGGTGGTGTGTACATACACGTTGACAATACCACAACGGCACAGGAACGGCTCAATGACGAGGTCGGAAAAATGCAAAAAGGAGAGATGCAGAGCGTAGTATATGACGAATATGACGAGCAGTATCAGTGGTTCGGAGTACTCATCATAATACTAATGATAATAGAGGTGCTCATAAGCGAGGCTAAGAGCCCTTATTTTAAGAATCTGAAACTGTTTAAGAAAAAATAAATGCTATACAGGCTACTCATAATATTTCTGTTGATTGCCCCGATGCACCTTGAGTGTAACGCTCAGGGAGTGCGCTCACACATACGTTCCGGCAATAGGGATATGCGTGGCGGAGCAGAAGGGGCTGCATCAAAGGCAGAACTGAAATACCGCAAGGCAATGGCGGCTGATGACAAGAATGCACAGGCTGCGTATAACCTCGGTTGTGCGCTGTTGGCACAAAACAAAGACTCCATGGCATACGAGATGTTCGAAAAGTCTGTAAAGATGGAGACAAGCAAGCAGCGTAAGGCTATGGCATATCACAATATGGGAGTGATAATGCAGAGGCAGCAGCAATACGGTCCCGCTATGGAGCAGTATAAGCAGTCGCTGAAGCTTAGGCCACATGACAATCAGACAAGGTATAACTATGTGCTCTGTAAGAAACTGAAGAAGGATCAGGACAATAATCAGAACAACCAAAACAACCAGAATAATCAGAACGATAAGAATAATCAGAATAAGGATAAGAATAAAGACCAGAACAAAGATAAGAATAAGGATAAAAACGACCAAAATAAGGATAAAGACCAAAACAAAGACAACAACCAGAATCAGGAACGTCCTCAGGATGGTCAGATGAGTAAGGAGAATGCCGAGCAGCTGCTCAATGCCGCAGTACAGGAAGAAAAGGCTACGCAGCAGAGACTGCAGAAGGCTATGGCACAGCCACGTCGTCGTAACATAGAAAAGAACTGGTAAATGCAAAGATTTCTAACGATATTATTATGCACACTGTTATCGATGCTCTCTCTGGGTTTGCAGGCACAGGGCATTAGGGTTGAGGGCCCTACAGCTGTATATAATGGTGAGCAGTTTCAGATACGATATGTTGTAAACACTACTGACGTAAAGGGTTTTCGCATGGGAAACACTCCTGATGCCTTCGAGGTGCTCATGGGACCATCGACATCTACGCAGCAGAGTTTCTCGATGGTTAACGGCAAGACATCACACACCTCGTCAGTAACCTATACCTATGTTCTTATGGCAAGGAAGACGGGTACGTTTGTGATTCCTGCTGCACATGCTACCGTAGCAGGCTCCAATGTCTCCTCACAAGCCCTGAAGATAACGGTTACTGCAAACCCGAATCCTAATGCCGGTCAGCAGGGTGGAGGACGTCCGCAGCAGCAACGCAGCCCAGCCCGCGTAAACCGTGCCGGAACACGGATAACGGGAAATGACCTCTTCATAAAGGTATCTGCAAACAAGTCGCACGTTCATGAGCAGGAACCAATACTGCTGACATATAAGGTTTATACCCAGGTAGAGCTCACCCAGTTGCAGGGAAAGATGCCTGACCTTAACGGCTTCCATACGCAGGAAATACCACTGCCACAGCAGAAACGTTTCCACGTAGAGAATGTCAACGGCAGACCATATAACTGCGTTACATGGAGTCAGTATGTAATGTTCCCACAGATGTCGGGAAAACTGGAGATACCATCTATCACCTTCAAGGGCATCGTGGTTCAGGAAGACCCTAACGTAGATCCTTTCGAAGCCTTCTTCAATGGTGGCTCTGGCTATGTGGAGGTGAACAAGGATATAAAGGCCCCTAGCGTTAGCATACAGGTTGACCCTCTGCCACAAAAGCCTGCAAACTTCTCCGGCGGCGTGGGCGTATTCTCTGTTGAGGCTTCTCTCGATAAGAATCAGGTGGGAGCAGGAGACCCTGTTAATCTGCACTTTGTAGTAAAGGGCGTAGGCAATATGAAACTCATCAAGGAGCCTGTGCTCGACCTGCCGAAGGTGTTTGAGAAATATGACGCCAAGGTGACAGACAAGACCAGTCTCACCAGCGAAGGGGTTTCAGGCAGTATGCTGTATGACATTCTACTCGTTCCGCGTACAGAAGGTGAATACACTATTCCTGCCATCAGCTTCGTGTATTTCGATACCCGCTCGTCATCCTACAAGACCCTTACCACAAAACCTATGACGTTGAAGGTGACGAAAGGAAAGGGTGGAGGCTCTGCAGCAGACTACTCGCAGCAGAGTGATAAGGACATCCATAACTTCATGATTGGCGGTAACGAAGCAGAGGACCCGCAGAACACCTTCTTCGGAAGTACGGCATATCTGGCCCTCAACGGTATCGTGCTGGCAATATTCATTGTGCTGCTGATAATATTCCGCCGCCGTGCTATGGAACTGGCAGACATCACCGCATATCGTGGTAAGAAAGCCAATAAGGTAGCAACAAAACGTTTGAAGAAAGCTGCCAAACTGCTCAAGGCCGGTAAGACCAATGAATTCTATGACGAGGTGCTCCGTGCCCTGTGGGGATATGTTGGTGACAAACTCGCTATACCTGTAGAACAGCTTACACGAGAGAATATCTCAGAGAAACTGGCTACGCGAAAAGTCAGTGAAGAGACGATAGGAAAGTTTATTGAGGCTCTTGATGAGTGTGAGTTTGCCCGTTATGCCCCAGGCGACCCTGCTGTGGCTATGGAACATACATACGACAAGGCCTCTGAGGCAATAGAAAATATTGAGAATAACGGTTAATGTTTAACGGTTAACGTTTAAAGTTTAAAGACCTTAGACCTTTGACCTTAGACCTTCGACATAAATGAGAAAAATATTCATCATAATCCTAATGGCATTTGCCCTTTGTGCTCACGCAGGAAAAAGTGCAACAAATACTGAAATGCCAAATCCTAACAGCGCGCAGGAATACTTCCAGCGTGGCAATGCATTCTACAAACAATGCGACTACGCCCATGCTATGGTGTGCTATATGAGAGCTCAGAAATCTGAACCGCTCAATAAGGACATACAGCACAATATCAATATCACCCGTTCGAAGACCATCGACAAGATGCCACCGGAGAGCAATATCTTCTTTGTGGAGTGGTATAAGGGACTTGTGATGACAAACACAATTGACAATTGGGCAATGATATCTATTGTGTCGCTGATAGTCGCCCTGTTGCTGTTCCTGGTATACCTGTTCTTAAATAGCATAGCTGTCAGAAAAGTGTCCTTCTATGCATGTGTGGTATTGTTCCTTACATTCTGCTTTTCCGTATTCTTTGCGTGGAACAGAAAATATATACTTAACACACACGATACAGCCGTTGTAATAACAGATGCAGTGACAATAAAGAACCTGCCTTCGGCAAAGGCTCCTGATACGGCCATTATTCACGAAGGAACGTGTGTGAGAATTATAGATAAAGATATGAAAGGATGGTACGGAATACGTCTCTCCGATGGTCGTGAGGGATGGATAAAGGCTGCCGGTGTGGAATTAATATGAGCGAGATAAACTTTTTTGACCGTATGGGAATACTCCTCTTCTGGGGGAGTGACAGCACCTTGTTGGATCACCTCGCTATAAATCTGACAGACCCGTTGGCGTGGGTGCCGTTTTTCCTGACGTTGCTATACATCGTGCTGCACAATCACAGTAACAAGCGTGAGAGGCTGGTATGTTTAGCGGCAGTATGTGTGACACTTGCCTTGTCAGCAGGAGTATGTAATCTTATCGTAAAACCGCTCGTATGCAGGGTTCGTCCCTGTAATGTACCAGAGCTTAGAGAGATGTTCCATGTTGTCAAGGGATATGCCGAGAATAACTACAGCTTTTTCTCTTCGCATGCCGCAAATTACACAGCGTTGGCTACATTCTTTATATTACTTGTCCGTCATAAGATTATGACAGCGGTAATGGTGTGTCTCATGCTGGTTAATGTATGGACACGTCTGTATCTGGGACAGCACTACCTCTCCGACATCTGTGTCGGAATGCTATGGGGCATCGTTTCAGGATATATCGGCTGGCGAGTATATAAAAAGTATTCACATCAGGAACGTGAAATCACGGAATTTGCACCTACAGGATTCCTATTGCCAGACATTAATCTGGCAGCCGTAGTATTTGTGAGCACACTATTCCTTGTGATGCTGCTGTAAACAAAAATATCGGTTAGCGATAAGTCGCTAACCGATAATCTTTAACCGTTAACCTTTAACCGTTAACCGTTATTTATTTCCCAAGAGCTTTGCGGACTTGCTTGCTGAATTCGGTCATGCCTTTTACTGAGGGGTGGCCGCCTTGCTTTTCGATGTCTTTCAAATCAAGACATTGCACTCCGTAGTGCTTGCATATGGTGTGAATAGACTCATTGATGCTTTCCCTCAGTTCACTATTGAGAATGAAGAGTATCTGGGCAGTAGGGTAGTTGCCCTTCAGGTCGTAGAGCATCTTCGCCATTGCAGGGCGGAAATAGTAGAGCTGTTCCGTTGTCCAGTTGCCATAGACGTAGTTGCCTATTGGTGAGCCGGCCCATGAATCGTTGGTGCCGCCACATACGAGGATGATGTCAGGATTGCCCAAGGTGTTGGTCCGGTTCACGAACGAGCGGTTGCTGTAGTCGCGATAATCCTGCAAGCCTGCTATTGGCACACGTGGCTCGTTGCCTTTCTTGTAGCCGGAATAGCAGATGGTAGCACCGGAAAAGGAGTTGTTTACTTCGAGGGAGAATCCCTTGGTGCCGTATATAAGCTGATGCCACCATGTATCCTCTACCTTTGTGACATCGTTATTCTTGTTGCGATAAGGACTCTCGGACTTGAAATACCAAATGGCATTGGTGTCATTTGACATATAGCCGTCGAACGTGGAGTAACTGTCACCAAGGATGGAAACCTTCTGCGCGAAGAGAAGACCCCCTCCCGACCTCCCCAAGGGGAGGAGGGTAAGGCATATTAGTGTGATTACTTTAAGTATTTGCATAATGGTGATTTGATTTCTTTCAGGCCCTTAGCAAGGCTCTGAGCATTGTTGCGTGCTCCGAGCAACGAGGTGTGGGTGTGGTCGTGATTAAAATATATTGAAGCCTCCTGCTTTGCTTTTGCGGCATCACCGTCAGTACGAGCAAACTTCTTATCGAGGAAATCGGCAGAGATATTGTGAACATCAACGAATTCACAACCGTTTTCCTGTGCCACCTTAGCATCCCACTCAGGTATGTAGTTCTTGCTGCGGCGTTCTATCTTTCCTTTTGGCCACTCGTTGCGTGGAGTGAAGGAGAGGATGACAGGTATGGCACCTTTTTCTTTTGCATCAACAATCATCTTGTGAATGTACCAGCCGAAAGAATATACGACCTCATACTTACCGGAGTTCTTAGACTTGAAAACCTTGCAGGAGTCTTCAGCACACGGTATTACGCCACGTTCTTTGTCTTTATCAATGCCACCGATGTCGTTGTGTCCGAATTGTATAAGTACATAGTCACCCGGACGCAAGGTCTGATATACTTCCTCCCAACGGTTTTCGTTGAGGTAGGTGCGTGTGGAACGTCCTGCCTTGGCACAGTTGATGAAGGTACACTTGCTCTCATCGAATATGGTGTAGCCTTGTGAGCCCCATCCCCACATTCCGTCAGGATTCTTGTCTTCGTTTTTGCCTGTGGAGTCGCCACAGAGGAATATGCGCACGGCAGACTTTTTCTGCTCGGCAGTCTTCTTCTTAGGAATTACCTTACCCTTCTTGTCGTAGTTGTTTGGCTCCCATGCCAGAAGCTTTTCTTCATAATTAGGGTGTACCTTCTCCTGTATGAGGTACGTCTTAAGCACAGCTACTTGCGGGTCGTCGCAAGCGTCGAGTCCTTCTGCTGCAGAAGCGGCATTCATCTTAGCACCGAAAGCAGAGGAATGTATCTTGTCGAGGAAGAAGTGGTAATCGGTCTTCCATGGACCATAAGCTTCTAATTTCTTTGCAGAGATATCGTTGAGATCTATTACAGGCACATTCATCTCCTTGCCAATGGCGAAGATGGCAGGGGTGAAGTCAGAGAGCTTACGCTGTATCGTCTTGCCGTCAGCCTCGTATGCATTACGCGGAGTGAGAGTGAAGAGCACAGGTGTAGCTCCTTTGGCACGTACTTCGTTGATGAAACGGCGTGTGTATCCGCCAAATGTGTATACAGTATCCTGACACTGTTTCACCTTATTAAATATAATGATAGAATCTTCTGCAATGCTCAGTTTGCCGTTTGGACGATAAGAGGAACGTGCACGGATTTCGTCTATCGGTCCGTTGTCATTATGTCCTAACTCCAGGAATACATAGTCACCTGGCTTGACACCGCTGAGGGAACGCTTCCACAAATCAGGGCTTTTATAGAATGTGCGTGGCGAGGTACCTCCGAGTGCGTGATTCTCAACCGTTATCTTGTTTTCATCAAAGTATTCATGCTCAAAGTATCCCCATCCCCATTGACCATTGTTGCCATTTCCCATAGTACCGGTGCGCATGGTGCTGTTGCCGATGAGAAATAGTACAGGGTTGTTGCCTTTTCTGGAAGAACCAGGCACAGGACGAGCCTGATTGGCTACAGCAATGGAATCGGCTGTGAGGTCACGAACACCATTGATGTCGAGCCAGATATCCTCTTTCTTCTGGCCGTTAGCCGTTAAAGAGAGTACCAGTAATGAGCATGCAGCAAATAAAGATTTGCAGGAAAAAATGTATTTCATATTGTTTTAATTAATAGAAAGTTAAAGTAGAAATAAGGAGAAACTTATTGTTTCAGGAAAAACGTCTTGTAGACATTAAGCATGGAATTCTCACTACTATACAGAATCTCTGCGGAACGGGTGAATCCGCGATAGACTCTCCTTTCTTCCTTGTCTTTAAGATGACTGAGAATTTCGCTCTCACGTGCCTCAAACGTTTCGCCATCCTTTAATATGTAGAATGTATTTTTCGTTTGGAGAGGTTCCATGTCTTCCCGTGTGAGTGCATTGTTATTGGCGACAGAAGTTGAAAAATCGGCAAATCCTGCTCCCAAGACACTACTTTCGACGGTTCCCATGTGTGTCATCTGATACTTCTTGTTGAAGTCATCCATGTCGATAGTTGAACACTTATAGAGGCGCATGATGTTTCCATTGATTGTATCTTCTCTGACAACCTTACACATTTTGTTATCAATGTTGTAATAAGTGTCACCATTGGAGAAAATGATTTTGTTAATGGTGCCCGGCTGTGCCTCCAGCTTGGTCTTGGAGTCTTTGCCACTGATGAACCACAGTGTTGTATGACGGAGGTGAATGTTGGCCTTTGCTCTCACAACCTTGTTGTCCTTGCCTACGAAGATACGTGCATCACTAAAATTCTCATAGATGAACGGCCACACGGCAACAGGGTAATATTTATCCTGCGCATGACCGGATACCTGAAAACATAAAGATATTAGTACCGTGAGAAAAAACTTTGTAATGTTTTTGCTTTGCATTTCAGGGGCGTTTTTTGGTTAGTTTATTTAGTTCTTTTCAGTGTTATAACAACCACTTCACGTGGCATACCGAAGCGGAATGGCAGATTGCCACCAAAGCCTGTTGAGACACTCAGCATAGCCTTAGAGTGCTTTTTCATTGGAACATAGTATTCGCCTCCCCATTCGTCATAGGCATATTGTATAGGATGCCATCCGAAGATAGAGAACTGTGCTCCATGAGTATGTCCAGCGAGTGTTATGTTAGGAATGAAGAGAGGCATGATATGATGCTTCCAGGCATTGGGGTCATGAGAGAGACAAAGGGAGAATGTGTTAGTGGTCTTTGTGGTAGGGTCGATGGTAACTCCTTTGAGAGCCTTCTTGATATTTCCCACTTGTGGGAAAGGCTTCAGCCCCCAGTTCTCTTCGCCAACTACGAGGATGCTGTCGCTGTCACGATGAATATAAAAGTGTTCATCCTCCAACATCTTCCACCCTAAAGACTTATGCACATTGCGGGTACGTTGTATCTCTTGGGCCTGTCTTGCAGGAGAGAAGTTGGAATACGCACAATAGTCATGATTGCCCATAACGGAAAGCACTCCATCCTTTGCTTTCAAAGAAGACATTTCCTCCTTGAGTTCCTCTAATTCTGATGGCAGGAAATGTTGTATATCACCCACCATGCAGATGAGGTCAGGCTGCAAGGCATTGATTTTCTCAAAACCATCTTTCACCAAACCCTTATATGGTCCCCAGAAGCTACCTCCACAGTGAACATCTGTTACCTGTACTATCTTATAGCCATCGAAAGCCTCTGGGATGTCAGGACTTTCGTATGTTACCTCTTTGATATTCAGCTGCCAGAAACCAAAGGTGAGGCCATATACTATTATATATAGCAGGAACAAAGGAAACAATGCCAGGCATTTCTTCCACAACACCTTTGCACGAAGCAACTTATATGCGACCCATATTGACAGTACGAATACTGCGGCGATAATGATAGAGGGCATCAGGATTTTGATAAGATTTATCATAGCGGTATGTATGGGAAACTATATAAGGGTTTGTGAATGTGTGGTAAATAGTTTTTTACTTCTTAGCAGCGCTGTCTGTAGCCTGTTGCTGTGGTGCAGCACCGAATCCCTGTACGTTCTGAGGATTAGTGTTTGCCTGCTCTGTTGCAGCATTCTCAATTACAGAACCTTCTGTCACTGACTGTGGAGCTGTGTAAGCACATGCAATGCTGATAACAACCATAGCGGCAGCAAGAGTCCATGTCGCCTTTTCAATAAAGTTTGTGGTTTGGCGTACGCCAGCTACGCTGTTTGCACTGGCAAAGCCTGAAGCAAGACCGCCACCTTTTGATTCTTGAATAAGAACGATACCAATCATTAGCAATGCTGCTAAAACGATAAGAATTACAAGTAATGTGTACATGTTTTTAAATTTTTAAATGATTATTTTTGTTGACTAATTATTAACTTCTTAAGGAATCTTTCCTGATCTTTGAAATATGGATTTTTCTTTTTTGATTTCTTATGGATGGCTTGCATGACAGAAAGGGCTTTGTCATAGCGTCCTTGTTTTATATATATGCTAGCCATATTTTCTGTCAAAACCTCGTTCTCTTTTGTAGAAACCTCTTCGCTGTCGTTTGCCATCTCTACTTCTGGAACATATTCTGTTTCCTCTTTGAGGGTGAGTCTTCCGCCTGCATTGTTAAGGAAGTCGTCAATGAGGTCAAGTGTCTGGTCCTTACTTTCTATAACAGTTGTATCTGTTGACAAAAGGTAACTCATATAGTCATCTTTTGCATCAGCCTCTGTAGGAGTCTTGGACGCACCACCATTATTGCCGTCTGTCGGAATATTGTTGAGGAATTGCTCAATGAGAGAAGCCGTTCGGTTTGAATCTTCACTTCCTTCTTGCAAATCCTCATTGCTCTGCTTGGTTTTTACACCATAGTGAGATGCTTCAACCAAGTCAAAGAGTACTGTCCTGTCTGTGAGGAAGATGGCTGCGCGACGCAATTCATCGTCAAATGTCGGATCATGTAACAGAAATAGATTCTTCAGCAGCAGGATGCGGGCAGGCTGATAATATGGGTGCTCTGCCGTTATCTTGCGTAGATCGAACAACGTCTGACGATTTAGACGTTCAGGATGTGATATGAGTGTATGTATTACCAATTTGCTACTGTTGCATTAAATATCTGGTCACAAATATCTTTTGACATCTGTGTTACCAGTTGTTCCTGTACTGCACTGAGATTCACTGTCGTCTCGTAAGAAGCAGTGGCTGTGAAACTTCTCTCAAAGTCCTCTTTGTGGTTCTTGGTGTTTGTGAAGCGTACATTGACAGTCATAGACAATTCTGTCTGAGCAGAATATCCCTCAGCTGATACGGACTTGTTCCTCTGCTGATACTGTGTTATCTCACCTTCTACCTTAAGGTCACCATTACGTTTTACCTGCGAGAGTTTAGTGTATGAACCATACATGTCCTTCAATTGGTTATTGAATATCGACTGCATTGGTCCCCATACGTAAGATGCACGAATAGGAAAATCGTTTATCTGTATTGTCTTTGTTTTGGTATAGTCAATGCTGGCACCATTGAGCTTGTATGATACAGAGCAAGCCGTAAGTAATGTCATGGTAGCCACGCAGATAAATGATAATATGATAACTTTTTTATAATCCATATTCTTTCAGTCTTCTATAAAGTGTACGATCAGAGAGCCCTAAATCCCTGGCAGCCTTTTTTCTGTTTCCACCATTACGCTCCAGTGCTTTTTCAAGCATGGTTCTGCTTATATCTGCAATGTTCAGGTTCTCGGGTTCGGCAATTTCCTGTGCTTGATTATATCCGGGGACAGTAGGGTAGGGTACATAACCTGCCGTTGCTCCATCATCAATCTTCTGACGCAGAGAATTTATTTCTCGTCTCAGGTCGCTGACATTGCCTCGCATCTCATAGAGGATTTTGAATAGCATTTCACGTTCGCTCTCGTAAGTTTTGTTACCTCCATTTTGAGACGGAATAGTTGCAAGTTGTGTACTCTCCTCGTTCATTGGGATGAATTTCAGTATGTCCTCCACATCAATATCCCTCTTTGTACACAGGACAGACATCTGTTCTGTAATGTTTTTCAATTGACGGACGTTGCCCGGCCATTTGTATTTTAACATTACTTGTTTAGCATCTTCAGAGAGTTGTATTCTGGGTAAATGATACTTTTCAGACATCTGCATAGCAAAGAGACGGAAGAGAAGGATGATATCCTCTCCACGATCCCTCAATGGCGGCATCTGAATAGGTATCGTATTAAGACGATAGTAGAGATCTTCTCTGAAACGTCCTTCACTGATGGCTTTGCGTATGTTAACGTTTGTGGCTGCAACTATGCGGACATCAGTTTTTCTGACCTCTTGACCACCTACGCGGATATATTCTCCATTCTCCAGAACACGCAACAGGCGTGCCTGTGTAGCAAGTGGCAGTTCGCCCACTTCATCAAGAAATAGTGTTCCTTTGTTGGCAGCACCGAAATAACCCTCACTCTCTCCAATGGCTCCTGTGAAGGATCCCTTCTCATGACCAAACAATTCGGAGTCGATAGTTCCTTCAGGGATAGAACCACAGTTTATTGCAAAATATTTCTCACGCTTACGGGGAGAATAATCGTGTATGATGCGAGGTATAATTTCCTTACCCACACCGCTTTCACCGATAATCAGTACGGAAAGGTCAGTGTGTGCAACCTGTAGGGCTATGTCAAGTGCTCTGTTCAGGGCTGTGCAATTGCCTACAATGTTATATCTCTGCTTTATGTTTTGAAGCTCTTTTATGTCCATTTGTCGTTCCTCTCTGTTTAACTCTCTTCCACATGCTTTTCCTCTGTAGGTGCTTTTGTATTATATGTTACATTCTCTCTTTTGTGTGCTGCTGGATCAAATCCACCTTTCTTTTTCGCATAGCGAGCTTTGTCTCCATCTTCTTTCTTCTCAACGAAAAGTTTTGGTAATGGATTTTTAAGTGGAAAGTCATAAACTATTCTGTTCTTTGCTACTTCTGTTACCAATGCTAACGCTTCATAGATGTTGTTGGGTTCGGTCGCAACAATAGGTGCTGCTATGCCTGTGAGTAGAATTATAGAAGGTTTTTTGGAAAGACTTTTGATGTATTCTTCTGTTTTGTTCTCTTTACCTACTATTATTAAGGCATCGAAAGCCCTTATTCCTTCTGTTTCCAGTATCTCGCCAGGGAATGGACCAAAAATGTTCGTATCATCTTCCTGCATTTTTTTGATAACGTCAGTATTTTCGCTATCGGAAGATATAATGGCAATTCTTGGCATGAGGATGCTGAGGTCACGCTTCAGACAGAGTTCCAACAATGCTGCTTTTTTTTGTATGTCTTCCTGTTCTACGGTAATATAACGTGTTTCATCGCTAATCGTGACAGGTAATATAGTTGCTGAGTCATCTTCCAATGCATGTCTCACAGCCTTATGCGGGGTCAAAGCCAAAGGCAAACAAACTATGGAATCGATATCAACATCCTCTTCCATACAGTCATCCAAAGCGTCCTTAAGGGCTTCCTGCTCTGGCTGTCCGTCTGCTCCATATAATGTTATGGTATATAGATTTGACATTCCTTCTGCACTCAACATGTTGTTGAGTATTGATGCATCATTGCCTGTCACGTTGCCAACTATAGCAACATTGTTTTTCTTCATATCTGTCTGTCTTTAGTGCTCAGTAGTCCGCATGCAGCAAGTATATCCTGACCTCGTGAAGCACGTATTGTGGTGAATATTCCGTGGGCGGTGAGATAATCTCGCATCCGCTCCATTTTCTTTTCATCGCTTGCCTTCAGGTCTATGCCTGGTATTTGATGGAAACGAATCAGGTTCATTCTGCAGTCAAGTCCATCCAGAAGCTTTACTATTTCACGGGCATGAGTCATACTGTCATTGAAATTGTTGAAGACGATATATTCAAAACTTAATCTTCTCTGACCTGAAAAGTCATATTTCCGCAGCAGTTCTATCACGTTCTTTATTGGAAACATTTTTTCTGCCGGCATGATTTGCATTCTCTGCTCGTGAATGGGGGTATGCATGGATATTGCTACATGGCATTCGCTGTTGTCGAGGAAAAACTTTAGTTTTGGTGTGCCCACGCTACTTACGGTTATTCGTCTCGGACTCCAGCCATATCCCCATTCTGCAGTCAACACCTCTGTGGCTTTTATGACGGCCTCAAGATTGTCCATCGGTTCTCCCTGTCCCATGAAAACAATGTTTGTCAGTTTGTCTTGGTCGGGGAGAGAATATATCTGGTTGATGATGTCAGAGGTTGCTAAAGAACCTTCGTATCCTTGTTTGCCTGTCTGGCAGAACAGGCAATTCATCTTGCAACCTACCTGACACGAAATGCACAGTGTGGCTCTGTCTCTATCGGGGATATATACGCTCTCAACGCATTTGTTGTATCCCTCTTCGTTGCCATCTTTACAACTAACAGGAAAGAGGTATTTCTTTGTACCATCCTTACTTGTCAGTTCTTCCTTGAAAGATATCGCACCAATAGTAAACCGTTCAGAGAGCTTCTGACGATTGACTTTTGAGATATTTGTCATGTCGTCGATGCTCATTACGTGGTCGGAATATAGCCACTTAGCTATCTGTCCTCCAGTAAATTTTGGCATCCCAAGGTCTGTGACAATATCCCTGAGCTCTTCGAGCGTTTTACCTATCAGTGGTTCCTTCATGGGATGTTCGTTTATTCTTCGTATCCTTTAGGGTTGTTCTTCTGGAAATTCCATGAATCCCTACACATATCTTCGATGCCATATTGAGCCTCCCAACCCAGTTCTGCCTTTGCCTTGGCAGGGTTGCAGTAGCAGGTAGCGATGTCACCTGGGCGACGTGGCTTTATAGCATAAGGTACTTTCAAACCGTTTGCCTTCTCGAATGCTTTTACAACATCGAGTACAGAATATCCATGCCCTGTGCCAAGATTATAGATTGCCAGTCCGCAGTTCTTCTGTATAGCCTTGAGGGCTGCTACATGACCTGCCGCAAGGTCAACAACGTGGATATAGTCACGAACGCCTGTGCCGTCTGGTGTGTCATAGTCGTTACCAAATACACCTAATTCCTCGCGCAAGCCGATAGCTGTCTGTGTGATATAAGGCATCAGGTTGTTTGGAATACCATTAGGATTCTCGCCAATAAGACCGCTCTTGTGAGCTCCGATAGGATTGAAGTAACGCAGTAATACTACATTCCATTCCTTATCTGCTTTCTGAACATCGCTCAGAACCTCTTCCAACATTGACTTTGTCTGTCCGTAAGGATTTGTGCAGTGTCCCTTTGGGCATTCTTCTGTGATAGGAATGATAGCTGGGTCACCATATACTGTAGCACTTGATGAGAAAATGATGTTCTTACATCCGTTGTTTCTCATAGTGTCAACAAGTACGAAGGTGGCATTCATATTATTTTCATAATACTCCAGAGGTTTTGCAACACTCTCGCCAACAGCCTTCAGACCTGCAAAGTGTATAACAGCATCAATCTTATATGTCTTGAAGATTTTGTCCATAGCTTCACGATCACGAACATCGGCCTTGATGAAAGGAACTTCCTTGCCGATAATCTTCTCGACACGACGAACAGCCTCCTCTTTTGAATTTACCAAGTTGTCAACAATGACCACCTCGTGGTCAGCTTTGTCAAGTTCGATAGCAGTATGACTACCAATGTAGCCTGCTCCGCCTGTTAAAAGAATTTTCATAGTTTTGGAATAAATTATATTGTTACTTTTAAATCATTTTGCGCGCAAAATTACAAAAAAAAACTTAAATGTACAAATCTGCACCTCAAAAAAACCGAAACTTATGTTTTTTTTGCATATCTTTGCAAGCGAAATATGATATTTTTGTTAAGACAACTTGAAAAAACATCGTTTTAAGATATGAAAAAGTTATTTTCTGCTATATTTTTAGCATCAGTCACTATGCTTTGTACCCATGCCAATCGTGTTGATTCTGTTTGGATAAAACCAGACATCAAAGATGGTGCGCAGCATCTTCAGATAGCATATTCTCATGACAAGAAACATTGGACTCATGTGAATTATACTATCTTCTCTTCTGATTATGGAGCATGGGGAAGTGAGAAGAAAATGTGGTATCCAAATATTTTTTTTGATGGAAAGCAGTTCAAGGCATATTTTATTCCTAATCTGAAGGCAAAAGAGGTAGGTCGTACGGAGTCTGAAAACTTGGTGCTCTGGAAGCCACAGGATTATGAATTTGTTGAAAATCAAGACACATTTGATAAAATTGTAGAAAATGCAAAAGAAAACTGGCAAAAGCCCATTCGTGTACCATATAGTTACATAGAAAAACTCATAACCCGCAAGCGTCTTGCCGATCAAAATGCTTCTTGGGAGAGTGAAAACTATGTGCGTACAGGGGCTACGCTTTTTAAAGAAGTGAAGGATGTAAAGGTGGACATGAATATTGACTGGGATGATACGAAAGCTATTTCCCCAAATCTCATGGGCATCTTCTTTGAAGATATCAGTTATGCTGCTGATGGCGGATTGTATGCGGAACTGGTACAAAATCGTGATTTCGAATATTCTGGCGCTGACCACAGGGGATGGGATTCAAAGACCTCATGGAAGGTGGAAGGAGAAGCCTCGTTTGATATTTCTACGACAAATCCTATTCACGCGAACAATGCCCACTATGCCGTTTTTGAGACGAAATCTCTTGGAGCAAAACTCGTCAATGAAGGATGGGATGGTATTGCTGTCAAAGCAAAGGCAAAATATAATCTGTCACTCTTCGTAAAAGGTGAAGGGCGTGTAAAGGTGTCATTGGTAAATGGTGACAAACAACTTGCTTCTGTTGTTATTTCTGCCTCTAAAGAATGGAAACAGAAGAAGGCTGTCTTGGTTTCTACCGCAGATGCAGCAAAGGCTTCTTTGGTGTTGGAACCATTGCAGCAAGGTACACTCGACTTCGATTTTATCTCCCTCTTCCCGCAAGATACATATAAAGGACGTGCTAATGGCTTGCGTAAGGATTTGGCAGAAGTAATAGCCGACCTCAAACCACGATTCGTTCGCTTCCCAGGTGGATGTGCTTCTCATGGAAATGGTATCAACAACATATATCATTGGCAGGCTACCGTAGGAAATCTGTGGGAGCGTCAGGGTGATTTCAATATATGGAATTATCATCAGACACGTGGATTGGGATTCTATGAATATTTCCAGTTCTGTGAAGATATTGGAGCCGAGCCAGTACCAGTGCTTTCTGCTGGCGTACCTTGTCAGAACTCCAGTCGTGGTGGCGCAGAAGGCTATCGTCAGAATGGGCAGCAAGGTGGTATTCCATTCTTGAAAGACTTAGAAGGGAAACCCTCACCATATAAATATATGGGTAAGGACCTTACAATGGAGAGCTATCTGCAGGAACTCCTCGACCTTATAGAGTGGGCAAACGGTGATGCAAAGAAATCTCCACTTGCAGCAATGCGTGCAAAGGCAGGACATCCAAAGCCCTTTAACCTGAAGTATCTTGGGATAGGAAATGAAGACCTTCTTGGTGATACCTTCTTCGACAGATATAATTTTCTCTCGAAAGGAATAAAGGAAAAGCATCCTGAAATCACTGTCATAGGAACGGTAGGACCATTCTGGGAGGGTTCCGACTACGAATATGGTTGGAAAGGTGCAAAGGAAAGCAATACAGAAATAGTGGATGAGCACTATTACAACACTCCTGGATGGTACTTCCATCATCGCGATTTCTATGACAATTATGATCGCAATGGAACAAAGGTATATCTCGGAGAGTGGGCATCAAAAGGAAATCATGTTTCCAATGCGCTTATCGAAGCAGCTTATCTCACACATCTTGAGGAAAATGCTGATGTTGTTGTGATGTCTTCGTATGCCCCTCTGCTTGCAAAAGACGGCCACTATTCCTGGACACCGGATATGATATTCTTCAATAATACAGAGATAAGACCAACAGCAAACTACTATGTTCAGAAGGCCTTTGGCCAGAATGGTGGCGATACCTATGTTTATTCTTCTATAAAGGCCGACTATACCCCAGTTGTTGAGGCTAAGGACAGAAATGGTCGTCCTCTTCCAAAGAGGTCCGTCAAAGCCATTGAAAACAGAATAGACAAATCTGTGGTTATCGATTCTAAGACAGGTGATGTTATCATAAAGCTCGTGAGCCTTCTCCCAGAAGATGCTGCTATAAACATTGCTCTTGGCAAGTCTTTCCCAAAGGCTGATATGACAATATTGAAATCTGGCTATGATGCTATCTCAGGAATGCAGTCCCCAGATGCTATAAAAGAGTGGGAATCGATGGACAGCCAGAAAATAAAAGCTGACAATAATCTCTCTGTTAATCTGCCAGCATATTCGATGGTAGTAATACGTTTAGGGAAGTAGTTTGCCAGATAAAAAGGTTAAAAAATGCTAAAAACAGAGTTCTGTGATAGTATGAATTTCTCTATGTCTGCATTTTTTTATAACTTTGCGCCCGATTTAGTCTGTTATGGGCACGAGTAAGTGTATTTCGTGATGAAATTCCGCCCAGCAGAGAAACTTGAAATTTCATTAAAAAGCAATGTACGCAATTGTAGAAATTCAGGGCCAGCAGTTCAAGGCTGAAGAAGGCAAGAAGCTCTTCGTGCATCACATGAAGGATGCTAAGGAAGGTCAGGCTGTTGAGTTTGACAAAGTGTTACTCGTTGACAACAACGGTGCAGTAACAGTAGGCGCACCAACTGTAAATGGTGCAAAGGTAGTTTGTGAAGTGGTGAACCCACTCGTAAAGGGCGACAAGGTCATCGTATTCAAGATGAAGCGTCGTAAGGACGAGCGTAAGCGCAATGGTTTCCGTGCACAGTTCACTGAAGTAGTAATCAAGTCTGTTAAGGCTTAAAATCAAGGAGGACGTAGAAATGGCTCATAAGAAAGGTGTAGGTAGTTCTAAGAACGGACGCGAATCAGCGTCACAACGTCTTGGTATCAAGATCTTCGGTGGTCAGGCAGTTACTGCAGGCAACATCATCGTTCGTCAGCGTGGTAACAAGCACTTCCCTGGTTCAGGTGTAGCACAGGGTAAGGATGATACACTGTATGCGCTCATCGACGGAACAGTAAACTTCCACAAAGGAAAGTTCTCAAAGAGCGTCGTATCTGTAATACCATTTGCAGAAGCATAAGAAAACTGCGACAAATTATTCCAAACAACATAGAGGGACGCTCGCCGAGTGCTCCCTCTTTAATTTTCTTACCTCTTACCTCTTACATATGATTGAACTTGACGTACATACCCATACCGTAATGTCTGGCCACGGATACAGCAGCCTTACCGAAATGGTAAAAGAGGCACAAAAGAAAGGCCTGAAGGTTTATGGCATTACAGAGCACGCCCCGAATATCCCAGGTACGTGCAAACCTATATATTTCTGGAATTATCATGTAGTACCGAGACAATATGGTGATATGAGACTGCTGCTTGGAGCAGAGTTGAATATCATGGATACGAAAGGCACTCTTGATGAGGATGATGACTACTATAGACGTCTTGATATCCGCATTGCCGGCATACACAGGCTTTGTTGGAAAAAAGGAACAAAAGAAGAGAATACAGAGGGCCTTGTTAATGCCATCCGAAATCCTTGGACAGATATCATATCCCATCCTGGCGATGGTACAGCAGATGTGTTTTTCGAGCCTGTAGTATTGGCAGCAAAAGAAACGGGAACGTTGCTTGAGATAAACAATTCAAGTATGAATCCCAACAGGACAAAATGGCCAAAGGCACATCCTAATAATATTGAGATACTGCAATTATGCAAGAAATATGAAGTCCCCGTCATACTTGGCAGCGATGCCCATATACATTATGACATTGCAAACTACACATACCTCTATCCCTTGCTTCAGGAAGCAGACTTCCCAGAGGAATTGATAATGAACACCAATGCAGAGAAATTCCTGCAATGGTTGGATAAACACCATGTGTAAGGGGCAGGGTACAAAAAAAGAGTTATGGAATGTTGCATTTCATAACTCTTTTTGCATTTTGTGATCCCGCGGGGATTCGAACCCCGGACCCACAGCTTAGAAGGCTGTTGCTCTATCCAGCTGAGCTACGAGACCAGCATAGTTTCAAATGCGGCTGCAAAGGTACTACATTTTTTTGAAATGTGCAAATTTTTCTTGGTATGATGCGCAAGAAAAGTTCTTTTTATACCAACTCAACTAATTTTATGTCTTGTTCTTTGTCGCAATAGTGACATCTTACAGTTCCCAATTGTTTGTTTACTACGCGAAAGACTGTTTGCATGGGTTCGTTGTTGGTTATACATTTAGGATTGTTGCAGCGTATGATACCTTTCAGCTCGTCAGGTGTTTCTACTGTCTTCTTTTCTACTACTTCGTAACCCTTTATGATGCTCAGTACAACTTTAGGAGCAACGACCGACAGACGTGATATTTCTTCATCGGAAAAGAATCTGTCGAATACCTTTATGAGGCCTTTCTTGCCAACTTTTTCTGAACTGTAGTTTTGTCCGATGGTAAAAGGGGTTTCCATCTTGTCGAGTTCCAGGAGTGATATCACCTGAAAGGTTTTCTCTGCAGGAATATGGTCTATTACTGTGCCGTTCTCGATAGCGGCAACAAGCAGTTGTTTCTGTGGTGTATTGTTCATGAGATAATTGTCTTGTCGTTTTTGATTTCCTCAAGGGTTATTCCTAAGCAATGTGCAAAGATTGCTTCACGGGCATACAGGCCGTTTTGTGCCTGTTGTATGTAGTATGCATGTGGATCGTCATCTACGTCGTATGCTATTTCGTTGACACGAGGCAGTGGATGAAGAATCTTCATGTTGTCCTTTGTCTTATGGAGCATCTCGCGATTGAGAACATATACATTCTTAACTTTCTCATATTCCATGAGGTCTGAGAAACGCTCTTTCTGCACGCGTGTCATATATATAATGTCTGCATCGGCAATAATATCTTCATTGAATTCCGTATGCTCAATGTATTTTATTCTGTGCTCTTGACAATACAACTTGTATTCCTGTGGCATCGCAAGTTCTTCCGGTGCAATGAAATGGAATGTTGGATTGAAGTGTCGCATCGCTGTTATTAGCGAATGAACAGTTCTGCCATACTTGAGGTCACCAACGAGGTATATGTTCAAATTCTCAAGTGTTCCTTGTGTCTTATATATGGAATACAGGTCCAGCAGACATTGTGATGGATGTTCGTGGGCACCGTCTCCAGCGTTTACGATAGGTACTGGGGCTATTTCTGAAGCATATTGTGCTGCTCCCTCTATGTAGTGGCGCATGGCGATGATGTCGGCATAGTTAGATACCATGAGTAGTGTGTCCTTCAATGTCTCACCTTTGGTGCCGCTGGTGATTTTGGGGTCTGCAAAACCTATTACGCGGGCTCCAAGTCTGTTTGCTGCCGTCTCAAAAGACAAGCGTGTGCGGGTGCTGGGCTCAAAAAAGAGGGTAGCGACAATTTTGCCTTTCAGTAATTCACGATTGGGATGTTTCTCAAACTCCTCTGCCATTGTGATCAGATGAAGGAGTTCTTCTTTGGTAAAATTCGAAATGGTTACAAAGTCCATGTTGTTGTCATAAATTTCGTGCAAAAATACTAAAAGATTAAGGAATAAGGATTGAGGGCTCTATCTTTTTAGTTTTTTTAACAGGAAAAGTTGAACGAAAGTAGTACTTGACTTATGTCATTCTTCAATTTTTATTATCTTTGCACAAAATAATTTTTTCTAATTAGATGAGACGTAAAATCGTTATAACTCTTTGGTCAATACTGGCATCTGTTGTTTGTTTTGTAGGTATTGTGGTTTTTCTTATATGGAATGGTCTTATAGGTTATATGCCTGATATGGAGGACCTTCAGAATCCTGTTGACCGTTATGCTTCACAAGTATATAGTGCAGATGGTAGGTTGATGGGTATGTGGAATGTTGGAAACCAAAATCGCATACACGTTGACTTCAATAAGATAAACCCTTATGTCATAGAGGCCCTTGTGGCTACCGAAGATGTGCGTTTCTATGAGCATTCTGGCGTTGACTTTGTTGCTATCGGTAGAGCTTTGGTAAAGCGTGGTATAATGGGGCAGCAGAGCGCAGGCGGTGGTTCTACTATTACGCAGCAGTTGGCAAAACAGCTATATTCCTCAAGAGCTCATAGCACAAAAGAACGCCTGATGCAGAAGCCTATAGAATGGATTATAGCAATAAAACTGGAGCGTAACTTTACAAAAGAGGAAATAGTTACCATGTACCTTGATCAGTTTGATTTCCTGCATAATGCTGTCGGTATAAAGAATGCTGCTAATACATATTTTTCAAAGGAACCGAAGGACCTTACTTTGGAGGAGTCTGCCATGCTGGTAGGATTGTGTAAGAATCCGTCATATTTCAATCCAAGACGTTATGAGGAACGTTGTACAGAACGCCGTAATGTGGTGCTTCAACAGATGGAGAAGGCAGGATACATCTCCCATGCCCAGTATCTTGAAAGTTCTGTAAAACCTCTCGGACTTAAATTCAAACAAAAGGAAGTTACAGCTGGTATAGCACCTTATTTCAGAGAGTATCTGCGTAAGTACATGATGATGGAACATCCACGCAGAGAAAATTATCCTTCCTGGAATTATACCAAGTTCTATATTGATTCTGTTGCATGGGCTAATGACCCTTTGGCAGGGTGGTGCAACAAGAATCTCAAGAAAGACGGCACTCCTTATGATGTAAATAAGGATGGTTTGAAGATATATACTACTATTGACAGCCGTATGCAGAAATATGCAGAGCAGGCTATGCTTGAGCATCTTTCTAAATATCTGCAGCCAGCCTTTACGAGTGCTAACAGATCGAAGCCTAATGCTCCTTTCTCTAGCTATACTTCTCAGGCACAGGTTGATGCTATATTGGAGCGAAGCATAAGGAACAGTCCTCGTTGGTACAGAATGAGGGATGCCGGTTATAGTGAGAAGGAAATACGCGAATCATTCTACAAGAAGACAGAGACATCACTCTTCTCCTATAAGGGAATGATAGACACTACAATTACTCCTTTCGACTCTATCCGATATATCAAGTCTTTCCTACGTTCAGGTTTCTGTTCTATGGAGGCAAAGACTGGCCAGGTAAAGGCTTATGTAGGAGGTGTTGATTTCTTTAATTTCGAGTACGATATGGTAGGCGAGGGTAGACGTCAGGTCGGTTCTACTATCAAACCTTATCTTTATTCTCTTGCTATGGAGAATGGTCTGACTCCTTGTGATCCTATCTCTAATTCGTCAGCATATAGCAACTGGCATGTAAAGGGAGCCGGTGGCGGCACATTGCCTATCCGTAATGCTCTGAAGAGATCTCTCAATGGCGCTTCTACGCAGCTGATGAAACGTTTCTCTTACGATGGAAGGGTATTCAAAGATTTCCTGACAAAAAACTATGGCATAAACCTCCCTGGCGTTGAGCCGACTCCTACGTTGTGTCTCGGTTCGTGTGAGATTTCTCTCCTTGAGATGGTAAGCGCTTATACCGCTTTTGCTAATCAGGGTATTCGTTGTGCCCCATTAATGGTAACACGCATTGAAGACAGAACAGGACAGGTTATAGCACGTTTTGAACCTCGTGTTAATGAGGCCATTTCTGCTGAATCATCATATAAGATGCTTGATATGCTTCAAGGTGTTATCGATGGTGGTACTGGTAGTCGTTTGAGATATGCTCACGGCATTAAGGCTGCATTGGCGGGAAAGACAGGTACTACAAACTTGCAGTCCGATGGATGGTTTATGGGAATTACCCCAAGCCTTGTTTCTGGTTGTTGGGTAGGTGGTGAAGACCGCGACATACACTTCGACAACACTTATATGGGACAGGGCGCTACAATGGCGTTACCAATATTTGCATACTATATAAAGAAGGTATTTGCAGATACAACGTTGCCATACCGACCGGAAGAACAATTTGAAATACCAGAATTCTTTAATCCGTGTGCCAAGGATTCCGATGTAGGGTTTGAAGACGACGGATTCAGTATAGAAGATGTGTTTGAGTAAATTAACGGTTAAAGGTTAACGGTTAACGGTTAAAGGTTCTTGAAACTTGAAACCTGAAACCTGAAACTAAATATTTTAATGTTTAATATAATTTTAATACTAACCTGTTATGATTAAATCATTCAATGACAAGAATTTCCTGCTTGAGACAGAAACAGCGCAGGAATTGTATCACAATCATGCTGCAAAGATGCCCATTATCGACTACCACTGTCATCTGATTCCTCAGATGGTGGCAGAGAATAAGCGTTTTGAATCAATAGCCCAGATATGGCTCATGGGCGACCACTATAAGTGGCGTGCTATGCGTTCCAATGGTGTTGACGAGCGCTTCTGTACTGGTAAGGATACCAGCGATTGGGAGAAGTTTGAGAAGTGGGCAGAAACAGTGCCATATACCTTCCGTAATCCTCTCTATCACTGGACACACCTCGAACTCAAGACAGCCTTCGGCATCACCGAGACATTGAATCCCGAGAATGCCCGCGCTATCTTTGATAAGTGTAATGACATGATAAAGAATGATCCAAAGTTCACACCACGTGGACTCATGGAGCATTATAACGTTGAGACAGTATGTACTACTGATGATCCTGTTGATACCCTTGAGTGGCACGATATAGTTGCTGCTGATGCTTCTTGCAAGACCCGTATGATTCCTGCATGGCGTCCTGATGCTGCTATGAATATTGAGGCTGCTACATGGAAGGGTTATATTGAAAAACTGGAGCAGGTTTCTGGTGTAGAGATAAAGAAATTTGCTGATATGGTAAATGCTCTCCAGAAGCGTCATGATTTCTTCGCTTCAAAGGGTTGTAAATTGTCTGATCACGGTATTGAGGAATTCTATGACGAGCCTTATACCGACGCTGAGATAGATGCTATCATGCAGAAAGCTCTCTCTGGTAAGACCCCAACTGTTGCAGAGCAGCGTCAGTTCAAACATGCATTCCTGAAGGAGATGGCTATCATGGATTATAATGCCGGCTGGACACAGCAGTTCCACTATGGAGCTATCCGTAACAACAACACCAAGATGTTCAACCAGCTGGGTGCTGATACCGGTTTCGACTCTATTGGTGAGTTCACTACCGCGAAGGCTTGCTCACACTTCCTTGACGAACTCAATATGCAGGGTAAGCTCACTAAGACTATTCTATATAACCTCAATCCATGTGCCAACGAAGTACTTGCCACTATGCTCGGCAACTTCCAGGATGGCTCATGCCCAGGTAAGATACAATGGGGTTCAGGATGGTGGTTCCTCGATCAGAAGGATGGTATGGAGAAGCAGATGAATGCTCTTTCTCTGCTTGGCCTGCTGAGCCGCTTCGTAGGTATGTTGACAGATTCTCGTTCATTCCTGTCATATCCTCGCCACGAGTACTTCCGCAGGACATTCTGTAACCTCCTCGGAAATGACATAGAGAAGGGTATGGTACCATTCACAGGATATGAGGAGAAACGAGTACGCCAGATGGTAGAGGATGTTAGTTACAACAATGCAAAGAATTATTTCAACTTTTAAATAACGGTTAAAGGTTAACGGTTATCGGTTATAGAATCTTTAAACTTTAAACTATAAACTATAAACTTTAAGTAATGGTAGATATAGAATTTGTTCGTTCGCGTTTCATTAAGCATTTTGATGGAAAGACAGGTAATATTTATTTCTCTCCGGGACGTATCAATCTTATTGGTGAGCATACCGATTATAATGGCGGTTATGTATTCCCTGGAGCAGTTGATACAGGTGTTATGGCAGAATTGCGTCCTAACGGCACGAACAAGGTTATGGCATACTCCATTGACCTTAAAGACCGTGTGGAGTTTGATGTCAATGACCCTAACGGACCAAAAGCTACATGGGCCCGCTTCATATATGGTATGGTGAAGGAGTTCCAGCTTCTTGGTGTTGACGTAAAGGGTTTCAATATTGCCTTTGCCGGTGATGTCCCCCTTGGTGCCGGTATGTCATCTTCTGCTGCTATGGAGAGCTGCTTCGGCTGTGCGCTGAATGACCTCTTCGGTAATAATAAGGTGTCAAAGTGGGATATCGTTCTCGCTGGTCAGGCAACGGAGCATAAGTATATCGGCTGTAACTGCGGCATCATGGATCAGTTTGCTTCTGTCTTCGGTGAAGAGGGAAAGCTGATGCGTCTTGACTGCAATTCACGTGAGTTTGAATACTTTCCATTCAAGCCTGTCGGCTATAAACTCGTCCTGCTTAACAGTTGTGTAAAACACGAGCTTGCCGGTTCTCCTTATAATGACCGCCGCAACAGTTGTGAGAATGTGGCAAAGGCTGTTCAGGCAAAGCATCCTGAGCGTTCCATCAGCACCTTGCGCGACTGCACATGGGAAGACCTTGAGGAGGTGAAGGGAGATGTTTCAGCAGAAGATATCCAGCGTGCTACCTTCGTGCTGGGCGAGAAAGACCGTGTTCTCGGTGTCTGCGATGCTCTCAATGCGGGTGACTATGAGAAGGTAGGTGAACTGATGTATGCTACCCACTACGGATTGTCAAAGGAGTATGAGGTTAGCTGCGAAGAACTTGATTACCTCAACGATATTGCAAAAGAATGTGGCGTTACGGGTTCACGTATCATGGGTGGAGGCTTCGGTGGCTGCACCATCAACCTCGTAAAGGATGAACTCTACGATAACTTCATCAAGACTGCAAAAGAGAAGTTCTGTGCCAAGTATGGCCATGAGCCAAAGGTCTATAACGTTGTTATCGGTCAGGGCTCAAGAAAGATTTGCTAGGTATAGTTGATTGATATCAAGGAAAAGTGGTAATTTGGAACAAAATTATCACTTTTCTTTTTAAAAAATTTGTTTATATCAAAAATCTTTTGTACCTTTGCATCCGCATTTGAAAAAATGTACCGGGGTGTAGCGCAGTTGGTAGCGTTCCTGGTTTGGGACCAGGACGTAC
>ERZ842401.1149-NODE-1149-length-38697-cov-48.602583_pt1 | contig 38697 bp, 25 predicted proteins | sample MGYA00521270_ERZ842401 | MGnify/ENA primary metagenome ERZ842401 (study PRJEB31892, sample SAMEA3878208) | bioreactor metagenome | biome: Moose rumen | place: Sweden | collected 2011-10 | study: EMG produced TPA metagenomics assembly of the PRJEB12797 data set...
GACAAATGGCACAGACAGTAGCACGCAAGGCGTCAAAGCGGATACGCTTACGTTTGAATGTAGTTTTTATGTAGTTTGAATGTAGTTTGAATGTAGTTTATATTTGTGCTAGACGCCTAATATATAATAAGTTAGCCTCAAAAATGTAGTTAGTGTAGTTAATATTGCAAAACTTTCTAGAGAAAAATGGTGCCCGTAATCAATCTGGTTGAGGTGCTGGCTTCAGCGTGACGACTAAGTTCCGCTGCAATTGATGTTTTTTTGTGCAATTTCTTGGGTAATCAGAAAAGAATGTGTAATTTTGCACCAAAATCTGAATGGTATGATGACAATAGCCAACCCTATTTATGACTCCGTGTTCAAATTTTTGATGGAGGACGAGCGCGTGGCAAGGACCATCCTGTCGGCCTTGCTGAAGAAAAATATTCTCAAGGTCGAGGTGCGTCCTCACGAGTACAGCAACAGCCAGCGCGACTTCCTGTCGATGTTTCGTATCGACTTTGCCGCCACCATTCGTGAGGATGACGGTCAGGAGCGCATCATCCTGATAGAGGTTCAGAAGACATGGCTGGAGACGGAGACGCTGCGTTTCCGTCAGTATCTCGGCGTCCAGTACCAGCGTAAGGAAAATATCATTGCCGATAGCAAGGAGGGCTATGCCCTGCCCATGGTGGCTGTCTATATTCTTGGCCATAAGGTGGGAGATATCGAGGAGCCGGTCATCTATGTGCACCATGATGCCTACGACTACAATGACAATCGTGTCACGAAGGGGCTGCCCAATGCCTTTGTCGACAGTCTGACACACGATAGCATTATTGTCCAGATACCGCGCTTGCATGGACAGGTGAACAATCGTCTGGACAAGATATTGAGCGTATTCGACCAGACCTTGCATTCTTCGGACAACGAGCATTTCCTGAATTTTGACGAGACCCGTTATATGGAGGATGATGACATGCGCCCCATCTTGCACCGTCTGTTGATGGCCGCCAGCGATGCCGACACGCGTCAGGACATGAATGTAGAAGATGAGTATTATTCCATTATAGAGAAGCGTGACACTCAGATTCTGTTGAATGCCCGCAAGATAGCTGAACAGAACGTTCAACTGACGGAGCAGAAGGCCCAGCTGACGGAGCAGAAGGCCCAGCTGACTGAGCAGAAGGCCCAGCTGACTGAGCAGAAGGCCCAGCTAAGTTCTTTTGCCAGGCTTCTGACGGAATCGGGCTGGAGCGCAGCAGATATTGCTGCTAAGATGAATATGACGGAAGACGATGTCGCTGGTCTTTTGTCGTCAGAAAATAATGTGTAACTTTGCAGGACTAAAAGCAAGAAGACATGAATAAAATAGTCATTATATTGATGACGATGCTGCTTGGAACGGTGTCGTTAATGGCTGTGCCAGCTCATCCTGGTACGAGAAAGGTACAACAGCCAGACGGTACGTATGTTAGCATCCGTCTGATGGGTGACGAGTGGTGTCACTTCCATACCACCGCCGACGGCTACTCCGTGGTTAGGGACGGCCGTGGCTACTATGTGTATGCCGAGCGCAGGGACGGCCGGTTGGAGGCCACGGCCCATGTCGCCCACGACGAGGACGGCCGCACTGCGTCAGAGCGCGAATACCTGTCGGCTGTCAGGAAATACCAGGCACCGGCCATTCACGAGCAGACCCGCCAGCTGCGCAGCAAGTTACAGTTGCGCCAGCAGCAGACGCTGGCCAGACGCCGGTCACAGATGTATAACTATGACTACGACAAGTTCAAGGGGCTTATCATCCTGGTGCAGTTCAACGACCGGACGTTTTCCCGCGAAGACTATCCGGAGATTCTTGACGACATGGTGAACAAGGAGAACTATACGGGCTTTGGCAACCAGACATATACGGGCAGCGTGCGCGACTACTTCACCGACAACTCCGGCGGCAAGTTCCAGCCGCAGTTCGACGTGGTCGGTCCTGTCACCATCGACTACAGCCAGTACGACTGTCAGGGCGGCTACAAGTGGGGCGACGACGGCTATGACGCCTGGCGGTCTTCAAAGATTACGCTGGCGGCTGTCGATGCTGCCGACGCCGAGGTCGACTTCAGCCAGTATGACGGTGACGGCGACGGCAAGGCAGACCTGGTGTTCTTTATTTTTGCCGGTTTTGGTGCCAACTACGATGGTAATGACAAAGGCCTGTGGTGGCCACATCGCTCCATATTCATCGATCCGGAGCGCTACTGGGAGGACGTCAAGCGCGACGGCGTGGTGCTGGAAGACTATGCCAGCTCGGTGGAGCTTTATGGTTTGACAGCCTGGTCGCAGAAGACAATTGACGGCATCGGCACCATCTGCCACGAGTTCAGCCACGTGCTGGGCTTGCCCGACTTCTATGATACCGATTACGACAATGACGGCAAGAAGGAGAGCGACCATCCGGGCAAGTGGTCTGTGATGTCCGGCGGCAGTTACGAGAACTATGGCCGCACGCCGGTTGGCTACTCACTATTTGAACGCTGGGCGGTAGGATTCCTGGACAGCGACCCGCAGCTGATTACCCAGGAAGGCAGCTATCAGCTCGAACCGCTGCCCACCAGCTATACGGGCTTCCGGCTCAACACCCCCGTAAAGGACGAGTATTTCCTGTTTGAGAACCGCCAGAAGACAGCCTCCAAGTGGGACGCAGTCCTGCCGGGCAGCGGTATGCTGGTACACCGTGTGGACTTGACCAACAAGGGTGTGTGGCAGAACAATACCGTGAATGCCGACCCCGACCACAACTATTACGAGGTCATCAGGGCACATGGCGTCCAGTCGTCCGGAGCCTCTGAATCCGATGTGTTCCCCGGCACCGGCAGAAAGGCCGTCCGTCAGTTGCTGAACTCGACGTCGCCTGCCAACCTGCTGACGCACTCGGGCAAGTCCAACCAGTTCGGACTGATTAATATCGCAATGAACAATGGCGTCATCACGTTCGACGTGACTACCTATAAACTTACTGCCCTGTCGTTGTCCGGGCCGGTGACAGTAGCCGTCGACATGTCGCAGCAGCTGACGGCCGTGCCAGAGCCTGAGAATGCAGAGTACATGCTGACGTGGGCCAGCAGCGACGAGACCATAGCGACGGTCGACGACCAGGGGATGGTGACAGGTGTTGCCGCAGGCACATGTACCGTCACTGCTACCAGTGATAACGGTATCAAGGCTACCTGCCAGGTGACTGTCATCGAGATGCCACCCTATAGCGTCGCTGAGGTGAAGAACATGCCTGTCGACCAGGTGGTGAAGCTGCAGCTGGACCGTGCCGAGGTGCTTTTTGCCTATACGGACAACGGTGTGCAGACCATCTACTTCCGCGATGTGACGGGAGCCGTCATGCTGACCGGTGCCAACCTGGGCCTGAAGACCAACGATGTCGTCAGCGGCTTCGTCTTCGTCAAGCCAGCATTCAAGAACAACGTCCACTATGTTGCCGGCCTGGGCGACCAGACCAACGCCAATGGCCTCACCGTCAGTGAAGGCAGCGAGCCACAGCCCCGCGAGGTGACGCTCGACGAGCTGACGGCTGCCGACTACTCCGACCTGGTGACCGTCAAGGCCGTACAGCTGGAGCGCAACAACGGCATCTGGGCCTACAGCGGTGACAAACGCGTCCGCCTGTGGGCCGGCAAGTTCGGTATAGCTCCGGGTATCACGTCCAAGACAACCTTTACCGGCAACTATTACGACGTCACGGCTGTCTACGATACCAACGTGCTGAACAATCAGGTCATCAACGAACTGGAGGTCACCAAAGCCATTACCCAGGTGGACGCACCGACGGCCGTCGAGGCCATCAGCACCGTCGGCGAGCAGGACGGTCCCGTCTACAACCTGCAGGGCCAGCGCGTCAGCCCCACCACGAAGGGCCTGCTGATACGCAACGGCCGCAAACTATTACGCTAACAAAGGAATTTCTCTTCATGAGTTCATTCAAAGGTTATTTATGCAAAAAATCAGGAGGCAGACCATAGGGTCGCCTCCTGAAATATTAGAGCTCCATTATATCCTCAACGGGCAAATCAGTTAATTCTGCTATTTCTTCTAATGATTTCCCTTTAGCTTTCATTTTCCGTGCAACAGCTAAAGTACCCTCGGCACGGCCCTCGGCACGACCCTCTTCAAGCCCCTCGGCGCGACCCTCTTCAAGCCCCTTGGCACGACCCTCTTCAAGCCCCTCGGCGCGACCCTCTTCAAGCCCCTTGGCACGACCCTCTTCAAGCCCCTCGGCGCGACCCTCGACCCGTCCTTTGAAGTGGCCTTCTTCTTCTGCTGTAGTCATTGTATTGCGCAGAATAGCACGGTCCATCATGTAACGGTCGTAAGCCAGCTGTTCCTCACGCGACATTTGTATAACCTTCAACTTTTCTCTTGCCTCAAGCAGTCCGGGGGCGATAGCATCGTCTGGAATTTCGCTGGTAGCCAAGAAATAAAGCCACTGGTCCATTGGCACCTTCGACCAACGATTGAAATCGTTCACCTTCAGAACGAAATATTCCGGATAGAGTTGATAGACCTCTTTCACGGCAAACTTCTGCTTCATGTAAGGTGACAACTGCAGCACCTTGCCGTTATGGATGCCGCGAAACTCCGTCTTTCCGTGGTACACCACATCGTCGCCCTGTCCCAAGTCAAAGTAGACGATGTTAATGGAGTACACCTTTTTCACGTGATTATAGTTCTGGCCACCATTTACATATTCCGTAACCAGTTTGGAGGCTCCGAACAACATCCGCTGGAAATAGGCGAATTCTGCTTCACCTTGCACCTCTATGAGCAACAATTCGCCTTCAGAGTCTTCTGCCAACAAATCTACACGGTTATACTTTGAATCCTCCCGCTCCTTATTACCTTCACTCTCCAGCAACTTCTGTATCTTTATCTCTGTATTAAGTAGAGTGGTCAGGAAACCTTCCAGAACATCAAAGTTAGCCTTGTCACGCAACAGGCGTTTCAAGGCCCAGTCAAAACTTACCAAGGTCCGCTCTTTCATAACTAACACTTCTTAATTTGAAAAATGGGCTATCACCTTGCAAAGGTAGTAATAAACAATCGAAGAACAAAATAAAAATCCATTTTTTTCATTTCGGGCAAAAGCTGAGCAAACAAAAAATGGGTTGGTCGATAAAGACCAGCCCATTTGTATCGTCAGTTTACCAACGCGATGGTTTTCGCTTCTCTTGTTGCGCCAGTACGCAAATGTATTGCTTTATTTGGGCAGAGCAGCTGCCCAGTTCTCGGTCTGCGTAACGCCATAGCCTGCATTGATTTCATCAGCAGGGATTGGGAATACGAAGTCAGAGATGTTGAAGTTGGTGAAGCGGTACTTGGCTTCCGGTGCTCCATAGGCAACGATATTTGCACCCTGTCCCCAGCGGCGCAGGTCATAGAGACGCAGACCTTCTTGGAACAACTCGCGTGCACGCTCCTCCTTGAGGAACTGGTACAGGTCGTCACCCGACGGCAGGTCATTGACAGTTGTTATGGCGCTGTTGCGCTTGGCCACTGCCAGCAGGGCCGACTTGGCAGCAGATTCGTTGCCCTGCTTGATGTTGGCTTCGGCGATAATCAGGAACATCTCCGGAGCGTTCACAAGATAGTTGGTGGCATACGCGGTGTTGCCTGACGAGAAGTGGGAGAACTTACCTCCGGCATAGACAGGCGATGCGGCTGTAGAACTTTGACCCATAGCCATGATAGAAATACGAGCGTCCGTGGCTGCATAGAGCGACTGCAGATAGGGACTCGGACTGAAGTTGTAGGTGGTCCACAGCGTACCGCATGAGTTGGCACTCCAGTTCTGATTGCTGTTGATGTCTAAGTAGAAGAGGCTTTCCTTGTTGGATGCACCGCCATTGTACAGGGACTTGTATTCAGCAGCACTGTAGGCTAGGGCGTCGATGCCGCCTTCGTCTAATGCCATCTGTGCATACTGGGCAGCGTTAGTCCAGTTCTCCAGATAGAGGTTGGCGCGTGCCATGAGTCCATAGACAGCAGCCAAGGTGAAATAGCACTTGTCCTCGCGGTCACCGCCAGCAGCCTGGAAATGCTGGACGGCCTTGCCCAAGTCGCTAAGAATCATGGCGTAAGCCTCGCCTACTGTCGAACGGCTCACCTGAGCCATAGCGGGAATGGGGGTCTCGCTCAGCACAATGCCCGTCTTGGATGAGTGGTCAGTACCGTTGACCTTGACCTGATGGCCATAGACATTTACCAGAACCAGGTTGGCATAGGCACGCAGTGCATAAGCCTCGGCCTCATAAATGTCAAGCATGGTCTTGTCAGACTCACTTGCCGAAGCATAAATGTTTTCACATGCCAAAATGACACGGGCTGAGTTGTCAACAACCTTATATCCGTATTCCCAGATATAGCTCAGATACAGGTCGGTAGTGTTGAAAGTGTATTGGTAGATGCCGTCCCAGTGGCCAGTCTGCGAGTTCCAGTAGGAAATATCGGTAGGCACGTCACCGATGGAAACGGCATAGTTGCCGGCAAAATAGCGCTCAAAGAGGTTATAATATGTACCGTTAAGGGCTGTACCAATCAGGTTGGCGCTGGTTAATGCACCGTCAACATCTACACCATTGTAATAGTCTGTCTCAAGGAATTTCTCACCACAACTTGTCAGTCCCAAAGTCAGGGAGAATGCTGCAATTCCGCTTAATAATGTCTTTTTCATATTCATGTCTTTCTTTTTGAAATAGGTGTGTGGTTAGAATGTAATCTGAATACCGGCAGCGTAGGTGCTGACAGCAGGATACTGCCATGCAATGTATCCGTTGGCAGCGGTCTCGGGATTATATCCATAGAAGTCGCTGGCTGTCCACGTGTGGATATTGTCTGCAGTGATATATATACGGGCTTTGTCGATAAAAGCCTTTCTGGTAATCTCCTTAGGCAGCGTATAGCCAAGGGTGATATTGCTCAGACGCAGGAAGTTGCCGCTCATGACGAAACGGTCAGAGTCACCGTTAGAGGCACTGTAGGGGTCGCCATAGATATATTGCGGATATTTGGCGTCCTTGTTGTCCTCTGTCCACGAGTTTTCAGCCATTTCTTTCAGTGGTGTGCGTAAAGCCATGCCCCATCCAGTAAAGGCTGCTCCGCCGTCGTAGACCTTGCCGCCAAGACGGTAGTTGAAGGTCAGACTGGCATCAAAGCCCTTCCATGTCAGCGATGTTCCGAAGCCACCGAAGAACTTGGGATTAGGATTGCCTACATAGCGAGCTGTAGCCTCGTTGTAGTCTGTTGTCAGTTCGGAACTGATGATGTTGCCGTCATCGTCCTTCGTGTCTTTCCACCATTGCGGCTTACCTGTCTCGCGTTCAACACCAGCGTATGAAGGCATATAGAACTCGCCATAGGGCTGTCCAACCTCAATGATATTGTAGAACGACTCAATGGGCTTGTCGCTGGACAGCTTGATGACTTCGTTCTGGTTGTGGGTCAGGTTAAAGTAAGCCGTCCAGTTCATGTCCTTGTTCTTGATGATAGAGGCATTGACAGATAATTCAAAACCACGGTTGCGAATGGAGCCAATGTTCTGATAGGTCTGTTTCATACCCGTTGTGCGTGACAGCGGCATCTCAAACAGGGCATCGGTAGTCTTCTCGTTATAGAAGTCAAATGTCACATTGATTCGGTCGATAAACTGGAGGTCAACACCGATATCGAATTTCTTGGAAACCTCCCAAGTCAGTTCGTTGTTACTGATAGATGCAGGAACCATACCGGGGACACTGTGGTAGTTGCTGCCCGACTTGTAGAATCCGCGTGCGGAATACCAGCCGATGTCCTGATTACCCACAGTACCGTACGATACGCGCAGAGTGCCGTTGGTGAGGATGTCGTTCTTGAGGAACTGCTCGCCGGTGAAGCGCCACTTGGCACCGACGGACCAGAAACTACCCCAGCGCTTGTCGGCACCGAACACAGAGCTGCCGTCACGACGGAATGATGCCGATGCATAATAGCGGTCCTCGTAGCTGTAGTGGGCATCGCCAAAATACGAAGCCAGACGGGCTTCTGACTTGTAGTATTCAGAATCGCTCCAAGTACCTACCGTGCTCAAGTCGCGCATGCCTGCCGATGCAAACGGGAAGTCGTTACCATTCATGTAGTCATACCAATAGTCCTTACGCTGTGACTCCTGTCCCAGCATGACTCCAATGGTGTGACGCTGGCCGAACACATAGTTCCATCCAAGAATGTTGGTCCATGTGACAGTGCTCGTGCGTGAGTCGTACTGCTGTCCCAGACCATTGTAGTTCTTACCTTGGTTGTTATAGAGGGCACCCCAGTAGTTGTACTCATTGACGTTATAGATGTTGACACCAAGCGTTGTCTTGAAATAGATTCCCTTGCCGAAATCAATCTGCATGTACGGGCTGGCAGTGAATGTCGTTGTCTTCACTTCATACAAGTCGCCTAAATCCTTGTCGTAGACAGCAACAGGGTTGTAGAGGTTGGTGTTAGCATAGCTGCCGTCCTCATTACGGACAGGATAGAACGGACGCATGGATGAAACAGCCGACACCGTGGGGTTCGAGAAAGAACCGCCCGTTGACTGTGAGAAACCGTTACGGATAGCGTAGGCATAAGAAGCATTGACACCAACACTGAAAATATTGTTCAACTTGCTGTTCAGGTTCATACGGCCTGTAAAGCGCTCAAAGTCGGAGCCGATGACTATACCTTCAGAGTTCATATAGCCACCGCTGATGTAGTAGTTGGTGGTGCCTGACTGTCCGCTTGCGTTGACATTATACTCATGGTGGAAGCCCTTACGGGTAACTTCATCCATCCAGTCGGTGTTAGTGACACCGTCCCATTCGAAATACTGGTCCTTCAGGTAAGCATAGTTCTCCTCGTAGGTGTCACCATATCGTGCGGTCATACCCTTGGCGAAAAGGTCCATGGAAGTGGCGGCATCAGCAAAGTCCATATTGTTGTTGGCCATTCTTGTAACGCCCCATTTGGCATCGAACTCTATCTTGCCACCACCCTGTTGTCCTTTCTTGGTGGTGATGACGATGACACCGTTAGCAGCGCGTGAACCGTAGATGGCTGTTGCAGCGGCATCCTTCAGAACCGTTACGCTCTCGATGTCGTTGGGGTTGATGGCTGCCATAGGGTCAACATAGTTGTTGGCAGATGAACTCATGCCGTCAGTGTCCGAGTTGACAGGGACACCGTCAATCACATACAGAGGCTGTGTGCCCTGGTTCAAGGAGCCACGTCCACGAATATAGACAGAACCCCATACGCCCGGCATAGAGGTAGAGTTGTTCATCTGAACACCAGAGACGGAACCTTCTAACGACTTGACGAAGTTGGCATCGGTCTTCTTCTCTATGACATCTCCTCCAACCAGAGAAGCGGCACCCGTGAAGGCGGCCTTGCGTTGCGACCCATAGCCGGTTACCACCACTTCGTCAACATTGGTGGAACTGTTACTCAAGACAATACGAAGATTGGGCTTGGCTACTACCTCTACGCCACTCATACCAACGTATGATATACTGAGAATCTTCTTGCCGGCAGGGCAGGTCAATGTAAACTTACCATCTACATCAGTGACTGTACCGACATTGGTGTCAACAACTCGTATCGTTGCTCCCACTACAGGTTGGTTGTCCTCCTGAGCGATAACGATACCGTTAACCTTGGTCTGGGCCAGCGCCACTCCCACCATAAGGAACAGACTGGCCAGAATCATTGTTAATCTTTCTTTCATAAATCTCTCTCGTTTTTTAATAATTAGTTATAATAATATAAATATGTTCGCGTACATTATATATAAATATGCCTTCCATGTTGTCCGTCCGCCTCCTGCGGGGAGGTGGCTACTGGCGACCTGTCTTAGCATAAATCCCTGCAAAGGTAATACATACTTTTGTGAAAAACGAATAAATTTATAAAAAATGCACATTTTGATGCAGGAAATTAACAATTTCCCCGTTTATCGTTCATTTTGCACGCCAAACATCCTAAAAAGGTTGCAATTGGTTAACGATGTATAATACCACAGTTATCTTCTTGAACCACATTCACTTCATCTGTTCCAGTAGCAGGCGGTTTGCCGCATCGATGCGCTCATTGTCTATGGTGCGGATATAAGTAAGCGTGGTGTTGGGCGAGGTATGTCCCAAAGCTTTGGAAATGACATTGAGGTCGACGTTGGCGTGATAAGCTATGCTGGCCCATGAGTGGCGTGCCACGTATGAGGTGAGGGCTTGTCCCATGTTGGCTTTGATTCCAAGGCGCTTCAGATGGCGGTTGTAGCGTCTGCGAGCCGTCTCATACTCCGCAACAGCATTTTGAGGATAGGCACTTTTTAAAATAGGGAACACATACAGGCTGTCTTCATGACGGTAGCGGTCCATAATTGCCTGCATAGGTTGCTCTATCCTTATGCTGATGCGCTGGTTGGTCTTGTGGCGTTGATACAAGATATAGCCGTCGACAACCTGTGACTTCTTGAGGAAGGCCATGTCGACAAACGGCATTCCCAAGGCATAGAAACTGAACAAGAACAAGTCGCGTGAAAAAGCCAATGCCGATTCGTCGGCCAGCGCCAACTGTCGCAGTCGGTTCATCTCCGCTATTGTAATAGCGCGCTTCGCCGTTGTTTCCTTGCCTGTAAAGACATGGCGAAAGAGTCGCTGCTCATCGTTCTCGGGTAGCACCTTATGGATGAGTGAACGCAAGGAGCGCATATAGCAGGATATGGTATTCAGCGTCACGCCTTTCTCTGACAGCCAGCACTGATAGTTTTCCAAGACAATGGCATCAACCCCCTTCATTTTCGTATTCCTTTCTTTAAAAAAATGGAACGAACGTAATGCAGTCCGATAGTTGTCTATGGTACTTTTGGCCCGCACCCCAGCCAAGGAGTCAACAGCTTGGGTAGCCAGTGTCACAAAATCATCGCCAGCCTGTTTTTGCCCCCAATGCCACTTCTTAGACGATAGACTGACACGTAATTGAACGGATAGTTTCATCATAATTTTTCGTATTTATTTGATAGTATATACAGCAAAGTTATCAAAATGTCCGCAATCCCTACCCGCTGTCAGGCTGTCCACCTCCCCGCAGGAGGAGGACGTGCAACATTGAAGGCACATAGTAACTATATAATGTACGCGAACATATTTATTTTATTATAATTTATTATTAAAAAAAACGAGAGAGATTTATGAAAGAAAGATTAACAATGATTCTGGCCAGTCTGTTCCTCATGGTGGGAGTGGCTCTGGCACAGACCAAGGTTAACGGTACCGTTACCTCTCAGGAGGATGGACAGCCCGTCATCGGTGCTTCCGTCCTGGTTGTGGGAACCCAGATAGGTACCGTTACTGACGCTAATGGTAAGTTCTCGCTGACATGTCCTGCCGGCAAGAACATGCTGCGCATCACGTATATCGGTATGGAACCGCTCGAAGTGAGCGCACGCCCCAACATGCGTATCGTGCTGACCAGCGACCAGACGGCCCTCGACGAGGTGATTGTCGTAGCCTATGGTACGCAAAAGAAGTCGTCGTTCACAGGCTCTGCCTCGATGGTGGGTGCTGCTGAACTCGACCAGCATGTGACCACCAACGTGGCCAACGCACTGGCTGGTTCGGTTCCCGGCCTCCAGATTCGTGGTGGCTCGGGTGCTCCCGGTGCTGAGCAGGGTAAGATTAATATCCGTGGTATCGCATCTATGTATGCTTCCACCGACCCGCTGATTATCGTCGACGGTGCTCCCTATCCCGCTTCGCTGAGCAACATCAACCAGGAAGACATCGAGTCGGTGAGCGTTCTGAAGGACGCTGCTTCGGCTGCCCTGTACGGTGCCCGTGGTGCTGCCGGCGTCATCCTGATTACCACCAAGAAGGGTAACAAGCAGGCCCCGAAGATTAACGTCAACATGCGCTGGGGTGCCAACAGCCGCGCCGTGCAGGAGTATGACAAGATTACCAGTCCCAGTCAGTACTACGAACTGGCATACGCCGGACTGTACAATAACTACTTCTATGGCGAGGGCATGAGTGCCGAGGCTGCCAACGTTGCCGCCAACACAGCCATGATTAAGTATCTGGGATACCAGGTGTATACGGTGCCCGACGGCCAGCAGCTCATTGGCTTGGACGGCAAGCTGAATCCCAGTGCCACGCTGGGCTATGCCCAGACCACCAAGAGCGGTGAGACCTATTGGTATCAGCCTGACGACTGGACGGACGCAGCCTACAAGAACGGCTTCCGCCAGGAGTATGAGGTGAGCATGAGCGGTGGCTCCGACAAGAGCGACTACTACATCTCGGCAAGCTATCTGAACGAGGACGGTATCATTGACAATTCAAGCTACAACCGCTTCAATGCCCGCATGAAGAGCAATTATGACCTGACCGACTGGCTCCACATCGGCGTGAATGTAGGCTATGTGAACAGCAAGACCATCAGCAACCCCAACAACGACGAGTATCAGTTAGGCTCGACCAACCTGAGCTACTACACCACTCGTATTGCTCCTATCTATCCTATCTATGTACGTGTGCTGGATGCCAACGGCAATCCCGTCATCCGTACCGATGACAACGGCAATAAGCAGTATGACTACGGTCGTCCCGGCACCGACTATCCTAATGCCCGTGCCTTCCTGCAGACCGGTAACCCCCTCGGTTCAAACCTCTATAACGACGTCAACAGCCGCTTCAACCAGCTGAACGCAACGGTCCAGGGCGACATCCGCTTTACTGACTGGCTGCGCCTCAACATCAACAGCACCATTACATGGGGACACACCAACTTCTCTGACTACGAGAGCCAGCTCTATGGCCCGAAGGTGAGCGTGAACGGTGAAATCGGCAAGAGCCAGACAGACTCCTACCGTCAGAACCACGTACAGACCCTGAACTTCAATAAGGCGTTTGGCGCTCACTCCGTGCAGGCTATTGCCGGTCATGAGTGGTACGACTCAAAGACTACCTACCTGACTGCTACCGCACAGGGACTCTTTACGCCTGCCGTGAAGGAAATCAATGCTGCTGCCAACAACCAGTACAAGTCAGGCTCTTATACTTCCGAGTATAACGTGGAAGGCTGGTTCGGCCGTGCACTCTACAACTATGCCGAGAAGTACTTCGCCGATGCCTCGTTCCGCCGCGATGCTTCCAGCCGCTTTGCCAAGGACAACCGCTGGGGTTCGTTCTGGAGCGTCGGCGCAGGCTGGCTCATCAACAAGGAGAACTTCTTCAATGCCAAGTGGGTTGACCAGTTGAAGCTGAAGGTATCGTTAGGCCAGACCGGTAACGACGGACTGCCTTTCTCATGGTCGTACACCGACATCTATAACCTGGCTGCCTCGACGACAACGTCCATGACCCCGTCGTTCTCGCGCATCGGTAACAAGGATATCACCTGGGAGACGACCACCGCACTGAATATCGGTGTAGACTTCGAACTCTTCAAGGGCCGACTCATGGGTACGCTGGAGTACTATAACAAGAAGACCACCGACCTGCTGTTCTGGTTCTCAGTACCCGAGAGCTTCGGTGCTACCGGCTACTATTCCAATATTGGCGACAAGCGCTCTACCGGTGTCGAGCTGACTTTGAGCGGCGATATTATCAAGACCAAGGACATCTCGTGGAATGTCAACTTCAACATTACCCACAACAAGGAGAAAATCCTGAAGCTTCCTGAGAACAAGATCAAGGTGAACGGCGGTTTTGCCGAGACCTGGATTCCTGTCAGCAGCGGTGCTACCAACGGTACGGTTCAGATGTGGTACGAAGAGGACGGCTCGCTCTATTGCCCCTTCACCTACAGCTATGCCGGTGTGAACGACAAGGGTGAAGCTCTCTACTGGTACGACGAAGACCTGTCGCCCCTGGGTGGCAAGACCACGACCAACAACACTGCCAAGGCCGGTTCGAAGAAGTCGGGCACGACGACCAACATCGGCGAGGCAAGCCGCTATGCCGGCAAGAGCATGCTGCCCAAGGCATACGGTGGCTTCGGTACGACGCTGAAGGCTTACGGATTCGACGTATCGCTGAACTTCGACTACCAGATTGGCGGTAAAATCTATGATACCCAGTATGCCGGACTGATGCGAAACTGGGAGGACGACGGTGATGCCGGCTCTGCTTTCCACGTAGACCTGCTGAAGTCGTGGACTCCTAACAGCGCCAGCAGCAATATTCCCCGTTTCCAGTTTGGCGACAAGTACACTGCTACTACCAGCGACCGCTTCCTGGCGTCGGCTGCCTACCTGAACTTCCAGTCGTTTGCCGTAGGCTACACACTGCCGAAGAGTCTCACCAATAGAATAAAACTCGACAAGATTCGCGTCTATGTCACGGGCGAGAACCTCGGATTCTGGAGTGCTCGCAAGGGTCTTGACCCACGTTACGACTACGGTGCTACCGAGTCGCTGACTCCTTACTCGCTGATGCGGACCATCATGGGTGGTATCCAGGTGTCATTCTAAGTTATGATGAAACAAGTAGAAAAAAGAGAAAAGAAAATTATGAAGACAATATATAAGTCATACATGGCAGCTGCCTTGGCCGTACTGACATTGGCCACCACCAGCTGTATCAAGGAGATTGACCCGCAGACCAGCTACGTAACGGCAGACCAGGCCGCCAGTGCCCCCGGTTCGTTCGATAGCTTTGTGTCGTCAATCACCAGTTCGCTCAACGGACAGTTCACATACGGTGGCTCCAGCCACTATCCCTGGGACTTCGGTTATCCCTCGTTCTTCCTGCAGCGCGACGTGATGGGTATGGATATAGCAGCAGAGTCGAGCGGCTCTGAGTGGTACACCACTTGGTACACCTGCGGTACTGCCTTAGGCCCGACGTATGCCATCTGTCAGCTGCCCTGGCGCTACTATTACAAGTGGATTAAGAACTGTAACATCGTTATCTCACTGGCCGGTGCTGAACCCGCCGACGACCAAAAGTCGGGTGCAGGTATAGCCTACGCCATGCGTGCAATGTTCTACATGGACCTGGCCCGTATGTATGCCCAGCAGACGTATGCCACGAACAAGGAAGCCGAGACGGTGCCCATCGTGACGGAAACAACCTCTGATCCCGCCAACCCCCGTGCTACCAACGAAGCTATGTGGGCCTTCATCCTGGAGGACCTTGACAAGGCAGAAGCACTGCTGGCCGGCTACAAGCGCAGCAGTGTCTACACCCCCGACCTCAGCGTGGTCTATGGTCTGAAGGCCCGTGCCTACCTGACCATGGAGAACTGGGCCAGTGCCGAGAGCTATGCCAAGAAGGCACAGGAAGGCTACACCATGATGACCCAGGAGCAGTATCTGTCACAGAAAGAGGGCTTCAATAAGCCCAACAGCTCTTGGATGTTCGGTCTGACGTTCCGCTCTACCGACCCCAATATCACTGAGAACGACGCTGACTCCAGCTGGGGTTCGCAGATGATTATCGAAGTGAGTGCCTCGCAGTGTGGCTACTCGGCCAACTATGTCGGTCCGAAGCGTATCGACGCACACCTCTTCAGCACCATTCCCGAGACGGACTTCCGTCGCATGTGCTGGATTGACCCCGCTGTCGATGACGTCGTGGCCGATGCTAATCCCGCAACGGAAGAGGGACAGGCCGTTATCGCTGCTGCCCTGAGTCCTTACACCGACGACCCCCTGGGCGTCTACAATACCGGTTACGCTGTCTCTGGCCGTGAATCTGTAGGATACATGCCCGTGAAGTTCCGTCCGAAGGACGGCGAGCATGCCAACCAGTACGAGGCTTTCACCGTGGCTGTTCCCCTGATGCGCGTCGAAGAGATGAAGCTCATCGAGGCTGAGGCTGCCGGTATGCAGGACCAGGCTCGTGGCATCCAGTTGCTGACTGCATTCGCACAGACCCGCGATGCCAGTTATGAGTATGGTAACCATCAGGAGGCATACTACAACAACAAGACTTCTCAGTTCCAGAACGAGGTATGGTGGCAGCGCCGTGTCGAGCTGTGGGGCGAGGGCTTCGCCACCTTCGACATCAAGCGTCTGGAGAAGGGTATCATCCGCTCTTACGAGGGTACCAACCACATTGACGGCTATCAGTGGAATGTGGAGACCACGCCCGAATGGATGAACCTCTGTATCGTACAGTCTGAAACCAACAACAACCCGGCTTGTACCAACAATCCTACGCCTATTGCTCCCAAGGGCAACTCGGCAAAGTATGGTTTCTAATGACAATAAAACAATAGACAATAAACATTAAACATCAGAATATGAAAAGATATTTTGAAAATTCCATGATTGCTCTTTTCTCCCTGCTGGCCTTCACGGCTTGCTCGGAGGACGAGCAGGGTGTTGCCCCCGGAGGCGACAGCGCTCCCCATGTTGCCATCTATCAGTCGACGGTAGAGGAGCCTTATGATGCCGACAACGACCAGGCTCTGCGCCTGGCTGTCAACCAACAGACAGAGGCCGTTTATTATCTGGCTGAGAAGACTGCTGACAAAGAGGCCCGCAATCTGACTGAGGAAGGGTATATCGACTATGTCGTCTCCAATGGTACACAATGCACCCTCGTCGCTGACCAGCAGAACGGGGGCAAGTATGCCGACGTCGTTGCCACAGGCATGAAGGGTGCATACACCATTACCGCCGTGGCTGTCGGAGCAGGAAAGAAGTCGGCATCCTCGACGACCTTCAATGGTCCTAACTGGATGGATGTTGCAAAGGGTACCTATAAGTTTAGTGCTCGTGCCCAGCAGCGTCTGGGAGTCGGTGAAACCAAGGCTGACGTCCTGCTGCAGAACCTGGAGTCTGACCCCACTCTCTATCGCTTTAAGAACCTGTATGGATTTGGCGCATCTCTCCTGCTGCGTCTGACAGACACCACGGGTGCCGACGACAACGACAAGCTGCAGTTCTTCCGCGTGGAGCCGCAGACCACACCGTTCTCATACGGCTCCTATGGAACCATCAGCGTGCGCGACCTTGGCTACTGGCAGGATGACGACAGCTATGCCTTCGACCCGGGCTATGGCTGCTACATGTACACCGAGAAGTATAAGAATGTGGTGGTTGTTGCCATACAGTTCTATGTGGCTGCCGGTAGCCTCGGCTATGGCTGGGACGAGTTCTATCCTGATTGATTCAAGCAAACCCCATCTGATTTCCATCGGGAAGCCGCACCGCCGGGTGTCGCTTCCCGATGATTTTTATGTCTGTTTGTTTGGTGGATTTGGAAATAATGCCTACCTTTGCAATCGAATAAAAATCGCATAAAAAATCTTTAGGGGAAGAATGAAAAGAATCAGTGCTTTGGCGGCAGTCGTGATGCTGTGCCTGGGAATGATGGCTGTTCCCGCTCATCGGGGAACAGTGAAGGTAAAGCAGCCGGATGGAAGTTATGTAACCATCCGCCTGCATGGTGACGAGTGGCGTCATCATCAGACGACCGACGACGGATATACGGTGGTGAAAGACCATCGCGGATTCTATGTCTATGCCGAAAAGAATGCTGGACTACTGAAGGCTACGACTCAGGTTGCTCACGACCTGACGGAGCGTGATGCCAGGGAGCAGGCTTTCCTGGCGGGTTTCGAGAAAAACCAGGCTCCGGCCATGTCGGAGCGCGCTGCCATGATGCGTCAGCAGGTACAGCAGATTCAGAAGCAGAATCTGGCCAGCCGTCGTGCACAGGGAACGCGTGCTGCTCAGTATGACTACAGCAAGTTCAAAGGGCTTATAATCCTCGTTGAGTATAACGACCTGTCCTTTTCGCGTACGGACTATAAGGACATTATCGACGCTATGGCCAACGAGCCCGGCTATTCAGGCTTTGACGACCTGTCGCTGTCTGGCAGCGTGTACGACTATTTCTCGGACAACTCAGGAGGCAGCTTCCAGCCACAGTTCGATGTCGTAGGGCCCTATCAGGTGGACTATAGCCAGTACGACCCGAAAGGAGTCGACAATGTGGACCCCATCATCTATGCCGCCATCAATGCCGCGGACGATGACGTCGACTTCAGCCAGTATGACGGCGACGGCGACGGAAAGGTGGACCTGGTATACTTCATCGTTGCAGGCAATGGCTCCAACTACGGCGGCAACAACGAAAACCTCTGGTGGCCGCACCGCTATATCGTCTATCGCCCAGGCTCGTGGACCCCTGGCGTCAAGAAAGACGACGTCACACTGTACGACTATGCCAGCTCGACGGAGCTGCTGGGCTATACCAGCATGCCCTCTACGGTGCGCATCGACGGAATAGGCACTATCTGCCATGAGTTCAGCCATGTGCTGGGACTCCCTGATTTCTATGATGCCGACTACGAGGAAAACGGTGGCCAGAGCAACGACCCGGGCGACTGGTCGGTGATGGCTAACGGCTGTTATGCCGACGACGGCGACACCCCCGTAGGCTACTCGCTGTATGAACGCTATTCCGTGGGTTTCATGGATGAGCCGGAGACGATAGACGAGGATGGCAGCTATACGCTGAACCCGTTGGCTACCAGCTATGAAGGCTATCGCATTGATGCCTCTTCCGATGACGAGTTCTTCCTGCTTGAGAACCGCCAGCAGTCTGCCTTCAAGTGGGATGCCTACCTGCCTGGCAGTGGCTTGCTGGTACACCGTGTGGAGAAAGCCGGCTCTTCGATCTGGGAAAACAATACCGTCAACTGCAATCCGCGACACAACTACTATGAGGTGGTGCGTGCCAATGGAGCGCACAAGGTGAGTGGGGTATACGTTTCTTCCGAACTTGATGTCTTCCCTCATGGCGGCAAGACAGAACTGACCAATACGACGACGCCGGCAAACCTGCTGTCGCATGACGGGAAGAGCACCAAGATGGGGCTGGCCGGTATCAGCATGTCGGGCGATGGCGTTATCACCTTCGAGGCTGGTAACACCTTCGTCCTGAAGAACTTAACCCTGGACAAAACGGCCTGGGTTGCCGTTGGCATGGCTACCCAGTTGGAGGTCCATGCAGAGCCCGAGTACGCCGAATACACGCTGACATGGACGTCGAGTGATGAAGCAGTGGCAACGGTGGATGACAACGGACTGGTGACTGGTGTCTCTGCCGGAACATGCGTCATCACGGTGACGAGCGATAATGACCTGTCGGCCAGTTGCGAGGTGACGGTAGAGAAACTTGAGCCGGTGACGGTGGCCGAGGCCAAAGAACTGGAACAGGGAACGGAATTCTTGTTGCAGCTGACGGATGCCGAAGTCCTCTATGTCTATAAGAACACGGCCTATATCCGCGATGCCACAGGCTGTGTGAAGCTGTCGAACATGGAACTGGGACTGAAACGGAACGATAGGGTCAGCGGTACGCTCTATGCCCGCATAGGTCAGTCGTACGGAATGGTACAGTTCGAAGGTGTTGACGCTGCTACAAATGCCAGTGGTCTGACTGTCCATTCGGGCAGCAGTGTCCAGCCTCGCGAGGTGACACTGGATGACCTGACGGAGGCTGACCGGGCAGACTATGTGCTGCTGAAGGCCATACAGCTGGAGCTCAACGCCACAGGCTACAAGGGGTGCTGGGCCGTCAGTGGCGACAGACGCTTCCGTCTGCAGAATACGTTCAGCCTGCGAACGCTGAAGATTCCTACCGTGGTGGAGGATAAGTACTTCGATGTGAAGGCCATCTATGGCACCAATACGGTGAACGGCGAGGTGATAGATGAATTCTACCTGCTGACGTCGCCAAAGGAGGTGTCGGCACCAGAGACTGACGGCATCCAAACTGTTGGCGTCCAGTCGGAAGGTGATGGTGGCAGCTACTTTAATCTGCACGGACAGCGCGTCGACGGCAAGCGGAAAGGCATACTCATCTATCAGGGACGCAAGGTGGTGAACAGATAGTCCATTACTGCCTCAGCGTCTTTCCTTGAAAAAGTCCTGCATGAGCTGGCGGCATTCTTCTTCCAGAATGCCGCCAGTGACGTTGCATTTGGGATGCAGAGCACGGGGAGCAAAGTCCTGGTAGCCGCGTTTCTCGTCACGGCAACCATAAACAATGCGAGGTATCTGGCTCCACCCCAAGGCACCGGCACACATCGTGCAGGGCTCGACGGTGACATAGAGCGTGCAGTCAGTGAGGTACTTGCCGCCTAACTCATTGGCAGCCATCGTGATGGCTTGCATCTCGGCATGGGCCGTCACGTCGTGCAGCGTCTCTGTCAGGTTGTGGGCCCGGGCTATGATGTAGTCCTGGCAGACCACCACAGCACCTATGGGAATCTCGCCCTCGGCGAAGGCCTGCTGCGCCTCCTCTAGTGCACGCCGCATATACTTTTCGTCTTTCTGTTGTTGTTCAATCATTATTTCAATATTTCAAGTTTCGATATTCAAGTGTTTCGATACTTCGATACTTCGATATTTCGATATTTCGATGTTTCGATGTTTCGATGTCTCGATGTTATTTAATGTCTAAAGTCCCGTTACAAGCCGGATAGGCGCTACAACTCCAGAACTCACGGCCTGAATGAATGCCTTTTTTGGCCATGCGCTTAATCATTGGTTTTCCACATAGCGGACAAGACGGAGCGTTGGCGTGGATGCTTTGCTGCTGTTTGTATGACAAGCGTTCAGCGGTGAGTCCTTCGGTGAAACCTCCTTCCTCCTTGAAGACTTCTAACAGATGCTCTATTTGGCGGTGGAGCATCATAATGAGCCGGTTGCAAAGAATAATCAGACAGTTGGCAACAACCAGCGAGTTGCTGCTGTTGATCCAATTGTCAAATTTGTGTTTTTGGGTCAGAATATGGATGCTGCTTAGATGCAGAACATCATCTTTATAAGTGGGGCGGTCGAGTTGGATACAATTAATGCTGTGGTATTCATTAGACTTTTTCGACCATGGGGTTTTCTCTTGTCGCAATAACCAGTTAAGGTAATCATTTAAAAGTTCTGAAAGACTGGCACGCGCTACGTCAACCAGTTTCATCTCTGTTTCTCGTGAAGTGGAATGTCGGGAACTTCCCTCTGCAATGTTGGCGGGTACAGAACGTGCTGCCATCGTCATTTGGTCGAAGAGCCGCCCACACGGGTCGTTGGTGTGGTTCAAGAAGCGGATGCAGAAGTCCTGCGTGGCCAATTGAATTACATTTGCAAGCACCCACGTGTCAAGCCAGTAATATTTAAAGATTGCAATTTCCATAAATAGGTTGTTTTTTTTATTTCGTTGTTTCGATGCTTCGATGCTTCGATGCTTCGCATCGCTATCAGACATAACAGACTTCCTTGAAGGCATAGCGGCGCTCGCGGCCTTCGTCGTCGCACAGCAGCAGATGGCCATCAGATTCGACGGTCACGAACTCGGCCATGAAAGCACCGTCTTGGTCGCAATACGGATAGAAACCGTGACGCCGATAAAGCATGCCCAGATACTGCTCCCTATTGTCCTTTCCCAGATATTTCTCAAAGGCATGAAGAATGTCATATAGTAGTTGTTTGCAGTCGGTCTCATGCTTGCATATCTGCCATAGTGACACAGGGTTGGGCGCATCACTATGGAACACGCGCTGGTTGACATTCAGGCCGACCCCAATGATGCTCTTTTTGATTACGCTACCTTGAAGCGTATGTTCTATCAGTATACCGGCAATTTTGCCATTGCGCCAGTAGATGTCATTGGGCCACTTAATGCTCAGGTCACCGATGTAGCGATCCAAGGCCTCACATATCGCTAACGAAATCGCTATTGAGATATCGAACTGCTGCGTGGCAGGTATGCCTTTAGGGTGAATCAGCATGGAGAACGTCAGGTTTTTCCCTCGCTCCGACTCCCACTTATTTGTGCCGCAACCGCGCCCAGCCGTTTGGTAATCTGCACAAACGCAGGTCATCTGCTCCTTTAGGTTAGCCTCCCTTAGCCACCGATTGGTGGAGTCCGTTTCTTTGATATGGATGATTTCCCAGTCTGCCATGAATGTGAATGATTTCTTCTTGGCAAAAGTAACCATTATTTCTCAAACGCCCAAATGATTCCATGAATTATCATCGTTAGATGAAGTTTTTTTTATGTTACTTGCCACATTGTGTTTTTTTTCTTACCTTTGCCGATGAAATGTGCATATAGTCTCCTCGAAACATCGAAATAATGAAACTCCAAATAACGAAACAGCAAGATTATGGCAAGATTTAAGCGAATTCTACTGAAGTTGTCGGGCGAGAGCCTGATGGGAAAGCAGGGCTACGGCATCGACCCTGAGCGTCTGAGCGACTATGCACGCCAGATAAAGGAAGTGAGTGAGATGGGCGTGCAGATTGGCATTGTCATTGGAGGTGGTAACATCTTTCGTGGACTGAGTGGGAGTCAGAATGGTTTCGACCGCGTGAAGGGCGACCAGATGGGTATGTGCGCCACGGTCATCAACTCGCTGGCACTCAGCTCGGCATTAGGTGCCGTGGGGGTGAAGAACAAGGTGCTGACGGCCATCCGCATGGAGCCTATCGGCGAGTTCTACACCAAGTGGAAGGCCATCGAGGCTATGGAGGCAGGCTATGTATGTATCTTCTCGGCAGGTACGGGTAGCCCTTACTTCACCACTGATACTGGTTCAAGCCTGCGTGGCATTGAGATTGAGGCCGATGTCATGCTGAAGGGAACGCGTGTGGATGGCGTCTATACTGCCGACCCAGAAAAGGACCCCTCGGCTACGAAGTTTGATGCTATAACATATAAAGAGGTACTTGCGCGTGGTCTGAAGGTGATGGATTTGACAGCTATCTGCATGTGTCAGGACAACAATCTGCCTATCTATGTCTTCAACATGGATGTCGTGGGTAATCTGAAAAAAGTAATGGATGGCGAGGAGATTGGTACCTTGGTACACAATTAGGCTTCCTCAAACTCTACATATTCACCATCAGCGTCGTCGAAGATTTTCTGGTTCTCACGCTGCTCGTGATGGTGGTCGATAATGGTTTCGCCCGTTGCCGTTTGTGTGCGACGGGCGTCTTTTTGTTGTACGTATTCCTCTTGAGGTTCTTCGGACTGCTGTGATGTCTGCTGAGCATTCTGCGTGCCCTGTGTGCTCTGGGAACGTTGACTGTACTGCTGGCGCTGCCGGCCAGTCTCGTAGCGCTGACGCTGGGCCTGCTTGTCGGCAGCCCGTTCTGCTGCTTTCCGCATGTCTTTAAGTGCCTTGAGGAAGCGACCTCCAACGAGCATCACGATAAAAACGATGAGGAAGAATATAAACAATAAGATACCGAAGACTCCTTTTAGCATAATTGAAATAGTGATTAGTGAGTAGTGTTTTTAGTTCTTAAGTTGTTTGCAATGGAGAGAATGATATACCAGGCTATGATGGCTGCCAGACCGCTGACACCCAACAGGAGCAGCAGGGGAATGCACATGATAAGGAAAATGAATTTAATTTCGTTGCCTTTCCAGCCCCATGTCTTGAATTTCAGGGCGAACATCGGAATCTCTGCAATGAGGAGCCAGCAACTGATAGCCACGCCAGCCAAGATGACAAGACTCAGGTTGGAACTGATGAATGGGGCCGACTTCATCCAATCGCCTGCTCCGACAATGAGCGAACCCCAGAAAAGGGCATTGGCAGGCGTCGGGAGTCCGATGAACCCCAGAGCCTGACGCTCATCGAGATTGAACTTGGCCAGTCGCAGTGCGGAGAAAGCGGCCATGATGAAGACGATGAATGGCAGCAGCTCGGTCTCGGAGCAGAGATATTCAAATACGATGGCTGATGGTGCAAAGCCAAAGGTGATGTCATCAGCCAGTGAGTCAAGCTCCTTGCCGATGGGAGATGAGACGTGCAACAGTCGTGCCACCATACCGTCAAAGAAGTCGAATACGGCACCAACCACAATAAACAATAACGCAAGCCCGAAACAGCCCTGGAACGCCCAATAGGTGGCGATGCATCCTGAGATGAGATTCAGGCAGGTTATCGTATTGGGTACATGTTTCTTCATGCCAGTTTTGCTATAACAGTTTGGTCACCCGTCGTCGGCTGGTCAATGGTGACGCAGGCCTTGGCGGTCAGTGGCAGATAGACATCAACACGGGAACCGAGTTTGATGAATCCTAAGTGCTCGTCGATATAGCACTCCTCATTGGGCTTGGCGTAGGTGACAATGCGACGTGCCATGGCTCCGGCTATCTGGCGTACCAGGACGTCTTCGCCATCGGGCGTGGTAATCATGATGTCGGCATGTTCGTTCTCCTCACTTGCCTTCGGCAGCCATGCCTTGTGGTAGTTACCGTTCTGATGGTGCACGAACTTGACCTTGCCATCAACTGGAAACCAGTTGGCATGAACATTCAGCGGACTCATGAAGATGCTGATCATCAGGCGCTTGTCATGGAAGTATTCGTTCTCCTCAGCCTCTTCGACAACCACAATCTTGCCGTCAGCAGGTGCCACAACTATCTTTTCGGTGTCTCCGTTAAAGTAGCGGATAGGACAACGGTAGAAATTGAGTGCCATCAGCCAAGCTGCGCCGAAGACGACAATGAATAGCCAGAAAGGAATCGGGCTGTCAACAAAGAACCACAAAAGGGTACCAATAGCCAGTAGCGTCAGCATGCTGAGCGTTAACTCATTCGTCCCTTCGCGGTGTATTCTAATCTTTTTGAGTTTCTTGATTCTTGCGCCCATGGGGGTTAGTATGTCTGTTTTACATTGCAAAGGTACGTAATAATTATGAATTATCAATTAATAATTATGAATTTTTTTGGTTATCTCGGCTTTTCGACGTAACTTTACCGCTCAAAAACAGCAATAACTAACAATTATGGAAGATTTCGTACATCTTCATGTTCATACATATTATTCAATATTAGACGGTCAGTCAAGCATCAAGCGACTGGTCGACAAAGCCATAGGTAATGGTATGCGGGGCATGGCCATTACCGACCATGGCGACATGTTCGGTATCAAGGAATTCCATGACTATGTGGGAGGTATCAACAAAGGCCGTAAAAAGGAAGGGAAAGAACCTTTCGTACCCATCTTCGGATGTGAGATGTATGTGTCGCGTCATGGTTCCAAGTCGTTGCGTCGTGGCAAAGAGGACCAGAGCGGCTATCACCTTATCGTGTTGGCCAAGGACTATAAAGGCTATAAGAACCTGATAAAGCTGGTGAGCCGTTCGTGGGTGGACGGCTACTACATGCGTCCACGTACCGACCGTGAGGACTTGGAACGGTATCACGAAGGACTCATCGTTTGTTCGGCATGTATTGCCGGCGAGGTACCTGCCAAAATTCTAAAGGGCGATATTGTGGGAGCTCGCGAAGCCATCGAGTGGTATCATCGTGTGTTTGGCGACGACTACTACCTGGAATTGCAGCGTCACGAAGTCAAAGACCCCACCATCCGAGCTAATCGCGAGACGTTCCCCCTGCAGCAGAAAGCCAATCAGGTGATTATAGAGTTGGCTCGTGAATATGGCATCAAACTGGTTTGTACCAATGACGCCCACTTTGTGGATCAGGAGAATGCCGAGGCCCACGACCACTTGCTCTGTCTGTCGACAGGCAAGGATTTGGACGATCCTACGCGAATGCTCTACTCCAAGCAGGAGTGGTTTAAGACACGTGAGGAGATGAATGAGGTATTTGGTGATGTCCCTGAGGCACTTGCCAACACCTGTGAGATTCTTGACAAGATAGAAATCTACAGCATCGATCACGACCCTATCATGCCGTTCTTCCCCATCCCTGAGGACTTTGGAACGGAGGAGCAGTGGCGACAGAAATTCAGTGAGGAACAGCTTTACGAGGAGTTTACCCGTGACGAGAACGGCGAGAATCCCTTGCCGCGTGAGGAGGGTGAGAAGAAAATCAAGAAGCTGGGTGGCTACGATAAGCTCTATCGTATCAAGTTTGAGGCCGACTATTTGGCCAAACTGGCGTATGAGGGTGCTCATCGCATTTATGGTGAAGAACTGTCAAAGGAAGTCGACGACCGCATCCGTTTCGAGTTGCACATTATGAAGACAATGGGTTTCCCTGGCTACTTCCTCATCGTGCAGGACTTCATCAACTCTGCCCGCGACGAACTGGGCGTGATGGTGGGACCTGGACGTGGCTCTGCGGCAGGCAGTGTGGTGGCTTATTGCTTGGGTATCACCAAGATAGACCCGCTGAAATACGATTTACTGTTTGAGCGCTTCCTGAATCCAGACCGTATTTCACTACCCGATATCGATACCGACTTCGACGACGACGGTCGTGGCAAGGTGCTGAAATGGGTGGAGGATAAGTACGGACACGAGAACTGTGCCCACATCATCACGTATGCCACCATGGCTACCAAGAACTCTATCAAGGATGTGGCACGTGTCGAGAAGGTGTCCATTGCTGAGTCGAACCGGTTGTGCAAGGCTATTCCCGACCGTTTGCCGGACGTTGATGGTAAGACACCGAAAATGAACTTGGTCAATGCCATCAAGGCTGTGCCTGAGTTGCAGGAGGCTGAGGCTTCCAACGACCCGGCACTACGCAATACCATCAAGTATGCCAAGATGCTGGAGGGTACGGTACGTGGCACGGGTATCCATGCCTGTGGCTTCATTATCTGCCGCGACCCGATTTCAGACTGGGTGCCCGTCTCTACCGCCGACGACCCCGACTTCAAGGATCAGAAGACCAACTGTACACAGTATGACGGACATGTCATTGAGTCGACGGGACTCATCAAGATGGACTTCCTCGGACTGAAGACGCTGTCGGAGATGAAGGAGTGCTGTGCCGTTATCAAGCAGACACGTGGCATCGATGTCGATTTGGACCATATCCCCATCGACGACCCGAAAACCTTCGAACTCTACCAGCAGGGACGCACCATCGGCACGTTCCAGTTTGAGTCGAACGGCATGCAGAAATACTTGCGCGAGTTGAAACCCACCGTCTTTGAGGACCTCATTGCCATGAACGCCCTCTATCGACCGGGACCTATGGGCTATATCCCGCAGTTCATCCGTCGTAAACATGGCGAGGAACCTATCACCTACGACATTCCCGTTATGGAGAAATACCTGAAGGATACCTATGGTATCACCGTCTATCAGGAACAGGTGATGTTGCTGTCGCGACTGCTGGCCGACTTCACCCGTGGTGAGAGTGATGCCCTGCGTAAGGCGATGGGTAAGAAGAAGAAGGACATCGTAGACGCCATGAAGCCCAAGTTTATCGAGGGCGGCAAGAAGAACGGTCACGACCCGAAGACGCTGGAAAAGATATGGGCTGACTGGGAGGCCTTTGCCTCCTACGCCTTCAACAAGTCTCATGCTGCCTGCTATTCATGGGTGGCCTATCAGACAGCCTATCTGAAGGCTAACTACCCCGCTGAGTTCATGGCCGCCATCATGAGCCGCCGTCGTGACCAGATAACGGAAATCACCAAGCTCATGGACGAGTGTAAGGCGATGGGGATTGCCACGCTGGGACCTGACGTCAACGAGTCATACCAGAAGTTCGGTGTCAACCACCATGGCGAGATACGTTTCGGCCTGGCTGCCATCAAAGGAATGGGCGATGGTGTGGCACAGGCCATTATCGACGAGCGTGAGAAGAACGGACTCTACAAGGATATCTACGACTTTGTGAAGCGCATCAACTTCGGGCAAGTCAACCGCAGGGCTATTGAGGCATTGGCGTTGAGTGGCGGTTTCGACAGCTTTGGCATCAACCGCGAAGACTTCTTTGCTCAGAATAGTAAGGGTGAGACATTCATTGACACTCTGGTACGCTTTGGCTTAAACTATCAGACAGAGAAACAGCAGGCTCAGAATTCGTTGTTTGGCGGTTTCGATGACATAGAAATCCAATTGCCTCCGCTGCTGAAGGCTGAGTCACGTTGGAGCGACATCGAGCGGCTGAACAAGGAACGCGAGCTGGTAGGTATTTATCTTTCAGCTCATCCGCTGGACGAGTATAGGATAGTGCTCGATAACCTGTGCAACACCCGTTGTGCCGAATTGGCAGACCGTGGGGCCGCACTGGTCGACCGTGAGGAAGTGACGATGGGCGGTATTGTCACAGGCGTCCAGTCACGCTTTGGAAAGAATAACAAGCCGTGGGGCATCATCACCCTCGAAGATTTCGCTGGTTCTGGCGAACTGGTGCTTTTTGGCGACGACTGGCTAAACCTGAACGGAAAGTTCATCGAGGGCGCTGCCGTATACATCACTGGCAAGATGGCTCAACGCTTCAGTTTTAGCGACCAGAAAGAGCTGAAGGTAACCAATGTTGAACTGTTACAATCAGTGAAGGAACGGGCCATCGACCGCATCACCATTTCGTTGAATACAGACTTGTTGAACGATGAGATAGTGACAGAACTGGGTGAAATCATCTCTTCCAGTCCTGGCAAGACGAAGCTTTTTTTCCTGCTTCACGATACGTCGGGCAAACGGCATGTGTTGCTGCAGAGTTCATCGAAGAGTGTCGACATCAGGAGTTCGCTGATTCAGTATATCGAACAGACAGGAGCACTGGACTATAAGATTAACTGAGGTTTGGCATGAAATTTGTTAGTAGTTAAGTGAACAAATAAATAGTAAAACATCAAATTGTAAGTTAGAACTATGGAAGTAACAATCACAAGTGAGAATTTCGAGAACCTGAAGAAGGACGGACAGCCGTTAGTAGTTGATTTCTGGGCAACATGGTGTGGCCCCTGCCGTATGGTAGCTCCCGTCATTGCCGAGCTGGCCAATGAGTACGATGGTCGTATCACGGTCGGCAAGTGCGACGTGGAAGAGAATGAGGAATTGGCTCAGGAGTTTGGTATCCGCAACATCCCTACCATCCTCTTCTTCAAGGGTGGCCAGGTCGTTGACAAGATTGTCGGTGCCCAGTCCAAGGCTAAGCTGCAGGAGAAGTTTGAGGCTCTCCTGTAAAGGTAAAAAGAGTGCACAATGGAAAATGCAGGGTGGTCAGCTTACATGCTAATCACCCTGCTTCCGTCTGCCTGCTCCTCAATGCTTACGCGTACGGCATCGTCGGGCAGGATTTCTTCTATCAGTTCTGGCCACTCGATGAAGCAGAGTGCACCCGAGTAAAAGTAGTCTTCGTAGCCCATGTCGTAAACTTCTTCCAGCCGTTTGATACGATAGAAATCGAAGTGGAAGATGGAGTTGGAGGGGAGACTGTACTCGTTGACGATGGCAAAGGTGGGGGAGGTGATGACGTCGTCGACACCTAACTCCTCACAGACTGCCTTGACAAAGGTCGTCTTGCCGGCTCCCATTTTGCCATAGAAGGCAAAGACGCGAGCTTCTCCGATGTTCTCAATAAACTCGCGAGCTGCCTCGCGGATGTGGTCTAAATCCTTGATAATAATGTCCATGTCTTACTTCTTTTTGCTTTGCAGGGTAATCAGGGGGATAATCATCTCCTCCATCGAGATGCCGCCGTGCTGGAAGGTGTTCCGATAGTAGGAGACGTAGTAGTTATAGTTGTTGGGATAGGCGAAGAAGTCGTCGCTTGTGGCGAAGACGTAGCTGGTCGAGAGGTTAGGGGCGGGCAGATGGGCCTTCTGCGGGTCTTTGATGACAAAGAGTTCCTTGGCATCGTAGGCCAGATTCTTACCCAGTTTGTAGCGCAGGTTGGTATTGGTATTCCGGTCGCCTACAATCTTGACGGGATTGTTGGTACGTATACTGCCGTGGTCGGTGGTGATGATGACGCGATAGTTGGTTTGTGCCAGTTGCCGGAACAGGTCCTTGATGACGGAATGGCGGAACCATGAGAGCGTGATGCTGCGGTATGCCGACTCGTTGTTGGCCAGCTCGCGCACCATCTTCGACTCTGTTCGGGCATGAGAGAGCATGTCGATGAAGTTGAAGACGACGACGTTCAGGTCATTGCGTTCAAGCGTATTTAATTGTTGCATGAAACGCTCGGCCTCGGCCGATGTGTTGATTTTATGGTATGAGAAGGTGTTGCGGCGGCGATAGCGCTCCAGCTGGGTCTGGATGAGCGGTTCCTCGTTGAGGTTCTTGCCTTCCTCCTCGTCCTCGTCAACCCACAGGTCAGGAAACATCTGTGCTATCTGTACGGGCATGAGTCCGGAGAAGATGGCATTGCGGGCATATTGTGTCGCCGTGGGCAGGATGCTGCAGTAGACATTCTCGTCTATCTCAAATAGGTCGCCCAGTTCGCGTTCCAGCATCTTCCACTGGTCGTAGCGGAAGTTGTCGAGCACTACGAGAAACACCTTCTGTTCTTCCTTTAGCGCAGGGAATACAACCGTCTTGAACAGTTCGTTGGAGAGCATGGGGTGGTCGCCGCCCTGCATCCAGTCCATGTAGTTCTTCTTGATGTATTTGGCAAAACCGTTGTTGGCCTCTTTCTTCTGCATGTCCAGCATGTCGGTCATCTGTGAGTCGGTGGCACTGAGTTCCAGTTCCCAGCGCACCAGCTTCTTGTAAATGTCCGTCCAGTCCTGCCACGTGCGGCAGTCCATGATTTGCATGGCAATCTGCTGGAACTGCTGCTGATAGTTCGTCTGGACGGTCTCTGTGACAATCTCTCGGCGATGGATGTTCTTTTTCAGTGTCAGCAGTATCTGGTTGGGGTTGACGGGTTTGATGAGGTAGTCGGCAATCTGTTGACCGATAGCCTGGTTCATGATGTCCTCCTCCTCGCTCTTGGTCACCATCACCACAGGTACCTGCGGCGACACTTCCTTGATGCGTTCCAGGGTTTCCAGACCACTCAGACCCGGCATCATCTCGTCGAGCAGTACCAGGTCGAAGGTGCGCTGTCGGCATTCCTCAATGGCATCCGTGCCATTGCTTACCGTTACGACCTCATAGCCTTTCTTCTCCAAAAACAGCAGATGGGCGCGCAACAGCTCTATCTCGTCGTCAGCCCAAAGTAATACTCCGTTCGTCATGTCTCACATTTTTTTTGTTGTTGGGTGCAAAAAATACGTAATTATTTTAATTCCTTAAGGCGTTGTATGGCATGGATTTCTTCTTGTTCTGCAGCTTTCTTATACCATTTGACGGCTTCTTCCCGATTCTGCTCCACGCCGAGACCGTTTTCCATCGCGTAGCCCATGCAGAACATGCCAAACTCATCGTCCTGATTGATGGACTGTTGTATCCATTTCATGGCCTCGGCATAGTCTTTTTCCACGCCATATCCGTTCAGGTAGAGCCAGCCCAGTATCGTGGGGACCCCTTCGCTTTCTATGACTTTGCGACACCACCTAAGGGCTTCGCTGTAGTCCTGCGCGACTCCTTCTCCAAAGGCATAAAGTTCGGCGATGCCGTTCATTCCCTGCGGGCTGCCCGCGTCGGCAGCTTTGCGATACCAGTTCATGGCTTCCGTATAGTCACGCTTATATCCTTTGCCACGCGCATACATCGCTCCGATGTTTGATATTGCCGTATAGTCACCCTGTTCTGCAGCCATTTCAAAGTAGTTCCGAGCCGTCTTGAAATTTTGTTTTACGCCACGGCCTACGAAGTACAGATAGCCAAGGCCGATCTGACCGCTGGAACACTGCTGGTCGGCTGATGCCCTGTACAACCTTTCGGCCTCTTTGTCACTCTGCGTGACGCCGTAGCCCATGTAGTACATATGGGCTAAATAAGCTTTGGCTTCGGCGTTGTTATGCTCTTCGGCAGCCTTGCGGTACCATTTGACGGCCTCTGCATAGTCTTTTTCCACGCCATAGCCGTAATAATACAGGTGTCCAATATGTAGTATGGAGATGTCGTCGCCGCGAAGAGCTGCCTTGTCAAACCATTCCTTGGCTTCGGCAAAGTTCTGCACAGGGCCTTTGTAGAAATGGAGGAGCCCCATCCATTTCATGGCCTCGGTATGGTCGCTGGCTGCTGCGCGGCGCAGCCATTTTTCTGCCTCGAAATAGTCTTCTGCCACCCCAGAGCCCAGCGCATATCGCTTGCCAGTCTCAAACTGTGCATCTACGGATCCGCGCTCGGCAGCCAGAAGCATCAGCTTGGCGGTGGCTTCCCCGAACTTCTTGTCTTTATAGGCTGTGTAGATGCTATAGCCGCTGGAGGTACGTATCGTTTCCCAGAAACTTCCCGCCAGCTGCTGCTCGTGTGCATCCTTCTGCTCTTTGGTCAGTGCCTCTAACTCCCCCGACAGATAAGTCGGCTGTCCGGCAAGCACATTGACCTGGCATGACCTCTCTTGGTAGCCGTCGTAGGCTATTTTCACCTGGTGAAGGCCTGGCAGGATACCCGTAAACTGCCCCGGAGAATTTCCTATGCGCTTGCCGTCAACCCACACCCCGGCCTCAATGGGCAGGAAGCTCACGTCAAGCAGGGTGGCCTCGGCGGGTTTGTCAACATGCAGCACATAAGTTGTCAGCGACTCCATGCGTTTGATGCCGTAGTCGCGGAGGTTGATGCTCAGAGGCAAATAGGAAGGGTGCTTTATGTTGAGCATGTAGCTGCCCTTGGTGGTGTAAACCCAGTAGGTACCGTCCTTGTAGTCGACGGGTGGAACCACGTTGCCTTCGAAGACGGCTCCCGGTTCGTTGAAGTGTACCTTGAGAAGGGCGCACGGGGTGCCTACCATGTCCTGACGCTGGTGCTCACGAGCCGCAGGGTCGGTGTCGTCGGCCGCTAAATGGGTGATGGTCAGACTCTGGCTGTAGGCTGTCAGAGAGGAAAGCAGGCATAAGGTGTAGATAAACTGTCTCATTTGTCAAATGCGTTCCTTTTTGGGTCGTGTACTATTCGCAGGCCTTGTGCGTTAGCCAGCTCCTTCTTTGTCTTTTCGCACCAGCTGCGCAGCATAATCATGCTGTTCTCCTTGTAACTGCCTCCCCTGACGAAGCCGCCCGCCAGCTCCGTGGCGTTGCCCGACATGTCGTAGAGTCCCAGCTCGTTAGGCATCAGCAGGGCTACATCGTGTAGCATGTTACCGCTGTTTTCAAGGTTCCACGACACCAGATTCTTGTTGTCGCTGCCACTGTATGGCGTGTGGCTGGAGCTGTTGCCCCCACGCGCTGCGTATTCCCATTCTTCCTCTGTGGGCACCCGGAATTTCTCGCCCGTCAGTTTGAACAGCTGGTGGCAGAAAGCGTAGCAGTCGTCCGGGGTAATGTTGGTTACAGGCTTGTTGGGCCCCTTGCTGACCGAAGGGTTGCTGCCCATTACAGCCTGCCACAGCTCTTGCGTTACTTCCGTCTCGCCCATGTAGAAAGTACGTTCGATGCTTACCTGGCGAGGGGTTTGTGCAAGATATATGTTGGCATACTCTTGTTCGCTGCCCATGGTGAACGAGCCGAACTCTACTTTGTTGACGCGGAAGGTGACGCCATTGGCGGTGAATGTCTTTTGCCTGACGTCGCGTTTCAGAATGACTGTCATGTGCTTGTTGCCGTCCTTGGGTGCCGTGAAGGTGGTGTCGACCGCCTTCCATCCTTCTGCTTCTATGTGGCAGGAGTGGCGACCGGCAGTTATCTGAAACATTCCTTTTCCGTCCTTGGCCGTCAGGACTTGTCCGTCCATGCTGATGCGGCAGTCCTGCGGGAGTACGCTGAGCACGAGGTATTGCTGGCTGCTGCCCGTCAGTACCGTGCCCTCTTGCTGGAGGGTCAGCAGGTAGGTGGCGCGAGGCTGCAGCACAATGCCGTAGTCAGAAAAAGTAACGGCCAGCGTGGTCTTGTCTGGCAGCATAATGTTCATTCTCTTGCTCCCTGCGGGCATGTAAGCCCAGTATTCGCCGGTTTTGTTCTCCACCGGCTGTATGACATTGCCGATGAAGTGGGCTCCTTCTGCAGCCAGTCGGACCTTAATCAGTGCACAGGGCTTGCCGTCAGCGTCCTTCCGCTCGTATTGACTTCCGGAGATGTCGAACGTAGCAGCCTCCATTCCTATAACGGAGAGGCCTTGGGCTTGTGCTGTTATGTCAGCTGCCAAGAGGGTCAAAATAATTATAATAATGTGCTTCCTCATATTTCTCATCGCCAGAAGTCGTCGTCGAAGATGTCGTCGACGTTGTTGTATTGCTGTCTTGTCGGACTGTTGTTGAAAAAGTCGTCATCGTCGTTGCCGTTCTGCTGAACGGGGGCTTCCTCCTCCTCTTCTTCCTCCTCCTGGGTGATGGATTCCGGGTCGTCCAGCAGCTTCTCCTTGGATATCTCGACAGGCGCTATTTCGCGTTCGTAGAACTCCTCGTAGTCGCGGTAGCTATACGACGTGCCCAGCAGGCGGAGGTTCTGCTCGCTGATGATGAGGCTGCGACAGCTGCGTAGCAAACCGCCCAGCCCACCCTCGGAGCTATAGAGCTGCCGGGCATACTGGAGCGCTTCGTCGTAGCTGAGGAAGCCGCTGATGAGCATGCGGCACAGGCCGTTTGCATCCTGGTCGGAGGCTATGTCGAAATTGCGTACCAGATAGTTCGAGAAGTTATATTTTGCAAGCTCGTAGAGAAGCTGGTTCTGGTTGACGCTGTCCGGCTGGTAGGCCAGCAGGAAGACGTAGTTGACGTTGCGCTCGAAGGTGAGGGTGTCGGTGAGGGTGGAGTCGCCAGCGAGGTCAATGGCGCGGCGCGACCAGATGTCGTTGATGTCGAAGCGTCCGCCGTGCAACTGCCGCCCTTGCTGGATGCCACGGATAATCATGCCTGCCAGTTCGCTGACCTCACTTTGCGGATATTGCTCCACCACCTGCTGCATCCTCTCAGCACAGCCTTTGGCATCGCCGTCGTTCAGCAGGCTCAGTCCTTCGATGAACAGGAACTTCGGGCGGTGCTGGCCTTTGGGGAATCGTTTGGCTGACAGTTGCGTATTGGCCTTGACGACCATGTGGTGGTTAGCCTTGAAGGCATCGTAGGTGGCTGCATAGATGGAGTCTTCGATGTGGATGCCAAAACGCTGGTTTTCGACGAAGTTGGGGTCGTCGAGCAGTGTTGTCCACTCGCTTTCAGGATAGTCGTTCTTAAGCATGGCCAGACAGCGGTCGGCTTCCTGGGTGCGTCCCATTCTGGAGTAGAGCAGGAACAGGTGGTACCATGCCACGTCGTTGTGCTCGTAGTCGGGATAGTTGGTGGTCAGGCGTGTCAGCATCTTCTCGCCCAGTTGCAGGTTGTCGAGTTTGTCCTTGACGATGATGCCTGCATGATAGAGGCCGTCCTTGAGGGCGTCGTGGCTAACTGCCAGTTGCTCCTCTGTAAAAGGTATCTGTGCCAGGTAGTATTCACGTTTGTGCGGGTCCTGGGCATCATCATTCTCATCCTGTGCTTCGTCTGAAGCGTTGTTTTTTTTCTTCTTGCCGTCCGGGTTGTCCGGATTGTCTGCTTGGTCCTGATGGTCTGCTCCGTCGAGGTTCTCGGTGGTTTCCTGGTTTTCCGAGGCTCCCAGGCTGACTACTGTCTGGTTGGCGCGCTGCCAGTTGTCTTGGTTCTCGCGCTTGCCCCACTGCTGCTGGAAGGTCTGCTTGCCCTGACTGACGGCCTGCGGATTGTAGAAGTACCAGACGCCCTGCTGTTGACTGTTGGCTGTGGGCTGTCTGTTGGCTGTCGTCTGCTGGCGGTTGCCGACGGCAGACTGTTTCTGCAGGGCTTGCTCGGTTTCTGCTTCCTGGCGGGCACGTTCCTCTTCTTTCTCCTTTTTCTTGAGGTCTTCTATAATCTTGTCGATAATCTTGTTGCGCTGCTCCTCGGGCATCTTGGCCAGTCGCTGCAGGGAGTCTTGTAGCTCTATGCTGCTGGTGTGTGGCACCAGTTCGTCGAGGACCTTCGAACGGTCCGATAGTTGCTGGTAGTCCTTGCGGTCCTTGTCCAGCAGTCCGATGGCTTCGCCGTAGCAGCGCTGGGCGTCGGCAAACTTCTCGCGCTGCCAGTACAGGTTGCCCAGCGTCAGTAGCAGTACGCCTTTCTCGATGCCGCTGCGGGTCGCCTTCTTATAGCCCTCCTCATAGGCTTCGATGGCCTGCAGGGTGTCGTGCTCGGCCAGCCAGATGTTGCCGATGGCATAGTACACCTGGTCCAGATAGTCTTTGTTGTTGTCTGAGGCAGCCATGCGCTTCAGCTTGTTAATCATGCGTTTGGCATTGCCGGCAGCCATCACCTCCGTCTGGGCGATGCGGGCATTGAACTCCAGTTCGTAGGGCGGGTTCAGACGTATGACGTGACGGAAGGCTTTGTAGGCTTCTTCCCGATGGCCGAGCTGTGCCTGCAACTGTCCCATGAGGAACCACTCGCGGGCTTTCTGCTTGCGTCGTGTCTCATGACGTATGACCTTGCGCAGATAGGGTATGGCCTCGTTGTAGCGCTGGCTGTGGATGTAGTAGTCGGCATAGGTGTAGTCCCAGTCTTTCACGGCACGCCAGTCCATGGAGTCGCGGCGTTGCTTGGTGATGACGTCCTCGGCATCGTAGAGCCATCCTAACTCCGTGTAGCTTTTGGCCAGCCATGCGCGGGCACGTCCCATGATGGCTGGCTGCGAGTGGTACAATCGTGTCATATAGGAGAACGTGGCTGCTGCCTCTTCAAAGTCTCCCTGCTGGAACTGTGACTTGCCCATCAGCATCCATGCGCGCCAGAGGAAGGGGTTGTATTCCCGGCGGTTTAGCCATTCTATGTCCTTGGCGGTCTTGCGCCGACTCTTGTGCCATTCCGGCCGGACTTTGATGCTATGCAGTTTGATGGCTTTCTCTGATTTCTCGATGGCGCGGGTGAAGTTGCCTTTGCCCAGTTCGCGGCTCTGCTTGTTGCCGACCGTGTAGAGGGGTATCAACTCGGTATAGTTGTCCTTGTTGCCGTTCTCCTTCTCCAGATTACCTTCGATGAAGGCTTGCGAGCCATTGAAATAGGTGTTATAGCGGGCGGTGAACGACTGCCACCAGCGCGAATTTGCCGTATTCTTCTTCGTAGAACAACCAGTGATGAAAAGTAAAAGGGCAAAAAGGTAAAAAAGTAAAACTGGAACACTCCTCTTTCCTTTTCCCTCTTCTATCTTACATCCTCCCTCTTCCTTCTTCTTTCTGCTCTCTTCCTTCATCTCCGCCAACTTGCATTCGCTCCTGCTGCTGCACAAGGCGCAGTCGCCCTCCTTGGTGACGACAGGTTCGTCCTCGCCACCCATGGAAAGGATGGCTGCAACGACGCCCAAGGCAACCAGCGATATCACGACTATCAAGAGAAAAGACATGACCTTTGAACTTTGAATTCTTTACTCTTCATTCTTCATTTCCACTTGGTATCCCGCTTTGAGCAAGTGCTCCCAGAAGTGCGGGTACGACTTGGTGACTACGTGTGGGTTATTGATGCACAGACCTTTTACACGCAGCGCGGCAGGGGCAAAAGCCAACGCCATGCGGTGGTCTTCGTAGGTGTCGATGCCGGCGTCCATGCTGGGTTCGCAACGCTCACCGTTCCAGATAAGTTCGCTGTTGTTGGCATCGTGGATGACATAGCCCAACTTGCGCATCTCCCTCTTGAGCGCCTCGATGCGGTCGGTCTCCTTGATTTTCAGCGTTGAAAGCCCTCGGAAATGGAATGGCACATTCATCAGGGCACAGCAAACCACAAAAGTCTGCGCCAGGTCGGGGGCGTTGTTGAAGTCGTATTCCAGACGCGGCACGCAGCGTCCTGAATGGCGCAGGGTTACTGTGGTGGGAACACCGGGCTGTGTTGTCGCAAAGGTACTCTTGACGCCCAGCAGGCTGAAGATGTAGCGTACGGACGAGTCGCCTTGCTTCGAGCCGTCCATCAGTCCCTCCAGTTGTATCTCGTCCTCTTCGCCTTTCGACAGAGCCATCATCTCGTACCAGTAGGAGGCAGCGCTCCAGTCGTTCTCAATGTGGTAGGCACGCTCTTTGTAGGGTACGGGACTGACAACGATGGTCTCGTAGTCACTCCACTCAGCATCAGCGCCATATTCACGCATCATCCATAGTGTCAAGTCGATATAGGGACGCGAGATGATGCTGCCAGTCAGCCGCAGTGTCAGGCCTTTCTTCAGCGTGGGCCCAATCATCAGCAGAGCAGAGATGTACTGGGAACTGATGTTGCCGGGAACCTCCAGAAGTCCACCTTCCAGTGTTCGTCCATGAATGACAAGTGGGGGATAGCCTTCCTCCCCCGCATACGTGATGTCTGCACCTAAGACGCGTAATGCGTCCACCAGCACCTCTATGGGACGGTGCTTCATGCGCTCCGTACCCGTCAGCAGGTGTTCTTGGCCTTCCTTCACCGACAAGAGGGCCGTCATGAAGCGCATGGCCGTACCTGCGGCCTTGATGTCGATGTCGTGTGTATTCTCACGAAGTGCCCTGACGATGACTTCCGTATCGTCGCAGTCCGACAAATTTTCCGGGATTACCTGACCACCCGACAAGGCGTGGATAATGAGTGCACGATTAGAGATGCTCTTCGATGCCGGCAATGTTACGCTGCAGCGAAGTTGTTTGGGCGCTGTTAGCTGATATTGTGTCATTCTCAAGTTTTCTACCTTATTATATATAACTAACTCGCAAAGGTACGAATTATTGGATGATTGGCCAAGGAAATAACATAAATTATATATATTCTGGCTAAAAAGTGACTAAAAAATTTGCGAGATTCAAAAAATCGTCGTACCTTTGCACCCGCTTACGAGAAATCGCAACGCATGCTCTGGCCTGCACGTCAGAGAATCAGGATCGGGATTTAGCGCAGTTGGTAGCGCACACGTCTGGGGGGCGCGAGGTCG
>ERZ842401.1150-NODE-1150-length-38693-cov-7.087763_pt1 | contig 38693 bp, 29 predicted proteins | sample MGYA00521270_ERZ842401 | MGnify/ENA primary metagenome ERZ842401 (study PRJEB31892, sample SAMEA3878208) | bioreactor metagenome | biome: Moose rumen | place: Sweden | collected 2011-10 | study: EMG produced TPA metagenomics assembly of the PRJEB12797 data set...
TTCAGAAAATGAAACGGACTTTGATGATACAATGAATAAAATTTTGAAGAAATGACACAGCAAGACAAAGAATTACTACTGCGTGATTTGTGCTCAAGGTTGCCGTATGGCGTTAATGTAGAGATAGAAAAATATCATATCGGAATACTTAAAGGAATTGACAATTATACAGTATCAACCGACAGAGGTATAAATTATCCTATAAGTATTGTTAAGCCGTATCTCAGACCAATGTCAAGCATGACGCACTCTGAGTATGACGAGTATTTGCGCATAAAGACGCACGGAAAGCCGTTTGAGGTTATTGATTGGCTCAACGCTTGTCATATAGATTACCGCAAGCTGATAGAGAAAGGTCTTGCTAATCCAATAACGAATGAAACAATCCTTTTAAATAGATAGATTATGATTAGAAGTGGAAAAGACTTAATTACGGGCAGATATTTTGAGGAACAATTCGTTGATTTTGAAGTCACAAAATTACTCCAAGAGAAAGGATTTAATGAACATTGCGACCACTATTATGACAAGAATGGAAAACTGTACGGAATGTATCCAATATTTCAAAATTCACGTCCCAGTTGTTCAGAATTAGGTTATGCTTGTTGTAACCCTCATTTTGCTATTCGTTGGCTGAAAGAGGTTGCTCATTGTAATATTACAGAAAATACAAGAAATATGTCAGACAAGGAATTAAATAGTTTTATCTTAAAACGATTAAAAAGAATTAAGCGTATAAATTGTATGGATGCTATACTATAATTCATAATAAAATATCAACTTTTCTCATGATTCCTCTTTATTTCGCCAAACATTTCGTACCTTTGCACCGACGAATGTGTCTCACCCTCGTTAAAATCGCCAATTGAAACTCAGGGTCTATATGGAGGCACAGACGGCAGTTCATACAAGTGGGCTGCCCATCTGTGCATATAGACGAGTGTTTGGCGATACTCTACGAGGTGTGACGGATGGTGCAGTCCACTTTCTTTGTAGATGAACGTATTTATTAACTCGTAAAATATCGCCAATATGAAAAGTTTAATTAGAACCACGTTTATCGCCTTGCTAACGGCTTTAATGTTAGCTGGAGGTAGTAGTATGGGCTACGCTCAAAAGCAAGCCAAGAAACAGCAAAAATCATTAGTAACGCAAGACATGGCTTATAAGATTGCCCAGCGTATTATGTATGATAGGCGGTCAACATTTTATCGTGCAATGTTCAATAACGCAAATGATATTAGAACATTACAAGAAAGTGATAAGATTTTGTCGGAATTAGGGAATCATTTAGATTATGCAGAAAACTTTATCATTTCATTCTTCGACTATTATGGAACTGGAGATACTGGTTACATCGCATTTAAATCGTTCTATCTTACTCCAGATGAATACAAAATAGCAGAAAGTATATTCAACAACATTCAAGCAAAGAAAAAACAAAAGGCGGTTGCGTTAGAGCAGTCTGTTTACAATGAATATGTTAATAACGGATTCCCAAGCAACATCAAGAAAGAATCAAACTATAATGCTGCTAAATTTACTTTGAAAATAAAGTCTCTTGCTAAGTATATTAACGACTTGGGATTTAGAGAATCGTGCATCAATACGACTTATGATATTGTCGTTGATAAGGATGGAGTTATGAGAATTTCTCCAAACGATGAATTAAGCGCAGCAACTGAATTGACAATGAAGTCTGCACCAATGGTTGTGTTTGAGAATCTCGAAAAGTCACTATTTGTTCCGTCTAAATACAAACTCGCAATAGTAGAGAAAAAAGAAAAGGCTCTTTCTGACAAGGTTATCAAAATCAATTGGAATAAGAACAAGCAGGAATGGGATTTAGATAATCACTTTGAATTTAGGAGTGAAGTTGGCGCTGACATATATCGTGATGTAACTGGTGACCTACTTTATACTTTGAATAATCTACCTGAATTAAAAGACGCAAAAAAGAAAAAGCATACAATATCTGTTACTGCGTACATTAATGATGTTGTTAGATGTTATTTGGATAGTGAAGAAATGGGAGTTAAGTTGTTACGACCTTACATTTTTGTAAAGATAATCAAATAGTTGGTCGCACTCACCACTTTCCTGCTCTGCTAAGGCTGTTTTAATCGTTAGGCGGTAAACTATACTGGAAACAAGATTAAACCACGAGAGCAGCAGAATTATGCAAATTTAACAATACATTGAATCGCTAATGTTTTTGTAGCGAAAGCCAAAAATGAGAGTAGCCCATGCGGTTGCTCTCATTTTGTTATATCGCATTCCTTTTTCTATATGGTGATATAAAATATCATTATAAGAATCGACAAGGTATGATAGAGAACGTCAATACAATTCTTCATAATCGTGGAAAGCCTTTATTGTGAAGAATTAAGATACCGCTACATTGCAGTTGACCCCTCCACAGGCGATATTGCAATAGTAGCGGTATTTGAAAAGGTCATCAAACCTAACGAATAAAAACTGAACCACCAGTCTATTAGTGACGCATACAGACTATCAACCTTTTCGATAGTATTAACCTTGGCGCTTTTGTATGCGACTAATAGATTGGCGGTTCAAATTTGCATGCGAAAAAAAAAGAAATGCCTGCTATCTTCTCAGACGGCAGGCGAAAAATAACAGATTAGATGATTTTATCTCCCACGAAAGGATGTGTTAAACTACTGTTGCCAACTTTAGTTAAATATTCTGCAATTTACGTCTCTTTATAGCCTTATAGATGCTAACACAATCCCGATGTTATCAAGAATCTTTCGTCACGGCTAATCGTATCTGGGCAATCAAAAAGTTTATTGCATACCTCATCAACGTAACTGCTCATAGACGATGGCGCATGAATACGCAGGTAATCTTGAAAGTCACGCTTTTCGATGCGTCTTTTGTCTAATTCCGCTTTCAAGACTTGTAATGGAATAAATCGTTCGCCACGAACATCTATCTTTTCTGACTGATGTACAGCGGCTCTTATCTTTGGGTGAGAAGTGTAGTTCATAATCGTCTTTTCTAATAAGAAACTTTGAACAATAAACATGTTCTTTAATGCGTTCCTTAAATAAGGACTGAGACAACTCTGTTACAGCGACTATTCACAAATTAGGCACTCCAAATGCCATTAACAACTGACAAAGAATGAATATAGTAGATTACAATAATCTTGAACGCATACACTCTCAGTTTGAATACGACAGCGAAGGTCATGTCTTCTATGCCGTATATTATTTGAGAAAATAGTTTGACTTGTACTCTGTCTCAGTCCTTATCCTAAAGAACTTTGTATTTAAATAAATCTTGCGCCACGCATCTGACCACGGATAGCCACGACTGCATGACGCAAGGTTAATATTTTTGTAAACTCTATTTTTGCGTGACGCCTTTAAACAGAGGCAATGTCACGGATTTTAGGGTATTGACGTATATAGTCACCTTAATCTTTTTACCCTATCCTCTGCACATCCAAGTAGATGGTATTGAGGGCTCCTGCTCGCTTGATGTCCACGCCATAGATGCGCATGAAGGCATCGGCAACAGGCTGACCGCCATTTGTGTGGACGGGGTCGCTGTAGGACTGGGTTACGACTTCGACCTGCATACCGGGGTCGAGAATAATGCCGTTCGTTCGTACGGGCTTTTTGACTGTAATTCTAAATAATGCCATGGTTTAGTATTTTGTTATAGGTTTAATATTTTAACTTCTGTTTTCTTTTAGTCTTTAGTTCCGATTTGTCGTAATACCAAATCTGGGAATGAATTTCAAAGGGGTAATCATGGTAAAAACAATAAATTTCTATGGAGATGAAATCGCCTGACTGGATTAGCTCACGAAGCTTTTCTGACACCAAAGCATACTTTTGGGGAGACAACCTTTTTATACATTCAAGAAGTTTCTCTTCAGATTGGTTCGATATAGATTCATAGGAAGTATTTCCGTCTATCATATTCTCTGGCGCATCCTCATATATTGGAAAGTATTCATAAGAGCAATAATCAAACTTCTTTTTATTTGATATCTCAAGAAGCACAACGTCCATCTTGTCAGCATAAGGATGGTATTTATGGGCTATTTCAGGCCAAAATTCTAAGAGCGTGTCCCAAGCTTCCCATTTTTCTTCATTATTATGATGAGTTTGCCTATCAAAAAGGAGATCCTTTTCAACATTGTTTGAAAAATAAGCATCATGCCATGCCTTTACCCCAGTTTGTTTCCTAATTAACGACAGCTTATTGTAAATATCCCTTTGGGCAAAGATATTTCCCTTGACATTCTCCTTCATTATGAGAAGGAACCATCTTCTGCCTCCCTTATTCATATAGAGATCGGTCATAAGATAGAATACTGCCACATTTCCATCAATGTTAGCAGCATCGAAATAGTACCAATCCCCTCTATGACAATGCTTGAATCGAAGCCACACATATACCATGTTGTGCTCAAACAAGGCCACTTGCATTTTCAGGTCTTTATTTGAAAAGCCCCATCTGTTTACGAGGTTCACATACTTCCATGCCATATCATGGTTAGTTTTAAGGTTATTACTGGAATCAGAAAGCACGAACCGCTTGCATCTGTAGTCCTGAGGCACCGCCAAGTGACCTGTACACCAAACAGAAGAAACAGCCCGTGCTAAACCACGGACGATAGTCTTCCTGTTTTGCGGTGTACTTGAAATAATTGGCGGTTTTCAGGCACCAGAACAGAGGACTTACGTCTTTCTTTATCCAATAAGTTTGTGTCGCCAAATGCCGAGTAGCAATGGTTTCACGCCGTAAAGATACGATTAAGCGAGGACATACGCAAGAAAATCTTGCAATTTGTCGAACGCGAGTATCTTCGAGCACGTTACGCAAACTCCGGAATAAAGAAATTTTCAATACGTTGGTCATTGCACGGGCTGTTTAAATATTTGTTATGTAGGTGCGCACAAAGATAAGGAAAGGGTATGGAAGTGAGGAAGTGATGAATGGAAAAGTGATGAAGTTAGAGAGAAAAACACGGCATTCCGTAGTATATTACGGAATGGGGACATGTCTTCAAGTGTCCTGCGGACAGAAAGTTATGAAAATTAATTTTTAGCACAAATTGGTCATTAACTTTTGTTTTTTGGCAAGGACGCGTAACCGGAACACTTGTAGGGACGCGACGTGTCGCGTCCGAGTAATTTGGTTAAATGCAATCTTTTCGGACGCGACACGTCGCGTCCCTACCTTAAGGAGCAGGCCGCTTGGCTCGTCCAAGAACTCAACGTTATATTATCGTACAAGCATGCCGACAATAGTATAAACTGAGGCAATTATACAAAAATGCGTTACGCAAATTTGTATAATTATATAAAAGGTGTTATCTTTGCCCCAGAAATAGTAAAAAACAGTATATCATGAAGAATCCATTCCTTACATACGGCTATGATGGTCCCGAATACTTTTGCGACAGGGTTGAAGAAACCAATCGACTATGCTCTCTGCTTAGAAATGGCAACCACGTGGCCTTAATGTCACCACGCAGAATGGGAAAGACAGGCCTGCTTAAACACTGTTTTTCCTTAAAGGCCATGCAAGACGACTTCTATCTCTTCATTGTGGACATTTATGCTACGAAATCCCTTTCCGAATTCACCTACGAACTCGGACGTACCATACTCTCTGTCTTGAAATCGAAAGAGCGTAGGGTCTGGGAGCGTTTTCTGCAAATTGTAGGGTCGTTCCGCTCGGGTATTACACTCGATGAATTTGGCAAACCCAGTTGGAACATAGAGATTGGTGACATTCGCAGTCCGCAAATTACGCTTGATGAAATATTCCAATATCTATCATCTGCCGACAAACCCTGCCTTGTGGCAATTGATGAATTCCAATCTATTACGGACTACGAAGAAAAGAATGTAGAGGCTCTGCTGCGTACTTATATTCAGAACTGCAACAATGCCCGATTTGTTTTTTCCGGCTCCAAACAACACATGATGGGAGAAATGTTTTCTTCACCCTCTCGTCCATTTTATCAGAGTGCAAGCACCATATCCCTGCGCCCTATCACCTTAGACGCTTACTCGCAATTTATTATTCATCACTTTGAAGTGAGTAACCGCAAAATCGAGCCTGATGCCATACATTATTTATATAATAAGTTTGAGGGTACTACATGGTACATCCAGAAAATATGTAACGAACTTTTTGCTTCCGCTGCCCCAGAATCTGTATGCAACATTTCCGATATTGACAATGCCATCAATTCTGCCGTAGAAGAAAAAGATGATACTTATCAAGACCTCATGTCGAGACTTACCCTTAAACAAAAAACGCTGCTTATGGCTTTGGGACAGTCAGATGACGATGTACAACCGACCAGTGCACAGTTTATTAAGAGGTACCACCTTTCCACAGCCAGTTCCGTCCAACGTAGTCTTTCTGCCTTAATTGATAAGGGTATTATTACAAATGAAAACGGACGCTATTTTATTTATGACCACCTTCTGCGTTTCTGGCTGGAACGAAAAAAAATGGCATAATCTGCTTGTATTGTTACTAAATTGCCAAGAAGATGCAGATGGAACGGACAACTAAAAATTATTTAGACATTATTGAGCGGACGAGGCTGCTTTATAACACGCTGGGGGTATTGGGAGAGGTGGCTGAGTACTCCGTGAAGAGCGGCAACGGACTGAGCCGCAAGGGGGGAAACTCGGTGTTTTTGAAGAATGCCGTGCTACATGAATTAGCATACCTGGCGAGGGAGCACACAAACCTGGACTTGGAGCAGGTGTTAGACGTGTACATCGACTGCGATGCACTGATGGAACGATACGGACGAGTGCTGCAGAAGCAGAGCGTGTGCCAACAACTGATCAGGAACTTCTATGCCGACGGCAAGGTAACGGACAGTTTGCGTCCCGTAGTTGCAGAAATGGGAAACGAGCATGTGCCTATCCTGGTGCTGATGATGCTCAAGGTGCTGCCAAGATTGAGTGCGAGGGGGGGCGACGTGAAGGATATCAAGGGGGATTACGAACGTACATTTTCGTTTCTGTACAGCACTTGTCAGGCCGTAAATCTGCAGACGATACCTACTCTGTCAGAGCTGGAGGGAGAAGTGAGACAAAAACCAGAGGTGATGTGCCGTTTCCACCTGATTGGCGTGGTGAATACAGCACTGATTGCATATAGCAGCCTCTCCACCCCCGAGAACCTCAGTCGCACAAGTGCGGAAGAGCGCACCCTGCAGTTTATTCCGGATCTGAGCGGCATCTGGGTGGAGGAGGAACCTTCGACGGTGTTCTGGCAGTTCGAGGAGATTGCCAACGGACACTACCTGCGCCGATACACCTTGGACAACGAGCAAAGGAGCCTGACCTATACGGAATATCACGTCCGCTTCATGGACAATGGGGAAGAGGTATTGGCAATCGTGATGCACCCGCAACTCATCCGCGACATCGTAAAGGGCGCACTTATACCGCCCGAACATGCGGCGTTTATGAGATGCCACATCGAGAAGGATTGCCTGCGCTTTGAACCCAAAACATCGGACAGCAAATGGTTACACCTCAGACAACTGACACGAAGCAAGCAGGAGGACTTTTTCCAACATTGCCTCGATGACGAGCATTACACGAAGACAAACCGCTTTGCCGATGACGAATATACGTTCAGGCTCTGCCTGCACACCATCACGGAGGATGCGCTGTTCTTTGAAATGGAGGAAGAGGGCAGCTTGTTGCGCGTCCCGAAATCGATGCATCCGCAACTGCCTGACGTACATTTCGGGGAGAATGCGGGTTTGCTCCGATTCAAGGATTCCCTGTATCTGGCTTTCGACGACCGGCACCTTTACTTTGAGATAACTACGGAGGAACAACGGAAGAAATTGGGGACGGAGGAAGTGAAGGAGTGAGTGAGGATGTGAGGGAGTGAAGAAGGTCAACGTCCGCTCGGCATCCCGAAGGATGACGCTTGCGTAGTTTATCGGAGCAAGAATCCGACAGGACGGATTATGCAAGCATATCTTTGCATTCTTTCTCCGTTTTACTACGAAAGCGTAATAAAGAAACGATAACACTGCTCTAAAATTTGGGAAATCACTCGGTTTGCACTATCTTTGCCACATATTAACCATTAAACCATAAAGAAATGACAGCAATTATTCTTATTGTAGTGGCGGTCGTAGTTATCGCTTATTTCGTGTCAACCCAGCGTTCATTAGTGAACTTGGACGAGTTGTGCAAGAATGCCTTGAGCCAAATCGAGGTGCAGTTGAACTCCCGTTGGGATGCCGTGTTGGCTTTAGCCAAAACGGCTGCTCAGTATGCAAAGCATGAGTCGGAAACGTTAATAGAGGTAATCCAGCAACGCCGCGGAGAACAGGTAAACACACCTGAGGCAGTGAATGAGCAGACCTCTGCTTTAGGACAGGTCGTAGGAAGGCTCATTGCCATTGGTGAGGCTTATCCCGAATTGAAGGCTGCTGGTTTGTATCAGGAGGCTATGGAGGGAATGAAACAATATGAGGAAAACGTGCGCATGTCCCGTATGGTGTACAATGATACGGCTACCAAGATGAACCGTATGGTGCGTCAGTGGCCATCAAGCATTGTAGCCTCGGTGCTCCACTTTGACCAGAAAGAATATCTGAAAGTGGACGAAGAACAGAAAAAGAGCTATCCCAACCTTGATGAAGCATTTAAGAAGTAAGTTCGTCCTTTGGCTGATGCTTTCAGCATCGGCTATGATAGTGTCTGCCCGACCTCAGCTGCATGACCTGAATATCAGGGCTGTGCTGATGCCCAATGGTGATGCACAGATTACGGAGACGCGGCAGATGAATATTGACTCGGAGGGGACGGAGTGCTACATTGTCGTGGGCAATCTGGGCGATAGCCAGTTGCAGGACTTTAGCGTCACGGACGAGACAGGAAATACCTATGAGCTACAGAGCGCATGGGACATCAACCAAAGCCGTGCGTGGAAAACTGGACGTTGTGGCATTGTGACCAAGCACGACGGATACGAGCTATGCTGGGGATTGGGTGACAGCGGTAGCAGGACCTATACCGCCCGCTATACCATCACGAATCTCCTTCGCAGTTATGAAGATGCCGATGGTTTCCTCTACATGTTTGTAGCAGAGGGCCTTTCTCCGAGTCCAGAACACGTACGTCTGGAGATTGTTCCCGCTGATACCACACGTCTGGACGGGGACAATACTGCCATCTGGGGATTCCGTTACCGGGGCGACGTGCGTCTGGAGGATGGTGCAATCGTGGCCGAAACGGACGAAGCCTTTACAAGTCGTAGTGCCATGATAGTGATGGCACAGTTCCCCAAGGGGCTGTTCCAGCCCGAACTCACGTCCGACGGCACTTTCGAGGACGTAAAGACACGTGCCTTCGAGGGTAGCGACTACACTGATGAAATGACACGTGGGGATAAGATTGCCTTGGCACTGTTTGGCCTTAGTCTTGTATTCTTTCCGTTGCTCCTTGTAGGCTTGTATTTTCTGTATGTGTGGCGTCAGCGTCGTCGGGTAATGAAGGACCTTGATTGGTATCGTGGACTGCCCTATGGAGGAAACCTACAGCAGACCAACAATGTACTGAACGCTTACAAATACACCAGCGCTGACTATAACAACCTACTTTCGGCCTGCATCCTTCGGCTTATCAATGATGGAGCCATCAGTATAGAGCAGAAATTGGACAAAAAAGGGAATACGATACAACAGTTCGTTATTCACTCTCTGCCTAAGGACAACGGTTATCCACAGCTTCTGTGCATGGTGCACAAGATATTCCGAGAGGCGGCAGGCGAGGATACTGTACTGGAGCCCAATGAACTACGCTCCTGGATGCAGAGCAACCGTAATCAGAACTACACCGATCGCTTCATTCAGACACTGCACACCAAGACACGCATCTACCAGTATAAAGACCAGCAGGAGGAGGTGAGACAAGTCTTCGGACTGAGGAAGTTCCTTAAGGACTTCACTTTGCTCGATGAACGTAGTGTGGGTGAAGTTAGCTTGTGGAAGGACTACATGATATACGCTACGCTTTTTGGCATCGCAGAGCAGGTCATCCGTGACATGAAGAAGATAAACCCCGAATACTTCAATATGGACCAGGTGGCACAGCAGATGGCTAACGAAACTACGCTGCCAATGATACGTTCTACCATGCATCGGAGTACCTCACAGGCAGCCATGAGCAAGGCTGAGCGTGAGGCACGTGCCGCTGGTGGTGGCGGGTCGTCGTCGTGGGGCGGCGGAGGCGGGTTCTCGGGTGGAGGATTTGGAGGCGGAGTGAGGTGATTGTAAATTGAAGGGCCGTAGAGGTGGCGCGAGGTCAGTCCTTGTCCTCGTTCACTTTCAGGCGAACGAGTTCTATCTTTGTGGTTGTGCTTTGAAGAATCTTGGCTTCCCAGTGCCCGAACTTCACCACTTCGTGCAGTTTGGGGAAACTCTGGTATTCGTGGAGAATAAGGCCCCCAAGGGTCATGTACTCTTCACTCTCGGGAAGGGTGAGGTCGAAGAGTTCGTTTATCTTTTCAATTTCGAGTCGGGCCGACAACAGGTACTCTCCATTCCCGAGGTCTTTGGCTGTATATTGGTCTTTGTCGTGCTCGTCTTCAATCTCACCAAAGATTTCTTCTACGAGGTCCTCGAGCGTGACGATGCCGCTGGTCCCGCCAAACTCGTCGACGACGACGGCCAATGATTTCTTGTGCTGCATGAACTCCTGCATAAGTTTCTGAGCAGCCATGGTTTCGGGGACGATGGACACTTCCCGTATCTTGTCGGACCATGAGGCCCCAGGAGAGAGACGGAACATCTCGGAACTATGAACGTAGCCCATGATGTCATCGATGTCTTCGCGATAGACGATGATTTTGCTGTGTCCGGACTCAATGAATCGGTTTCTAAGTTCTTCTAAGGGGGTGTCGATGCGCACGGCATCGATTTCTGTGCGTGGCACAATACAGTCACGTATTTTGACACTGCTAAATTCCAGTGCGTTCTGGAAGAAACGCACTTCCTCGTTTATCTCGTTCTCGTCCTTTACGTCGTCCATGTTGGACTGGATGAGGTAGTCGAGATCGACCTTCTTGAAATGGTGTCCCTCTCCCTTACTTCTGACTTTCACTCCGACGATGCGGAGTAGCAGTTTGGAAAGGCTGCTGGTGAACTTACTGATGGGGAAGAGCAGGAGATAAAAGAGCAGGGCGGGCAGGGCAAAGGCACGCATCATGCCGTTGGGGTTGATACGGAAAAGGGTCTTAGGCAGAAATTCGCCAGTTATCAGTACGATGAGCGTAGATAGAATGGTCTGTATGGCAAGAACGGCATAGGGAGAAAAGTGAAGGCCCGATGGCTGCAGAAGATAGATGTCGATAATCTGAGCCATGAGAATGCCATAGATGACAAGTGCGATGTTGTTGCCCACCAACAGGGTGGAGATGAAGTTGTTAGGATGGGCATAGAACGTACTAAGGGCTTTGCTGTTGATGCTTCCCGCTTCCTTGTCCATCTCCACACGCAGTTTACTACTGGAAACGAAGGCAATCTCCATGCCAGAAAAGAAGGCGGAGAGTAGTAGTATAAGTAAGGTGAACAGAATGAGGCTCATGGTGTGGGATGGCTTTTAGGAGGGTTAGGCGTGTCTTTTTCTTCTTCGGTGGTTTCTGTATCGCTCACGGGGAATGCTCCGGCAGAGTTGGACACATAATAGTCCGTCATCTGTTCGTTGCTGCGGAAGTCGGTGCCTTGGAGTTCGCGTTCAGGCGTTTGTATGCGCATGAATTTTGTGCTCCACATCTGGTGTTCGTTCATGTCCCAGAAGAGTTCTTCGGTTCGGAACAGAGTGCCTTCGATGTTGCGTATCACCACTCTGCCACGTAGTTCCCATGTGCGTTGCCGGTGCAGATAAGCTGTGTCGGCCTGAACATAGAGGTCAATATGGAACGATTCATCGAAGCGTTCCATAAGCAGTCCTTTGTAAAACTTCCAGGTGGCAGGCTGCGTGTTTGTGTAGATGTCCCATTCCTCGGCAACGAGTTTGTAGCGTATCACGCCAGAGTCGGAAATGAGCGTACTGATGCCCCGACTTCGCATGAAGGCAACAGAGTCGGCCTCGTTGATACTTCCCGCAAGATGTTCCTGGTCTCCCTCACAACCGCAAAGAAGCAGCATCAGGAATGCAAACATCACTCCGAAATGTTTCATCGAATCTTCCATTGCACGAACCAAGCCTCATTGAATGTAACGCCCAGATGTAACATGAAGTAATTCTCCGAAATCATACCTGTTGTGGTTGGTGCGCGCCGCATCCATTGGGCCGAGACATTGATGAGTGACTTGCTGGCCATTCTCAGTGGCAGTGCTACTCCTGCGGACAGACTATACTCTGATGGACCGTCGTGACCGTTAATCTTTGTGTATGGGGTTGCGTATGAAGCTCCGAGCCGATAGCGGATACGGGGGACGTATTTACGGCTCATGGGGTCACGGATATACTCGGCACCGACCGTTGCCTTGTGTCGGTTCATGTATTGGTCGGTACGTATCTGTATGCCTTGTGATGTGGCTGTGCTGTAGGACATGGGGACCTTGCAGCCGTCCCATCGCTCCATGGTGTAATCTGCTGCCACAAGGATACGCCCTTGGTGTTGCCATGCGGCTCCTGCACTGATGACATAGGGGAGGCCGAAGGCTTTCTTTTGCTTGCTCGATATCGTATCGCTTGCCGAACCATATCGAATCATCTGTACCTCACTGCCAATGGTGTGTCCCAAACTTGCCGTTGCCCCCAGCGTTAGCCAGTCTTGGGCGGTTAGACGTACAGAATACTGAACACCGATGTCTACCTTGTAAGTACGTATGTCGCTGCTCCACTCCATGTTCATGCTGTTGTAGACTGTACTGCTGGTTCCTCCCTCGTAGAACTTCTGGGCCAGGCTGTGGTTGTAGTCACCCCAGATATAACTGATGTTGGCACCGATGTTCAGTTTTGCAAACGGGTTCCATCCCAGTCCTGCATACATCTGGTGGAGTCCTCCATTACCGTAATAGGTGGTTTCTGTGGTGATAGTCTGTAAACTGGTGGCACTGCTTCCTACGCGGCTTCCCGCTGTGAAATTGTAACCGATGGTGGAGTAGGGGACAAAGCCGAGCGACATGCCCAGTCCTCGTGCGATGTGGAATCCTGCATTTACGTACTCCAGGGAAGTGTTTCGTGCATTGGCACTATTCCCGTTCTGCTTGAAATGTCCGAACTGTAGTCCCATCCCCACATCGAAGATAAGTGAAAGAGAGTCGATAGCTGCATAGGAAGCCGGGTTCAGCATGTTTACCTTCTGTCCCGATTGTATGCCTTGTGCCACACCACCCATACCTCGGTTGAACCCCTGTGACTGGTCGTTCATGGTGCCCAGCCCGAAACGGGAGTAGGAGGAGTTGCTGCCATTGGTCTGTGCCAATGCAGGCATAGTGAGTAGCGTGAGCAGAAACGGTACTATGATTCGCTTGTGTTTGGTCATATGTTGTAGTCTAATATACTGTTCAGTCCTCGTGCGACAAGGAATTTGTCTGCAAAGATGATATTTTTTATTGGACTATCAAAATCAAAATGGTCTCCGCCCGTTAAAAAAACTAAAAGTGAGGGAAATTTCTTCTGAAAGTGACGAATGTAGCCTTCAATTTCGTATCTGATGCCCTCTTTTGCCCCGCTTCGGATGGCTGTTGGTGTATCGTAGCCGATGCAGGGTGTTTCTCCATCGGCATCCACCAGCGGTAAACGTGCCGTCTGTTCGTGCATAGCCTTGAGCCGCATGTGCATACCTGGGGAAATGTTTCCTCCCCAGTACTGGCCTTGGTTGTCCAGAAAGTCATAGGTGATGCAGGTCCCTGCATCTATTACAAGTAGGTCTCTCCCTGGCTGTTGTTGGGCGGCTCCTACCACGGCGGCGATGCGGTCGCTCCCCAATGTTTGTGGCGTATGGTAGTTGTTTTTGACGTATGGAATTGGCATGGTCGACCGAAAGCGCAGTACGGGGAATGGCAATTCATTCAGTCGGCGTTCGGCTTCTGGGGTGATATATGCCACACTACATACAATTGCCTTCCCGATATCCGTACGGACGCTCAACTGGTCTAATGCTTCCAGCGTTTTGTTGTTTGTCAGCAGCATTTCAACAGGTGTTCCTTCGTCAAAGATTACGAGTTTGGCCTGTGTGTTTCCAATGTCGATAACCAAATTCATTACAAGGCACAAAGGTACTGTTTTTTTTTGATATATGGATAAAACATCGTAACTTTGTCGTCAAATTACGGAGGAATAGTGAAGTTCATATCTATCGTACGGAGGAAACTGTGTATTTCCCTTCTTTTTGCGTTTATAGGGTTTGCCTTTGGGCAGGCACAAACGGCAATGGACAGCATAGAGATTAGTCTGCTGACCTGTTCTCCGGGTACTGAAGTCTATTCCCTCTATGGTCACACGGCCTTGAGGGTGCGTGACTATACTCGTGATGTCGACCTGGTGTTCAACTATGGCGTGTTCAGTTTCAATGCTCCGCATTTCGTGTGGCGTTTCGTGCTTGGTCAGTGTGACTACGAGGTATGTGCGCTTTATTATGACTCTTTCCTTCAAGAGTATCAGGAACGAGGCTCTTCTGTTGTGGAACAAACGCTAAACCTTACTCCTTCGGAGTCCAGTCGTTTGTTTCAGCGATTACTGGTTAATATCCAGAAAGAGAATCGCACATACCGGTATAATTATTTGACCAGTAATTGTACGACCAAGGTGCGTGATATCATACTTTCCTCACTTGATGGGGATGCGTATTTCAAACCTGCGAGCAAACCACGCTCCTATCGGCAAATCATTCATCGTTTTACAGGGAAGAGTCCGTGGGCCCAGGAGGGCAACGACATCCTACTGGGTGCTACCTGTGACACGTTGCTTACGGATTATGCATCAATGTTTGTCCCAGACGAATTGGAGAAGTACTTTGCCGATGCGTTGATTATCGACTCATTAGGACAACGACGTGCCTTGGTTTCCGGACAGCGGACACTGGTCCCACTTGGTGTGGTCGACGAGGGAACCGCTTTCCCTCTTCGGCCGTTTGCGGTGGGTATGTTGTTTGCTTTTTTCTGTCTGCTGGTTGCGGCTGTCGAATTTCGCACAAGACGTATGTGGTGGCTGCTTGATGCTGTACTGATGACGTTGCAGGGAGTGGCCGGTTGTCTGCTTTGCTTCATGTTCTTCTTTTCCGAACATCCTACGGTGGACAGCAATTGGCAGATATGGGTACTCAACCCGTTACCTCTTTTGTGCATGCCATGGGTACTGGGCAGGGCTATAAAACATGAGTTTTGTCTTTATCATGGGCTAAACACGCTGTTTTTAACATTATTTATAGTTTTATCGGCTTGGATACCTCAAGATTTCGCTGAAATAATTGTACCTTTGGCATTTGGTTTGCTGATGCGTTCGGTGAGCTACTGCTTGAACTATCGAAGAAGATGACGACACGACAACATCGTTTCCTTTCCTCCTTGTTGGCTTTGATGGCCTTGTTGGAGGTAAATGGTCAGACGGCACCAGAAGTGCCGCGTATGGTCGTGAATGTGGTTATCGACCAGCTTCGTAGCGATTATCTTGAGGCATTTTCTCCCCTTTATGGGCAAACGGGTTTTGCCCGTTTGCAGAAGGAGGGCAGGGCTTACACTCATGCCGAATACCCCTTCTCCAATCCCGACAGGGCTTCTGCCGTGGCATGCCTGATGAGTGGCACGGTGCCCTATGAAAATGGCATAGTGGGTGAGCGTTGGTTGGATCGCAGTAGCCTGCAACCTGTATATTGTGTCGACGATAAGCGTTATAGCGGTCATCAGACAGGAGAAAAGACTTCTCCCCAGCATTTGGCGGTTAGTACCATAAGTGACGAACTGAAAGTAAGCACAGAAGGGCGTGCCTTGGTCTATGCCGTTGCTCCCAATCGCGATGCTGCCGTGCTCTCGGCAGGCCATGCGGCAGATGGTTGTTATTGGTTGAATGACCTCACGGGCCAGTGGTGTACCACTTCGTACTATGGAACTGTGCCTTCGTGGCTTTCGTACTATGCCAACAGTCGGAAACTCACGCAGAACATTACGTCCATAACCTGGGAGCCGGTCAACGAACTGGTTGGAAACTACAACTATTTCGTTTCCGGAGGAACCAAGACTCCCTTCCGTCATACGTTTAAGGGTGAACGTCGGTTCCGCGAGTTCAAGGCCAGTGCCATGGTGAACGAGGAGGTAAATGGTTTCGTGAACCATCTTTTGCGTAACACGTTGCTGGGTGTCGACCCCATTACCGATTTCCTCAGCGTAACCTATTACGCTGGCAACTACGACCATAAGACGGTTTCGGAGTGTCCTATGGAGTTGCAGGATACCTATGTGCGGCTCGATGAACAGCTGGGGCGCCTCATTGATATGGTAGAGCAGAAGGTCGGCCGCGAACGGGTCCTCTTCGTGGTGACCAGCACGGGCTATTCCGATGCCGACCAGACCAGTGAGAATCTTAGTCAATATCGCATACCGTCGGGTGATTTCAACATCTCGCGTGCTCAGTTGTTGCTGAACATGTACCTGATAGCTGTCTACGGCCAGGGCCAATATGTGGAGACGTCTATTGGTAACCAGATATACCTGAACCTGAAATTTATCGAAAGCCGTGGGCTTAATCTCAATGAGGTACTTGAGCGCAGCACGGCTTTCCTTATCCAGTTGGATGGTGTTCGCGATGTCTATTCCTCTCAACGTTTGATGTTGGGGGCTTGGACTCCAGGTATTCGTGATTTGCGTAATGCCTATAACCCTAAGTGCTCGGGAGACATACTTGTTCAGACGGCACCAGGTTGGCGACTGATTAATGAGAATACTAACGAGAAAAGGATGCAACGGGAATCCTATCTCGGTTTCCCTCTATATTTCTATGGAGCAAACATTGAACCACAGGTGGTGGATACCCCTGTGACCGTCGATCACATTGCGCCCACTCTGGCTGGACATATGCGAATCCGTGCACCCAATGCATGTTCGGCCTCACCTTTGGGAGGCACAAGATAAGAGACTTTCATCCGGACATTCTGGATTATATGGACATTCTATGGCATATATAAAAAGACAATATAATAAAGACAAAACAACTAAGACAAAAATGAAGTTTATAGATTTTCTTAGCAGCATATTTGGAAACAAGGCCTCGCGTGACATGAAGGCCATTCAGCCTTTGGTGGAGCAGGTGAAGGCCGTCTATCCCGAAATACAGGCTCTGGACAACGATGCTTTGCGTGCCCGTTCGGCCGAGATACGAAAACAAGTACAGGATGCTCCTGCCGACCTTCGTAAGCAGATAGCGGATATTAAGTCGAAGATAGAACAAACCGAGATACAGGACCGTGCTCCGTTGTTTGCCCAGATTGACAAGTTGGAGAAGGAGGTGCTCGACGTTCTGGAGAAGGCATTGGAAGAGGTACGTCCCGTGGCATTTGCCATCGTGAAAAGTACAGCAGAGCGTTTTGCAAACAACGAGAATGTATATGTTACGGCCAATGACTTCGATCGCAACCTGGCAGCAAAGCATGATTTTGTGGATATAGAGGGTGATAAGGCCGTTTACCACAACCATTGGGTGGCCGGAGGCAACGACACGCTCTGGAACATGGTTCACTATGATGTGCAGCTCTTTGGCGGCACAGTGCTTCACCAAGGTAAGATAGCCGAAATGGCAACAGGTGAGGGTAAGACATTGGTGGCTACGCTTCCCGTCTTCCTCAATGCCTTGACAGGCAATGGTGTGCATGTGGTCACCGTCAACGATTACTTGGCCAAGCGTGACTCGGAGTGGATGGGGCCCCTTTATATGTTCCATGGGTTGAGCGTCGATTGTATCGATAAACACCAACCCAACAGCGAGGAACGCCGTAAGGCATATATGGCCGACATCACATTCGGAACCAATAATGAATTTGGCTTCGACTACCTGCGTGACAATATGGCCACAGACCCGCGCGACCTAGTACAACGTGCCCATAACTATGCTATTGTCGACGAGGTGGACTCAGTGCTCATTGACGATGCCCGTACCCCTCTTATCATTTCGGGTCCTGTACCCAAGGGCGAAGACCAGCTCTACGAGGAGTACCAACCTCTTGTCGAGCGTCTGGTGGGCGTGCAGCGTCAGCAGGCCACGCAGTTCCTGGCCGAGGCCAAGCAGTTGATTACACAGGGACAGGAACAGCAGAACCAAGAAATGATAGACAAGGGCTTCGTGGCTCTCTACCGCAGTCACAAGGCTTTGCCCAAGAACAAGCCCCTGATTAAGTTCCTCTCCGAACCAGGCATTAAGGCCGGGATGCTCAAGACAGAGGAGTACTATATGGAGAACAACAACAAACGCATGCCTGAGTGCGTGGCTCCTCTGTATTTTGTCGTTGATGAGAAGCAGAACAGTGCCGACCTTACGGATAAAGGTAACGAGTGGCTTGCTGGTCAGGTCAACGATAAAGACCTGTTTATCTTGCCCGATATCACGGCCCTGATGAGTCAGATAGAAGTTGAGGATATCAGTGATGAAGAGCGTTTGGAGAAAAAAGACAAACTCTTCACCGACTATGCCATCAAGAGCGAACGTGTACACACCATACAGCAACTGCTGAAGGCTTATGCGATGTTCAACCTCAACGAGGAGTATGTCATCATGGACGGCGAGGTGAAGATTGTCGACGAGCAAACGGGCCGTATCATGGAAGGTCGTCGTTGGAGCGACGGACTGCACCAGGCTGTCGAGGCTAAGGAACACGTCAAGGTACAGGCTGCGACGCAGACCTTCGCTACCATCACCCTGCAGAACTATTTCCGCATGTATCACAAGTTGGCCGGTATGACGGGTACTGCCATTACGGAGGCCGGTGAGTTCTGGGACATATATAAACTCGATGTTGTGGAGATTCCCACCAACCGTCCCATAGCCCGCAACGACATGAACGACCGGGTCTACAAGACGCAGCGTGAGAAGTACAAGGCAGTTATCGAGGAGATTGAGAAAATGCGCAACAGCGGTCGTCCCACGCTGGTAGGTACGACGAGCGTTGAGATTAGTGAGATGCTGTCGAAAATGCTCCAGATGCGCAAGATACCTCATCAAGTGTTGAATGCCAAACTCCATCAGAAGGAGGCAGACATCGTTGCGCTGGCAGGACAAAGCACCCCCGACGCACAGGGTAACCTGCTGGGGGCCGTGACCATTGCTACCAATATGGCCGGTCGTGGTACCGACATTAAGTTAAGCGAAGCAGTTCGCGAGGCAGGTGGTCTGGCCATCATTGGCACGGAACGCCACGAAAGCCGTCGTGTGGACCGTCAGCTGCGAGGACGAAGCGGTCGTCAGGGCGACCCTGGTTCGAGTGTCTTCTTCGTTTCGCTGGAGGATAAGCTGATGCGTCTCTTTGCCTCTGAGCGTATAGCCAAGGTGATGGACCGCCTGGGATTCGAGGATGGGGAGATGATAGAGCACCCCATGATATCGAGCAGCATCGAGCGTGCTCAGAAGAAGGTGGAGGAGAACCACTTCGGTGTACGTAAGCGTCTGTTGGAGTACGACGATGTCATGAATAAGCAACGTACGGTCATCTATGAAAAACGTCGTCACGCCCTGATGGGTGAACGTATTGGCATGGACATCGCCGACATGATATGGGATCGTGTGTGCCACATCATGGAGAATCAGGACTTCATCGGCTGTCGTGAGCAGTTTCTGGAGATATTCGCCATGGAGTTCCCCTTGACTCAGGACCGTCTGGAGGGAGGCAAACTGGACGAACTTGCTGAGGAGGTTTATCAGAAAGTGATGGACCGCTTCAAGGAAAAGACCACCATGATGGCCAGCCGTGCCTACGAGGTTATCAAGATGGTCTATGAGAGTCCCGAGGGTCAGCAATACGAGCAGATACGCGTGCCTATTGTGGATGGTCGTCATGTCTACCAGATAGCAGCCGACATGAAGAAGGCTTACGAGTCTGGAGCTCAGGAAGTGGTGAAGTCGTTTGAGAAGACCATACTCTTGCACACCATCGATGAGGCATGGAAGGAGAACCTTCGTCTGCTTGACGAGCTGAAGCATTCCGTACAGAACGCTTCCTACGAGCAGAAAGATCCCCTGCTCATCTTCAAGTTGGAGAGTGTGAAACTCTTCGACGACATGGTGAACAAGATAAACAACAAGACCATCAGTATCCTGATGCGCGGTAAGATTCCCGACATGCCCCGTACACAGGCTCCCGTTGGTCAGCAGGCCGAGCGTCAGATGCCGCGTCCCCGTTATACGGAAAGCCGTACCGACCTTACAGACCCTGCTCAGCGTGCTGCCGCTGCTCGCGATACCCGCGAACGTCAGCCTCAGATGCCTGTACAGGCACAGAAGTTGCCCGGCCGTAACGACCCCTGTCCTTGTGGTAGTGGCAAGAAGTTCAAGCAGTGCCATGGCCGCGGCCTTTGACATTTTACAATGTGACAATTACTATTTGACATTTATATGACACCAACACCGCAAACTATTCAGCAGATTGAACGTGCCATCCGTAAGGTGGCCGACAAGTTTCCACCCGAGGCAGAGCCCGTACTCACGGACATACATCTGCAAGTGAAGCCCGAATCGGGCGAAATCCTGGCCTTCAACGATGAGGACGAGGAACTGAACCGCTGTGTAGTGGAGCAGTGGATAGGCAGTCCCGAGGAGTTCTACGATGAGGCTGCAGGTCAGATAAGCCGTTGTCTGCGTTCCATGCGCAAGGACGTACTGGACCACATGTCTGTCATGCGTCCTTTCTCGTTTGTCTTAGTGGATGACGAGCATGAGACCTTGCGTGACATCTATCTGGTGGACGATGATACCGAGATAGTCTCTACCAGTCTGCTTGAGGGACTGGACGAGGACCTTGATAAGTTCTTCGAAGAGTTAATGAAGTAAGCATTGCAGATTTTGTGACGTATCAGTTGCGATTATTCCGCAATACTGTTAAAGCCACGAATCCCTTGAGAAAGGGATTCGTGGCTTTTTATTCCATCATGTTCATAGTTTCTTTCAATTATCAAAATGATTACAATCTACGACTATACCACCAGCCAGGCACTCAGCTTGGCCGAAATGGGGAGGCATCGCACTTCCGAGACCTATCTGTCGGCTCTACGTAGCCTCATGCACTTTTGTGACAACCCTTCCTTGCGATTTTCTCAGTTAGATGCTGCTTTCATAGGTCGTTATGAAGCTTGGCTCCGAGGTCGTCATCTTTGTCGCAATTCCACTTCCTTTTACATGCGCATATTGCGACGCATCTACAATCTCGCTGTAGCCGACGGGTTGGCTCCTGTGCAGTCCCCCTTTCTTCATGTCTACACGGGTATCGACAAAACTTCCAAGCGTGCAATTTCCGCTATCGAACTACGTCGTCTCAAGGTTTTCCCTTTGCCTCCCGACAGTCCTCTTTTATATGCCCGTGACATGTTTCTGTTGAGCTTTTATTTGCGTGGAATGTCCTTCATCGACATGGCTTTCCTTCGGAAAAGTGATTTGCGCAATGGCTACATCAGCTACTCACGTCGAAAGACGGGACAATTACTAAGTATTCGTTGGGAGGAGCCAATGCAGCATATCGTTAATCGTTATTCTCCTTCGTTTACTTCATACCTGTTCCCTATTCTCCAACGTGAAGATGGTACAGAACGACGCCAGTATCTCAATAAGCAACTCTATGTCAATCGCAAACTAAAGGTGCTTGGCCGTATGGCAGAACTTTCGGTTCCGCTTACCATGTATGTGGCTCGTCATTCGTGGGCCAGTATCGCACATAACCAGAATATTCCCCTTTCCGTTATCAGCGAAGGTTTGGGGCACGATAGTGAGAACACTACGCGCATCTATCTATCCTCTGTTGAAAGCAGCCAAGTTGATGAAGCGAACCGCAGAATCCTCCAGATTATATAACCTGTGCCTCGGTATCGGGCTATTTTACCACCACCTTGCGTCCATTGATGATGTAGATGCCCTTCCTCGGATGTACTTTTAAGGGTATGCGACGGCCAGTGAGGTCATAGGTAACATGAGATGCTGGCTGGACGTATTCATCAAAGTGAATGGTCTTTATGGACGTAAGGTCTGACAAGCGTATGGTCAGTGCTGCGCTCCAGTTGCTATTGCCTTCAGGAGTTACAGCCGCTACGCGCAGGGTGTAGGTGCTATTGGTCGTCAAACCGCTGAATGCGTACTGCGTATCCTCGGTCTCCAGGGTAGTTGTGCTGGCTTTTCGTGGAGCTTTTTCCAGGTCTTTCGCCTCATAGTCACCATCATAAATAGTCAGTTCTCCCAGATAGAGTTTATCTTGGGCGGTGAGAGTAATCTTAACGTTCTCGCTTATTTCCGGTGTATTTAGTAAGAAGTACTGAGCTTGTGTAAAACTGATGGTAGCAGCCATGTTATTGGAGAGGGTCACTTTCATCGTTCCTTTGCTTCCAGTCTCAGGCTGGGCATAGATGTAGATGCTCAGATGGTCAGTGTCGGGAACTCCCACATTGGGTGTGGTGATATTACCTAAGGCACTGCCCTTAAACATCTTCAGACCTTGTTTGCTAGGATAAAGACATTCACCGGTCCATCCTGTTGTACTCAAATAATTATCCAAACTATTAGCAATGTTTCCCGTCATGGCACTGGTGCTATAGCAACTCTTCAGAAAGTTTTCCGTCAGCATAATGGCATCGGACGGATTCTCTGCTTGGCCTTGTTTTTCTGTGAGGCTAAGCAGATAACTTGTAGCTCCCTCTATGGTGTTCCAACTGGCTATGAATGATGTGGATGAATACTCGGTAACAGGATTCAGTACGGGAACTTCTATAACTCCCTCCATTGCTGTGAATGAGATAGTTCCCTTTGCAGACTCTTGTATGTTTTCCACGGGTTTGTTCAGTAGCATACTACCATCGGTGTTCTCGTTGAATATGATGGAGGCTGGTGTTGTCTCGTTTGTGAACGAGTTGATACGGTTATAAGGAAAAGTGTCACCGCCCGTTGTATTCCGACTCAACATATTGTCAGCAGGAACAATAGACATTCGCAGGTGGTTAGCATCACTGTTCACTACGTTATACATCCAGTATTGTGATTCGTAGTCAACGTGTACTATCAATAAGCCATGTCCATCTTGTGCTTTATCCCATTTTACAGGCTGGCGGTTTTCCAAGAGATAATACTCATTGTGGTTACCTTCGTTATAGAGAATATAGGCTTCTCCTTCGCTTTCTAAAGCCTCCATATCGCTAATCACCACCTCTCCATTTATTTCTATGGGTTCTAGCCATCCTGCGTACCAACGTTCATAACTGGTATAAGCTGATGGGGTACAGCCATCGTTGTTGTAACTGCCATAGTCCATCAAGTCCCACGAAAGCATGGCACTATTGTCGCCTTGGGTATCGTAGAAATCGGGTATTCCCAGGCAGTGGCTGAACTCATGGCAGGCGGTACCGATTCCATCTAATAAATTTCCATTAGTTCCTCGTAGTTCGTTGCTGCACGCATAGGTGTCAATGGTCACCCCATCCAATGTAATGGCACCTTCACCCCGACCATAGTGTTGGGCTGAGGATAGGCTCCACTCATGAGGCCAAATTGTATCGTCGCCACCGCCTTGGGCCTCCCCGTATCCAGCATAGATGACATATACTTGGTCAACGTATCCGTCTCCATCCCAATCATAGTCGGCGTAGTTCACTTGGTTGGCAGCCAAAAGCAGTGCTTCGCGTATCATTTCCGGGGCATTGATGTCCTTGTCGTCATCGCTATTTCCACCATAGTAGCTCATGGTCTTGCTCAAGGTGAGAGGGCCTACGACATCGAACGTGAGGTCGAATTGGTTGTAACTCTGATCCAAGAAGTAATCATGAACGGAGCCCGTCATTCCGTGGTCAGAGAAACCTTCTTGGTTGAAGAATCTGACGTAGGTAGCATGAGGGTCGGTACTGGCCGACATCATTTTGTCTGTGAAGTTGACCAGGATAACCAGACCGCGTTTGCTGCCTGTGAGGGCTGCTTTGTGCTGTGGCAGATTGTGCCGTTGCATGCGGCTTTCGTTGCGTTTCTGGACTCGTGATTTGTGGCGTGCCTTCAACTGCGTAAGGTTGGTCACTTGATAGCGCCCGCCTGTGAGGGGCCGAATGGCGCGTCCATCGTCGGTGAGCCAGTAATGGAGGCTCTCATCACCTTGCAGCGTGGCTTCCACTTGCGTGCCGTCAGTAAGTGTCAACACTCTGCGGATATGCTTGGCTGGAATGGCCATAAGGGTTAAGCCGCTCAACAGCATAATAATCGTGAAATAATATCTTTTCACATATAGTGTTTTCATTCTTCTTTCTTTTATCAAGGCTGGAGAGGAGTGCTCCGCTTTTTAGGGTGAAACACTCCTCTCCTTCTGTTTGCCTAAGTAGTTGCCTTCTTAGGCATCATGTAGTATTCTTTATAGATTCACACCAAACATTGGGGTGGGTACTCCTCTTCTGAATTTACGATTGCTTTTCCTGTTTGTCGTGCGTTTGCCAACAAAACGGTTCTGCTTGTGTAACTTCGTATTAGTGGGCTTGATGTTGGCCTTCACATTCTTGGCCTTCACGTCCTGTGCTGTGACGTCGGCCGTTTCATTCAGGTGAATGGTGAAGTTTTCAGGACCACTGCCAAAATAGCCAGCCGAAACGAAGTAGACTACATACACGGTTGCTTCGCCCGTCTCTGGGTCTACATGGCCCGTGTATTGTGCATAGCGGCTATCATAATTGGGGAAGTCACTTATCATTACGTCGCCATACGAAGGATGAGTATAGCCTGTAAATTGTTCAGGAATTGCTATTTCGTTGGTCTCTTGGTCCCAGTAGAAAGTGAAGTCCACATCATATCCCCAATGTTCTACCTTGAATGTATTGGGCTGGTCATCACGCTGCAATAATGTTAGACCATTATCGTAGTACGGAACAGTGCAGTTTCCGTCATCGTCATATTCGTCACCAAAAAATTGTGTGTAGACATAGTCTATTGTTCCCACTTCCGTCCAAGTGATATTGCTCAATACTTCATCCGTAGTTCCATATACAATGCTACCATCTGCATTCTGGAAGGTAAGGTTCAATGTAACAACGGTTTCACTGAAACTGCTAACATCAGTGTTCAGACGAGCAAAGACGGTGTCGCCCATGGCCAACATTCCAGTACTCTGTACGGCATATTCTTCGGGAATGGCAATAGTGCCGTCGTCCTTTACACAGAAGTATATGTTGTAGTCTTCTGCATAAAGGTTGGGGATAGCGTAGGCCGTTCCATATTTTTCTGCGAATACGGTGTCACAGCCGTCTGTGGTTGAAACACAGGTTCCCTTATACAATGTAGCACTGGTTACGCTGCCCAGTTTTGCAGACTCAAAGTCACCGGTGAATACTTCTTCCCACTCAAAGTCATCGCTGGCGATATCAGCCTCGTAAGCCTTCTTGTAACCTGGGAAGGTGATGATAATCATTCCGTCAGCACTTGTCTGGTTCCATCCGCCTACACCACTCATGTAGTAGTAGGGTGCCAGTTGAATCTGTCCGGGCATGCCGTCCTCACGATAGGCCAGTACCTTGCTATGGTCGCCATCTTCGGGTGAGGGACTAGCCAACAGGCGATAGGGATGGTATGCCATGATATCCTTACCATAGGTGCCGTAGTAGAAACCCGTGTTGATGGGGTCGAAGTATACAAGGTCGTCCTTGTCTACTTCTACGTCGTACACTTCGTCACCTTTCTGGAGCAGTGTGAGTTGAATGTTCTGGCTCTGACGTCCATTCATGTAAGGATCGGCATAATAGTACTCCTGCGAATCACTATCGTAGCAAACGAGATGATAGAAAGGCTGCGCCACTCGAATTTTCGACGAGTCACCCTCGTTGACGTAAAGCTGAACCTCTGATTTGCCTTCCCATACGAAATTCTCCTCAAAGATACCCGTACCAATGAGGTTCCACTTTACGCGTGTAACCTCGTAGGTGAAAACGTTACCCTCACTATACACGGATGTAAAGGCGGGATCGGTAATCTGAATTTTCAACGTGTAGGTCTTGCCAATCTCAGCCTCGGCAAAGGTGAAGGAGAAGTCAGCTACGGAGTCGCCCTCGGCGAAGGTAGGTTCCGTCACATAAAATACGCTGTCGGTATTCTCCAGAATAGTGAAAGGAACGGTGACGGAGGCTCCTGTGTTGTTACGTACTACTTGGAATGTAGCGGCCATATCGTCTGTGGGGTCAAGCTCCTCAGAGACATCCGTTTTGACGAAGGACACATTTTGATATCCCTCTGTGGCATCCCACTTACCAGGACCGTCGTAGTCAACCTCGTCGTTACAAGCGGTCAGCATGGCGGCTATGGTGAGCAGAAATCCGAATTTATTGATGAGTTTCATAATTTCGCTTATTTATTTCTATAGAGTGAATTATTTCTTAGCGGGGATGGGTTTGTAAGAACCACTCGGATCGGGGTTGCTATAGCCCTTAACTCCCTTGTTGTTATCATCCTCTTGGTCGGTGATGCAGAGATTCATCCATTCGGGACGTCCGTTGGTCTTGAATCGCTCAGTGTCATCCCAGTTTGTACTCTTTGTGCGGTCTACCGACATATTCAGACGCTTATAGTCGAAGAACAATTGTCCCTCGCCCCATAGTTCAATACGCTTTTGTAGAATAATCTCAGCGATGATAGCATCCTTGCCAGAGGCGGAGGTGCTGTAGCTGGAGTTGCGGTAGTTTTTCATGAAGTTTACAAGTTCAGTCTTACCTGCATCAGGTGAGAGATGTGCTGCGGCTTCAGCTGCAATGAGATACATCTCCTCAACACGCATCAAGGGGTAGTCACAGGCTGCACCAACCTTGTATTCCTCAACATCACCGCTACCGGGTCGGAACTTAAAACTGGCATATTCTGGCAGACTGCTATACATGTAGTTCTTGTCGTTTTCGTTTGAAATGACGAGCGGCTCTTTGCCTTCTAGTGAAGTGCTGGCAGGAGCCTTGAAACTGAGTTTGCGGAAGTCCTTGCTGGAAATTTTGCTGTACAATTCAGAGGCAATCATAATGTATGGTCCAGCGGCTGCATAGCCAAAGGTAGCCTCATTGGACATCCAACTGGTCCAGTTCAGGATGCCCGATTGAACTACATCGTCATCGGTGCTGGCACTCGATGCCCACATCCATGCTTTGTTAGACATGTCGTTGAAACCGGTCTTGGTGTCCAACCACTCCTCTTCTGTCATGGGACGAAGATCCTTGGCTCCTATCTGAATGGCCGTGTTTGCATCATTCCATGCTTGGTAGTACTCCTCGTCAGCCTTCTCTTGGTTGCCGATTTCCTCATAATAGCCTGCATTCCACATATGCAGACGTGCCTTTAGACCATAAACACAGGCCAGAGATGGCAACGTCTTGGAGACTGGCTCAAACTCGGTCTCGTTCATCAGACTATCGGCTGCTTCCAGATCGCTGAGAATGAATTCTGCCATCTCTTCGTGAGTGACTCGAGGGTTGTTTTGGCAGTCTTCTTCAGAGGTCTCCTCTGTTACGATGGGGACGGTCAAGTAGGCAATCTCATTACCCTCGTCGGTGGTGTAGTCCACTCCATAGACATCGTTAGGCAAGAACTCATACATGCGAGCTACGTCCAGGTAGAAGAAAGCGCGATAGGCATATCCAGTGGCTAGGTATCCCATCATATCTTTGTCGGTACTACCCTTCAACTGGCCAATGGTGTTGTTGGCTGTCTGAATGGCACGATTATGGTATGCCCATAGGAAATAGGTACTTACATAACGGGGGCCTAAATAGCTGTTCTGACTCCAAGAACTATACCAGTTATATCCACTGCTGACAACAGCCATATCACCAGTCATCACGTCGCGGATGTGCATGACGGATCCATAGCCCCAGTCATATGCATAGTCACCACTATATGTTCCGTAATGGTTGAGGAAAGCCGGCATGGCCCAGGCCAATGCTTCCGATGCCTTGCTCGAGGATTGCATCTGCTCCTCGGTTGCAAGGTTTGTTGGGATTGTTTCCTCGATGCAACTGGTCAGTGAAAAAGTTCCAGCCAGTGCAATAAAGGAGAATAAACGATATATCTTTTTCATATCCGATATTTTTTAGAAAGTTACATTAACACCTGCGCTAATGGTACGTACTATTGAGTAATAGCTGATTACAGACTGACCATAGGACAAACTTGTCATAGCTGTACGTGGGTCGAGACCTTGACGTTTCGACCATAGCCATACGTTGCTGGCATTCAGGTAGACACGTACCTTGTCAATTTTTGCTTTGCGCACTAAATCGGATGGTAACGTGTAGCCGAAGCTTAGGTTTTGAAGACTCAGGTAACTACCTTTAGTCAGAAAACGTGTGCTGCGACCGTTGCTGTACTCGTCACCCCATTGTAAGCGAGGAATGTCTGTGCTGGTATTCTCTGGTGTCCATGCATTCAGCAGGTCGGCATGGAAGTTGTCACCCTTTCCGTTAGAGGTTGGGCTGCCCATGAAAGTAGCGTAGTCGTTGTCATACACCTTGCCACCAATCTGGTAAGCAAAGTCAAACGTCAGGTCAAAGCCATAGACATCAAAACGCGTATTGAAACCACCATATAGTTTGGGGACAATGTTACCACTTAGATACTTCGTTGCATCGCTGTATTTCGTTGTGGTCACTTTTTCTCCAGTTCGATTACCTTCTGCATCATACACGTCTTTCCACCACATGGAACTTCCTGCTAAGGACGGGTCGTAAGTTTCGCCTGTCAGTGCGGCTGTTTCTTGAGTGTAAATACCTGCATATTCTGCCATATAATAGGTGGACCGGCAAAGGTCCTCTCCGATGAACATATTGCCGCTGGCATAACCATGATATTCCTTGCCATCAAGTGTGTAGGCCGTTGTGGTCTTCTTGTCGTCGGGCATAAATGTTATCTTGTTCTTGAAATGAGAGAAGTTTACCCCCACATTCCAAGTGAAATTCTTAGTTCGGAAAATATCTGCGTTAAGTTCTACCTCAACACCATGATTGAGCATGTCGCCAATGTTGTCGTAGTAGCCTGTAAAGCCATAAGATACAGGTAACGAGAAACTGTAGAGCATGTCGCGTGTCTTTCGCCAATAGTATTCAATTCCACCACTCAAACGGTTGTTCCACAACCCAAACTCAATACCTGTGTTCATCTCGCCTGTGGTTTCCCAGGTGATGTCTTTATTGCCTTTGGCGGAAGAAATGGTAGCAGCTGCATTTCCTCCTGAGTTGCCAATGCTATAGCGGTTGGTATAGAGATAACTTCCAATATTGTCGTTACCTAATTCTCCATAACTCAACTTATATTTCAGGAAGTTGACTATTTTCTGGTCCTTCATGAATTTCTCCTGCGAGATGTCCCATGCGGCACCTACACTGTAGAAGTTACCCCACCAGCGGCCGTCTTCGCTGGAGAAACGGCTCGATGCCTCGCGGCGATACTGGGCGGAGAGGAAGTACTTCTGGGCATAGTTGTATTGTGCACGGGCAAAATAAGCTTCAGTGTTGAAATCGGTAGTATAGGAATTTGCGTTTGAGCCATCGGTTACGGCACCAGCCAACTCATAGTTCGTGGGGTCAAACATGTTGCTCTTGCTGGCGCTTAGGGTGTAATAGCGACCGCGATACCACTCGTGACCTAACATGGCATCAACGTCGTGTTTGCCATACTGGTGTCCCCAGGTGAGCAATTGTTGTAAAGCGTAACTCCATGTGCGGGCATGTCCCTTGCCAACAATACCGTTCGAACTGGCATAATTGCCATAGTAGGGGTTGGTCAGGCTGGTACTACGGCTTTCGTCCAGATTCATTGTATTAGTACTGGTGAACTTGAAATCCTTAGCAAATCGGATCTCCAGGAATCCCGTGGCATTCATGGCATTGCCTTCCCATGTGTTACGATCCAGCATTTGCTGTTGTACGGCATTCGAGCCAGGGAGGTACGGGCGTACACCAGCAGCCTCGGCATAGTCCTTCTGTGCTTTCTTATCTGCCCAGTCGTACATAGGCAAACCATTGGAGTCCGTCATTATCAATCCCTGACCGTCACGAATATACATAGGATAGATGGGCGCAATATGTGTTGCAATGGCAAAGATGTTGGCACTGCTGTTACTGGATCCGTCCTCTAACATTCCTTCTGCGTTATAGTGTGTATAACTCATGTTTCCTCCCACTTTCAACCAAGGCTTGGCCTGTAAGTCGGCCTTCAGGCGTCCCGTCAGACTCTCGTATGAAGAATTATGGGTGATACCGTCATTATTCAGGTAGCCAAAGCTGGCATAGAAGTTGCTCTTGTCTGTAGCATTGCTTACACTCACATTGTATTCTTGGCGCAGGCCGTGGTTGTAGGCCTCCTTCAACCAGTCATCAGCGGTAAGCAAATACTCTTGTCCACTCTCGCCAGTTACGATGTTGCCCATGCGAGCATTAGGATTCAGTCGGCCGTTGGAGCCAATTAAATACTGGCCTTCGGGCACGTCGTATATGTTCATGTATAAACCATATCCGTTCCCTGCTGTAAGGTTTTGGTTGGCAAAAATGTTTGCATCGGCAGCGTTGTAACCCAACGTGTTGGTGGCATAGTTGCGCAGCGACTGATAATAAGTCTCATAATAGTGACCAGGATTCTTTACGGTTACATAGTCTCGCTGTGCGCGACCGTTGGAACCCCACTTGGCATCTAAGGTCACTTTGGCACCTTGTCCAGCCTTGCCTTTCTTCGTGGTAATGGCGATTACGCCATTGGCACCGCGGGCACCATACAGAGAGGTAGCAGCAGCATCCTTTAGGACGGTCATCGATTCGATGTCGTTGGTGTTGATGGTGTTCATGTCGCCACCATATGGAGTACCGTCTACTACTAACAAAGGTGAAGTGCCGGCATTCAGCGAACCGATACCACGGATGCGGATGGTAGGATTGTTGTTAGTGGGGTCGCCAGTGGGATTGTACAGCTCAACGCCAGCCACATGACCAGTCAGGGCGTCCAATGCATTGGTGCTCTGCAATGCCTCAATCTTATCGGCACCGACTACTGTGGCCGAACCCGTAAAGGCTGCCTTGGTGGCCGTACCATAGGCCACAACCATCACCTCGTCCAGAGCCTTGTTGTCTGTTTCCAGACTGATGGCAATGTAGGGTTTTACTTTTACCATTTGGGGAATCATGCCAGCGCAGGAAATCTGTAGCCGTTTGGTTTCTGCTGGAATGCCCGTCAGGGTGAATTTACCCTCCGCATCTGTAACGACACCTTGCTTAGTGCCCTCAATAACTACAGAGGCTCCAGGGATTGGCTCGCCGTCCTCAGCACTGACCACCGTACCGGTGACTTTTGTCGTCTGGGCGGTTGCCAGACTTGCCACTGCGAAGAGGCAAGTCAGGAAAAGCGCAATTCTCTTCATAGAATTCTCTTTTTTACGTTTGTTAAACATAGTTTGATAATTTGATTTCTTTTCAGTCTCTTTTTACCTTTATCTTTTTGACCATCTCTCGCGCAGAGAAAGTCCAATCCCCTCCATTGAACGTATTACAGATAAAGGCGGGATGGTTTCTTTCAATTATCAAAATGATTACAATCAAAGGGAGAATTGTCCCGATTGATTTGACATCGATACCCAATCGATTTCGCGTTGATATATGATTGATTTGGCATTGATAACTGGACGCTAACCGTCCAGCCCTTGATGTCTATTCATCAAGCGTCCGATGTCTATTCATCAAGCGTCCGATGAATAATGGATTAGTGGTTAGTGCTTAGTGGTTAGTGGTTAGCGTAGCAACGAAGTTGCGTTTCGTTTTCGTACGCTTCAGCGTCTTCGCGCGCGCGCGTACATGTTGTTTCGTGCAATTTACGTTTCACATCTTCACCTTCGGGAAAATGCGTCTGGTTATCAGCCTGTTGTGGTGAACATTCTTTCCGTAGAATCTTCACCGAATGTTCACCCTCGTTTCACCTCCCTCATGCATCAGGTGAAGGATAGGTGAAAGAAAGGTGAAGATTCTCAGCCAAGAATCTTCACCATATTTCGTTGATTATCAAACCCTAAACCCCTTGGGTGAAGATATGAAGGATAAAAGTGTGATTGGTGTTGAACGCGCGTGCGCGCGTACATAGTTTGTATTAATTATAGATTTATGCTTTGTACTCATTTCTTCTGATTGTGACAAGGTGGCAATTATTTTTAAGTAAATTTATGCTATTTCGTTACCTTTTTGGAGAAAAAACGCTGTTTTTTTAACTTTTTGCCCCCAAAATGCTAACAAATATAAAATAAATACGTACCTTTGTAATCTAATTAGACTTTCTCTGCGCGAGAGATGGTCAAAATAGATTAAGGTAAAAGGAAAAGAAAAATCGAAAAAGTAACACAATGTTTAATTTAAAAGAAAAAGAGTATTCTATGAGAAAGAGAATTGCATTTTTCTTGGCTTGCATAGTAATGTCAAGCCTGGCTTTCGCCCAGACGAAGGTGACGGGTACCGTCATCAGCGTGGAGGACGGTGAGCCTATCCCCGGAGCCTCAGTGCTCATCGAGGGCACCAAGACGGGTGTTGTCACGGATGCAAACGGTAAGTTTGCCCTGACGGTTCCTGCTGATGCCAAGCGCCTTGAAATTAGTTGCGCTGGTATGTTGAAGCAACTGGTGCGTGTGAAACCTGTTATCAACATCGAACTGGCTACCGACGACAAGTCGTTGGACGAAGTGATGGTTGTGGCTTTCGGTACGGCTACGAAGCAAACCTATACGGGTTCTGCAACGGTTGTTGATGCGAAGGACATTGCCAAGCACACCACTACCAATGTGGCTAACGCTCTGGTGGGAAATGTTCCTGGCTTGCAGATGCGTGGTTCAAGCGGTGAGCCTGGTGCCAGCGAAGGTGCTATGCATATCCGTGGTATCAATTCAGTTCCTGGCTTCGGTACAGGCACAGACCCCTTGATTATCGTGGATGGTGCTCCTTACAGCGGAAGCTTGAGTAACATCAACCCGCAGGATGTGGAGCAGATGACCGTATTGAAGGATGCCGCATCTGCAGCATTGTATGGTGCCCGTGGTGCAAACGGTGTCATCCTGATTACCACCAAGAGAGGTAAGTCTAAGGATGCTGAGGTGACTGTAGACATGAAGTGGGGTGGAAATAGTCGCGCCGTTCGTCAGTATGACCTCATCACCGATCCCGGCCAGCACTATGAGACGTACTATAGTGCTCTCTATAATCAGGAATTCTATGGCAATGGCAAGACGGCAGCTGATGCAAACGCTACCGCCAATGCCAGAATGTTGACTGACCTCGGCTACAATATCTACAGCTTGCCTGCTGGCGAGTTGTTGATTGGCCAAGATGGTAAACTGAATCCTAATGCTACGATGGGTAATGTGTACAGTTACAATGGTACGGATTATTATCTGCAGCCCGACAACTGGACAAAGAATGCTTATAGTACCGCATTCCGTCAGGAATACAACGTTAGCATTAAAGGTCAGACGGAGAAGAGCAACATCTTTGCCAGCATTGGCTATATGAACGACGATGGTATCATTGAAAAGAGTAGCTATCAGCGACTGACAGCCCGTTTGAAGGCTGACTATCAGGCTAAGAAATGGCTGAGATTTGGTGCCAATGTGGCTTACACCAATAGCGAGACCCACAGTACGCCCTTGATGGAAAGTGGTTCTGGTGCAGAACTTGGAAGTACAAACCTTATGTATTTTACTGACCACATTGCTCCCATTTATCCTATCTGGGTACGTACGTTGGATGCGAACGGAAATCCCGTAATCGCAACAGACCAGTATGGTCATCAGATGTACGACTATGGTCAGACGACTTCGGTGTACAATGGTTATGGTAATCTGAAACGTACATTTAGCCCCACGGGTAACCCTCTGGGTGCAAACCGTTTTAACAATAGGTGGAACAAGGGCAACAAACTGAACGGTTCGTTCAACGTTGACGTGCGTTTCACAGACTTCTTGAAGTTTGACGCAACCAGCACTATTGACTGGGGGCACACCAACAGTCATCTTTTGGAGAATATGCTGGAAGGTCCGAAGGCTGGTGTGAACGGACAGGTTACCAAGGCTCAGACGGACTCTTATCGTCAGAATCACCTGCAGACATTGACTTATTTTGATGAATTTGGCAAGCACAACGTAAACTTGATGGTCGGTCACGAGTGGTTTAAGACCAAATCAATCTATCTTGCTGCTGCAGCACAGGGCTTGTTCACCAACGATATTCCTGAGATTTCTGCTGCTGCCAACAACCAATACAGCTCGACATCATACACAAGTGGCTACAACATTGAGGGCTATTTTGTAAACGCACAGTATGACTTTGCCCAGAAGTATTTCGCTACGGCAAGCTATCGTCGCGATGCCTCTTCGCGTTTCTATAAGGACAATCGTTGGGGTAACTTCTGGAGTATCAGTGCAGGATGGCTCATCAACAAGGAAGGCTTCTTGAAAGACCAGACTTGGATTGACATGCTGAAGTTGAAGGCCAGTGTTGGTCAGCAGGGTAACGACAACATCGGTAGTTATCGTTATGTAGACCTCTACTCCCTCACTCCCTCCAGCACCACGCAGATGACTCCTTCGTTTGCTCAGATGGGTAACCCCAACTTGACTTGGGAAACAACAACAAACTGGAACGTCGGTGTCGACTTCAGTTTCTGGCAGGGCCGTTTGGCTGGAACCTTGGAGTTCTACAACAAACTCACGACCGACCAGCTCTTCTGGTTGCCCGTGGCAGAGACAACGGGTACGACTGGCTACTATGGCAACATGGGTGACGTACGGAACCGTGGTCTTGAATTGACACTGAGCGCAGACCTCGTTCGCCGTAACAACATTGTATGGTCAGTATATGCTAACCTGTCGCACAACCGCAACAAGATTACAAAGTTGCCTGAGAGCCGTTATACAGATGGTATTCCTGGCTTCTCAAGCGGAAACCTTTGGTTTGAGGAGGGCGGTTCTGTTTATGAGGCATTCCGCGTGAAGTTTGCCGGCTTGGACGAGAATGGTCAGGCTTTGTACTGGGTAGACGACGAACTGGGTGGACAGGTTGACCGTCCGGGTCATAACTACAGCTCTACGACTACCGACTTCAACGCCGCTTCTTATTACAAGTGTGGCAGCATGATGCCCAAGGTATACGGCGGATTCGGAACCAGTCTTGAGGTTCACGGCTTCGACCTCTCTCTGTCTTTCGACTATCAGATTGGTGGCAAGGCTTATGATAGCCAGTATGCTGGTTACATGGCCGTGCCTGAGAATGCAGTTGGTACAGCATTCCACAAGGACGTGCTCAAGTCTTGGAGCCCCAACAACACCTCTTCCGACATTCCTCGTTGGCAGTATGGCGACCGTTTCAATGCAGCTGCATCCGATCGTTTCCTGACCAATGCAGGATACCTGAACTTCCAGAACTTCACGGTAGGATACACATTGCCCAGACATATTACGCAGAAGGCCCATATCAGCAAGGCTCGTGTTTACTGCACGGGTGAGAACCTGTGGTACTGGTCAGCTCGTAAGGGCTTTGATCCCCGCTACTCCTACACTGGCAACGCCTATCTGAGTGCATACTCTCCTGTACGCACCATTATGGGTGGTATTCAAGTTTCATTCTAAATAACATAAAAGATACAAGCATTATGAAAAAAATCATAAAATTTGTCCTTGTTGGAACTATGGCTCTTAGCTTCTCTGCTTGCATCGAAGAGATTGATAGGCAGGATGGAGTTGCTACCATTGATCAGGCAGCAGATGCTCCTGGTTCCTTCGATAACTTTGTGGCTGGTCTGACCGCCACCATCTCGGGTCAGCACTTGTTCTCGTACGGTTATCCCAATGACTTCGGTTATACCGCTTTCTATCTGGAACGCGATGTAATGGGTCAAGATATTGCCATTGACGTTGTGGACGGTTACGAGTGGTTCAGTGATTGGTATTCTTGCGGTACTACCCTTGGTCCCCGTTACCTGAACTGTCAGCAGCCCATGCGTTTCAACTACTATGGTATCAACGACTGTAACAACGTTATTCTGCTTGCAGGTGACAATCCTGATGATTTGAAGAAATCAGGTGCAGGTATTGCTCACACGTTGCGCGCGTTGTACTATATGGATATTGCTCAGATGTATGCTCCTGAAACATACTTGGCAAACAAGGATGGCCTGACAGCTCCTCTGCGTACAGAGAAGAACAAGCAGGAGAGCAACGTTGCTCGTGCTACCAATGAGCAGATGTGGAACTATATCATTGAAGACTTGAACGCAGCAGAGGAACTTCTTGCTGATTACAAGCGCGAAGATGTATATACGCCTGATGTATCTGTGGTATATGGTCTGAAGGCTCGTGCCTACCTGATTATGGGTGAGTGGGCCAAGGCTGAGGAATATGCCAAGAAGGCTCAGGAGGGTTACACCATGATGAGCGAGGACCAGTACCTGAGCCGTACGCAGGGATTCAATACCCCCAATAGCAGTTGGATGTTTGGTGTTCGCTTTAAGTCCAGCGATCCTACGATTACAGGTAATGACGGTGACTCAAGTTGGGGCTCTCACATGATTCTTGAAGTACATGAGTCTGGTATGGGTTATGCTAGCAACTACGGTCGTCCCAAGCGTATCGATGCTCACCTGTATAGCACGATTCCCGAGACGGATTTCCGTAAGAAGATGTTCGTTGACCCTGCTATTGATGAAATGGATGACGAAGCAGCTTACGAGGCTCTGAAAGCGTACACTGACGACCCCAACCAGTTGCTTGGTGTGGCAGAGTGCTCAATAGCAGGTGTTCTTGGGTGCTTGGAAGTTAAATTCCGTCCCAATGGCGGTATCACAGCCAACCAGTATGAGGGTTGGACGGTATCTGTGCCTGTAATGCGTGTAGAGGAAATGAAGCTTATTGAGATTGAGGCTGCAGGCCGTCAGGATGAGGCTCGTGGTATTCAGTTGCTGACTGAGTTCGGTAAGACCCGCAATCCCGATTACAGCTATGAGGATCAGTGTTCCGATGCTTATCTGAACTACTCCTCCAGCGTGTTTGTCAACAAAGTTTGGTGGCAGCGTCGCGTTGAGTTGTGGGGTGAGGGCATGGCAACCTACGACATCAAGCGTCTGCAGAAGGGTATCATCCGCAGCTATGCAGGTACGAACCATGTGGAGCAGTACCGCTGGAATATGGACACCACACCTCAGTGGATGACCTACTGCTTTGTGGAGACAGAATCAACCAACAACAGTCTGTTGGTTCAGAATCCTACTCCTCTTCATGACACAGGTGACGATCCTGAATATGTTTGGTAATAGAAAAACAATAAAAAGAAGTAGAAAGATATGAAAAAATATATTTTTGGTTCTTTCATGGCTCTGACTGCAATGCTGAGTTTCACAGCATGCTCGGAAGACGAGGGTACGGAGCCTGGCAACGATAAGTCGCCTGCTGTGACTATCTACCAGTATGAGGCGCAGTTGCCCTACAATAGTGACAACGATGCAAGCATCCGTGTAGTGGGTAACAACAAAGTAGAGGCTGCCTATTATCTGGTTGAGACTGCTGAGGAGTATGAGGCTCGTGTGGCAGAACTGGGTGAGGCTGGCTACAATCAGTACGTCGTGGAGAATGGTGTTCAGTTGGAATTTGACGAAGACACCCGTTCGGCTGACGTTGTTGTTACCGACTTGCTCGGTAAAAACTACATCACCGTAGTTGCTAAGGCTGGAAACACGTTGAAGGCAAATACCACAATCTTTAATGGTATTGTCTGGGAGGATGTTACTGAGGGTATATACTACTTCCAGAACAATCCTGTGGCCAGTGTCTTTGGAGCCGCAGGTACGTACACCACATTGCAGGTTAATGCCGATGATGAGAATTCGTATCGACTGAAGGACGTTTATGGTCCTGGTCATAGTCTGAAGTTCACACTGCTCCCCGATTATCAGGCAGAGGATGAGGATGGTGTGTACACTTATTTCCGCGTGGCACCTCAGGCCACAGGCTTGGAATACGGTTCTTATGGAGCGATTAGCGTACGTGATATCGGCTATTGGCAAGGTGATGATGCCTTTGTTACCAGCTACGGTTATGAAAGTGGTATGTATGAGGATGGCTATTGCTTCCTGTTTGTACAGTACTACGTAAGCGCAGGTAACCTGGGCTACCAGTATGACTACTTCGTTCCCGTTTCAGACGATGAGGGAGAAGAGGTAAAGGCCTTCAAGGCTGCACCTGCTCTGAAGGGTGTTTCCCTCTCTGATGTGAAAGTGCTTAAATAACGATAACATACTACATCGTATTTCCGGTAATCCCGCCGTTCCTAACGAATGGCGGGATTACTTCTTTGTTATCAGTTTGTGCTGAAGTGGACGGAACAGGTGATAGAGTCTGTAGTGATGCGTACAGGAATTACTGTGTGATTGATATCTTATCGCATATCGATAGAAGTGAACGGAATGAGGGTGTGTCAAAATAGGCACATCCTCTTTTTTTATCGCAAAGCCCCGACT